>UMCF01011513.1_pt1 | contig 13928 bp, 18 predicted proteins | sample 1964131 | NCBI WGS metagenome assembly UMCF01 (sample SAMEA4835958, study PRJEB28245) | human gut metagenome | biome: gut microbiome; material: fecal sample | place: Denmark | collected 2008
CTACATAATTACCTGATGTAGGTATAGCACTTCTTTTTTCAACTGGTGTATTACCTAAAGCATCAACCCATTTTGAAAGATAACCATTATAGAAACATAATTTATTATAGTTTCTATCGCCATAAGTTAATCCAGCATATAGATTTTCAGATGGTCTATTACTTGTTACACCACCTTTAGTATATTCACGATTTAGTATTGACATAGGTAATATATGATTTGAAGATTCAACGCACCAACATCTATCTTGCATAATATATAAATATTTGTTTTTAGTACCAGTAACCCAACTATTATCAATATATACATAAATTTTTGTTGTTGGTGTTGAATCTACTAGTCTTATAACATAACCTTGATTATTCATAATAATGTTATTATCAATAACTAAATAACCTATATTTTGAGTAGTAATGTAAATTAAGTAATCATCATTAATTAAATTTATTTTATTTTTTGATAAAGTTAATTTACAATTTTCTTGTTTATTAATTCTTAAACTATTTAAATAACAGTTTGTAATATTAATTATACCATCTGTTAATAATAAATGATATCTTGATGTAGCGGCTTCAATATAACAATTATCAAATGTACTATTACCACCTGTTATATTTAATATATTAAAACCTTTTTCAATATCACAATTATTAAATATAATATTATCACCTGCGGTAATATTTATATTTGTTGAGTCACCAACAGCATTATCACAATTTATTAAATAACAATTATTAAATACAATATAATTATTACTTAATATACAACTTTTTTTAAATTCTCTAATAGAACAGTTTGTAAATTCATTACAATAATTTGTAACATTAACACCAATACCTGTATTATCATTATTACCATATAAATATAAATTATCAAAATTATTATATTTACCACTTACATTTAATAAAATTATGTCTGTATTAATCATAAATTTTATGTCGTGTATAAAATTAAAATTTGAATTAATTTTTATTTCATCTGTAGTAATAATTTCAATTTTATCACTACTACCGCTAATATCAATATTATTATTTGTAAGAGTAAATCCTTTAATAGTGTAATTGTCATCAAATACAATTTTATAATTATCATTTTCATTACAAAATGTTATAATTTTATTTAATATTTCTGTATTTTCTTCATCACTTTTATTTGTACTTAATCCACATTTTTTTAAATATATGGTTGTATCTTTTATAAGTTCAGCAACTAAATCATTATAATTAGTTAAACTAAATAGAAATATATTATCAATAACATCAACATTAGTAATTTTTCTAATCTTATATTTTGCACTTCCACCATCACCATAGTTATAAAATCCATAAGTTTCAACAAAACTATTTTCAACTAAATTGTTAGCATTTTTCATATCTTCAACATTATTATATGCTAGAATAGATGATACTTGTAAATACTGTGCTATAATATCAGCAAGTTGTCCATTTTTTGCCATTTCATCAAGTTTATTATTTATTTCAGTTTGTACATCTAAATTTTTAAAATAATTTTGTACATACGATTCTAATTCTGCTAATAAATCAGCATTATTATTTACAACTTCTTCTTGAGTTTTTAAAAGTGATAATACACCACACAACGTTTCATAATAACTCATTGATTCATCAAATGCAAGTGGTATTGCTTTATAAATATAATTTGTAAATATACCACTTGGTTTTATTTTTTCTACATTATTCATTTTTTCACTCTCCTTTAAAATATTCCCATAAATAAGTCATTTAACTCATTTATTATCATTAAATCAATATTCATTAAATTATTTTTAATGTCATTTAATATATCTATATTAAATTTACCACCATTATTACCAATGATTGTTTTTAAATATTCATTTGTACCATTACCTTTTGCATTACTTTCATCTTCAATTTCATTTTTATTTAATGTTAAATTAGTTGCCCAAGTTTGATTATCAATATCGGTTTGACTAATTTTACCTTGTGGTGTATCTTGAAATAAGTTTTTACCATTATTTGATGATTGTGATGTACTAGATGTTTCAGTTGTATTACTTCCAATTAATTGTTCTGTTAAATTTACATTGTTTAACAATAAATTTTCATCAATAAGTTTTTTCTGTACTTTATATAATTCATTATAGTAAGGCATAATTTCATTTAATTTTTGATTTAAATAAAATCTAAATAATGGTGCAGTTTCAAATCCAATTTCGTTTTCATAGTAATGATATAAAATATTTTGATTTAATGTATTTCTATAATTTTCATCAAATATAGGGTATGAATCCATTTTAAAATTAAAATTATTATCAATTAATGTTTTAATTGTAATTGTATATTTCGCCATCATCATCACCCCTATCATCATAATTTATTATATCATTTTCTGTAACATTTAACAAGTCAATTATATCTTTATTTAATTCAATAGAAATATTTAATCCAAATTTTTTATTTATATCATCACAAGCCTTTTTACGTGTTTTATAATAACAATTTAAATAATATTTAATTAATTCTTCATTTGATTCAACTTCATTTGTAATTAATCGTTCTTTTTTATCAGTATTTGCATTATCAATACCTAGTACAGTTAATGCATCATTAAATATTTGATGTTTATGTACATCTAATTTATCAATAATATATGGTGCATCTGTTTTAAGTACATTCAATTTATTTGAAATATCAAATTGTTTATTACCAAATATAAATGGTGTATTACCACTATATTGCATATAAACATTTTTAAGTGTAAGTATTGTTTTTGTATCACCTTCAATTAATATTGGTGTTTTTTGTGCTTGTAAATTAATATCAATTGTACGTTCTGTTTCATATAATCTATACGCAAATAATTCCATAAATTCACGTGTTGGTTTTTCTAATTCATTATTCATTATATAAACAACATCATCAAATGCATATTGTTTATTATAACCAATTGACCAACACATAACCTTAACAGGTAACATATATACATTTAATTTATCACTAGGATTAACTTTTAATGCCATATAACCAAGTTCATCATCTTTTACAAATACACCTTTACCATCTTCATATAAAGATAATTCTAAAAAACGTGATGCACCTGTACCTGCAATATCATCTAATCCTTTCCAAGTAAATAATGATACAGACAACATTTTTAATCTATCAATATAATCAATCATTGTTCTATCATTAATTATCAATGCAAGTTCAGTTTCACTTATTTTTTTCAATTTTATCACTTCCTTTATACTATATTATTACTATTTGAATAATTATACATACTATTTGGATTATGCCATAATGTAACACCATTATTAAACATTGTACGTATAATATTTAAATCTGTTTGTGGTATATCACCATCAAAATTACAATCAATTGTTTTTACATAATTCCAATTACTTCTACCTGTAATATTTGGCACTTTTACTAAATTAATTTTATAGCCAAACATACTAAAATAATCATCAATAATTTTAGCATATTCATCTTTAATACTCATTTTATATACACTAAATAATCCACAATCTTCATCAGAAAAATTAACATCTCCACTATTAGTATTTCCTTTTGCTTGATTAGGTGTCATATCAGCAATAGTATATTGATGAAGTGCATTATAAATACTTGATAAACCACCTACAGTAGAGCCTATATTTCCACTACCAATTCCACCAGCAGTAGAAATTATTCCACCAATAACATTGAATACACTATTTAATCCATTTTGTCTTAGCCAGTTTAAATAAACATCACTATTATAAGAACATACTGGAAGTTTACCACCCATAACACCGTAATTGTAATTGATATTTTCATTTTTATAGAATAGTGGGATTGCTTTAATACTCATACCAGGGGTAATAGTTGCATCTACCCAAAATGAAATAGTTGGTACATTATTTTCTTTAGTAAAATCTTCATATCTAAATGCTTCAGTAATACCACTATTATTAGTTAAATTGAAAAAGCAATAAGGGTATGTAAATAGTTTATTATTTTTAGGGGTATAATTATTTCCTATTTTAGTTGGCATATTAATATTAATGTTCCCTATTGTATCTACTTCATTACTTCCAGTTAAATATTTTAAACTAGCACTACCAATTGTTTCACCACCTTGAGATATTGACCAAGTAACACTAGTTGCATCTTGATAACTTGCCATATTTTTTGGAATCATAAATAAACTATTAATAGCATCTGCTTTATTTAATTTATCATATATAGTAATTGCACTTTGACAATCTTTTGCACTATCAAATGCTAAATAATATAATCCACCAAAAATACCATTGTAAACTCTATCATTAGTAAATGGTGGTACTGATTCATCTGGTAATTCAGTTACACCCATACAAATAGTATAATTAGATACATCTGATAAAAAGTTTTCTTTTCTTGCATTTAATACATAATCTCCAAGTTCTAAATTCTCAGGTATAGTATGTAATCCAATTGTATCATCATTAACGTGCTCACGTTCAACAAAAGATTCTTTATATTCTATTTGAAATAACCACGTTTGGTAACAATCAGTTTCAAAAGTGATTCTTGTACAATTTTCATTGACATATTCCATATTTGTTATAAAACAAAAATACCATTTATTTGTAAATCCTATATTTTTATAAAATAAATAGTTACAATCAATTATTTCATCAATATTTTTACCAACTTGTACAACATTATCTTTTTTAATATATGTATAATTATCAAAAGTATGCTTTATAGTACTATTAAAATAATTTAATTGTGCAGTTGTATTACTAAACGTTAATTGATTTTTATAATCATTTTTAAGTTTGGTTTTACATAAATATAATTGACCTTGTGGGGTAATAGTCATATTTTCTCAATCCTTTCTTATAAAATTAAAAGGTAGCATTAAATTGCTACCTTTATTATCCTTTTGAAGTAACTGTGACAGTAGCAGTATCACTTAAACCATTATCTGTTTTAACAGTTAATGTACCTGTTCCTGCACTAACACCTGTTACAACACCTGTACTTGATACTGTAAATACAGTTTCATTACCACTAATAAATTCTAATTCAGTAGTAGCATCTGTAGGTGTTAATGTAACTGTTACATTTGCAGTTGCATCTTCAACAACATTAACATCACTAACACTAATTGCAGTTGCAGGTTTAGGTTGTGCAGTTGCAAATACTACAGCATTTGCAAATGGACAAATTGCATAAGTTTGCCATACGTGTAAGTATTCGTTCCAAGTCATTGTTCTTGCATTATAGAATTCATCAAATCTCATTAAGTTTTCATAAATTTGGAACCAAGATTCATCACATAGAATTGCTTGTATTTCTTCATTTTCAAAACTATCAACTTCAATAACTCTACCCAAGAATTTTGTATTTTCAATATTAAATGCACGTGCAAGTACATCAACATCTACTTCTGCCATAACATCACTTGTTACAATAAGTACAAATCTATCATCTTCTGTCCATGTTTTAATAACACCTTTTGCACCACTAAATTTTGAATAAGCATTGTATTTTGTAGATGGTAATTTCATTTTTGTAAATAAACTACGACATTTTTTGATAAATGCTTTTGCAGTTGTTTCATCAGTAATTGCACTAACAGTTTCAACAATAACTTTATTATTATCATACGCACCATCAACTAATGCTTTTGTAAGTTCAAATTCATCAATATAGTTACCACTATATAAAGAAGTAGTTATTGCACTAATATAATTTTCAAATTTTTCCCAAGATACAAATGCACCTTGTAAATTTTCCCTTGAAATAGTTTTTGTATAGAAATCTTTTCTATTTCTTCTATAATATGCAACGTGTGTATCAGGGTCTGTAATAGTTAGTAATTTTGCCATTGCAGTATTTGATAATTCATATTGTTCTGCTTCTGCAGGATTTTCATATAAGTCTTGAATATCAGTACCAAGTGGCATACTTCCTTTTCTTAAAATAGATAAAGGGTTTGAAAATGTTTTATTTCTAATTATTGTTAACCCAATACGATTTATTAAATTATTAACAAATTCATTTAACATAGGTTTGTATGCATCATCAAATAATATATTACTTATTGCTTGTATATTATCTTTTGTTGCAGATGGTACTGTTTCCATAAATACTTTACTAGCATTTTCACGTACTACATTAAAGACTTTTGCACCTTTTGGTAATGCCATATTATATCAACTCTCCTTTCTCATCAATGACATCTTCAATTTTAATTTCTTCTTCATCTTTTGTGTCATCTTTATTTTCTTCAATTGTTTCTTCTTTATCAAATCCAATTCTTTGATAAAGTTTACCATTGACTTTTAGTAATTCTTCTTTTTCACCTTTTAACTTTTCAACTTCTTCAACAGATTTTGTATATTCATCAAATCCATTATTGTAATTAGATAAAAGTGCAAGTAATTCTTCACTAACAAGTGCAACAGTGGTTTCATCTAACTTATCACGTAAGTTATTAATTAGTTTTTCAAATTCTTCTTTACTCAACATAATTTTCACAATCTCCTTTCTATAATAATTATATTATATGTTTTAAAAAAAGTCAATTGTATATTGACTTTTTCTAAAATTATGATATTTAATATAATTTTATATTATTCCAATTAGTAGTACCATATTTATAATTTAAATTAACTTGATGTTGTACTTCATCATAGTATTTACCAAGTGCATTTTTACGTGCTTGACCATTTCCATAATCACCACGTATTGTTTTCTTTACCATTAATAATATATCAGGTTTAGGTTGTAATGGTGTGTTATCTTTTCCAATACCTTGATTTACTAAATTCTGTACTGTATTATATCTTTTACCTAATCTTTGTTTACGTTCTTCACCATTACCAAATTTGCCTTGCCATACCATTTTTGCAAGTTCTTCATCTGTATATTTATCAAGTTCATCAGATGATTCATCTTTAATAGATGGATTAATAATACAACCCCTAAATTTATAACCACTTCCAATACCCCATTTACCATTTGAATTACTACGTGTTGAATTCCAAAATGCACTACTACTATAACCACTTTCACTTGTATAAATAGTATTGCTATCAATAATTTTTTCTACTATTGCAACGTGACCTGCACCATCATTATCACTAAGTGTTGCACCTTTTTGCCATACCATAATACCACCAAGAGTTGGTTTATCACTTATTTCAAGTCCATATTGTCTTGCACGTTCAATAAAATTTTCAGCATTACAATTTAAATAAGGGTATTTCATAGTGCCAATTATTTCATTAAATCTACCACAGGCATAACCAACACAATTTGCAAGTACATTACAACCTTTATCAGTAGGGTAACCAACTATACAATGTGAATAACCACCTTTTGATAAAGTATTATAAAATTTGTTACCACTTTCAGGTTTAGATGTTCTCATTTTCATCAGTTTCCACCCCACTTACATTTTCAAATTGTGCATCTTCATTTAATACTTCAATTGAATCAGTATTAAATGTATCTTGCATTTTTTCTAATTCATTAATAGTATCGTTTACTATTTCATCAATAACATTTTTATTTTCCATAATTATTCTCCTTTCTTTTTTAAATTTAATAAGGGTAAAAATTCTGTTGGTAAAATACCACTATATTTTTCTTGTAATTTACCAAGTATAATTGCATGATTTAATTCATCTGCAATTATTCCTTTTATTGTTTCTTTATCTTCATCTGCAACTTTATTTAATAATTTAAAATAAAATTCATTTGCTTCTGCTTCTGCTTTAATATTAAATTGTATTTCACTTGTAATACAATTCTTTTGTTCAATAGTTAATTCTTTTAATAACATAATTATTCACCTTTCTTTTTTATTTGTTCAAGTGCATCAATTAATTTTTGTGGTAATTTTACGTTCATTTCTGCCATATTTTCAATAATTGATAAACCATCATTTGCGACAAAAAAGTAAATTACTAAACTTCTAATTAATCCACTTTGACCTAATAAATTATCAATTACAACAGATAATGCAACTACAAGTAAATAAGAAAACTTTTTTATTATACCTTTAAATCCAACTTTACTTGATAGTTCTTTATTATAAATTGCAGATGCAATACCTGTTAAATAATCAATAACTATCACAATTAATAAAGATTGTAAAGCAATATCAACACCACCTAGTAAATATACAATTGTTGTTAATATTACGCTAAATACATTACTTATTAAATGTTTCATTTATATCACCCTACCTTTCAAGGTAATTATAACATTTTTTCATAAATTACACAATAAGATGATATAAATGTATTATAAAATAATCCTTTATTTCTAGTTTTACGTATTGGTTTTATTTCTATTATTTTATATTTTTTATTATTTATTATTTTAAATATCTTTTTATTATCTTTTATGTATTTTTTCATCTTTCAAATCTCCTGCAATTATTATCAATATAGTAATTAATATCTGATGTTGTACTACATTTATAATCATTATAAAATTCTTTTAATTCAAGTAAAAATAATATTCCTATTCCAATAAATATTAATATAAGTAATTCAATAATTATATCAACAATTTTCTCTTTCATTATAATCACCTTTTATTTTAAATATAATATCGTAGTTTCCATTACAATATTCTTTAAATATTTTTAAATTTTTAAATCTATTAGGTTTTAATTTAAAATCGTAACAAAATAATTTATAATTTTTAAATGTAAATTCCATAATATAATCCTTTCTTATTTAATACTAAAATCTGTATCAACCAATAACACCCCACCTTTAACGTGTTTATATGTTAATTTTTTAGTATCTGTATCTATATTTTCAGTTGTAAATCCTACATTAAAATTTTCAAATGTAATTAAATTACCAAGTTTTTTAGGTAGTCCCGCAACTGTTACGTTCATCTTTTCATCAAATCCAAGTTCTATATAGCATTTTTGTCTTATATATTTTCCACGTTTAAATTTACTTTCTAATTTCCAAGCACCAAGACGATAATCATCTATTTCAATTATATCTTTTAGTTCTGTATCATCTTCAAATAAACAATGTATGCTATCTGTATCACTATATACATATAAATCCTTTTTATACTTTTTTATTGAATAATCTTTTATTTTTTGTGATGTTGTTATAGTTTTATATCTTGCATAACTTGTTATAAATGATGCAACAGGTATATAAATACTATCTCTAACTTCTGCATCATAAAGTGCATATTTAACAACACCATCTTCATTTAAATATGGGTATTTACTTCGTACATCAGGATTTAATCCAAATTTCCCATATAAACTATTAAGCATTAATTTTGCTATTCTATAAAGTGCTGTATTATTATCTTTCTTTGCTTGTATTTTCCTTTGTGACCAATAATCAATATAACTACTAAATAATCCTTTAATTGCTTTAAATTTCCATCCACTATGATATGTTAATTCTGTTACATTATAATGTTCAAAAAATAATTCTAAATCAACTGATGTTAATGTTAATGTTACAATATCACCATTACTTGATTTAACATATTCATTTGGTAAAAATGACATATTATTTTTTATTTGTAATGTTGGTATCATACCGTCTTTTAAATCAAATATACAACTTATAGTTTGTATATAAAGTGAATAAAGTTTATCTTCTTCATATTTTCCATTATAAAATACAGGGTCACCAAAAGGTAATTTTTCATACATCATTACACTAGGGTATAAACTATTTACATCAAGTACAATACCTGCACCTGTTTCTTTTTCTTTATAAGTTTCATTTAAATATGTGAATCCACCTTTATAACTTTTACGTATATCTTTATCAATTTCATAGGGTAGTATAGGGTAATATTTATTAAAATTTTTATTTATTTCTTTATAATTTGCAAGTGCATCACTTCCTATTGTCATTTTAGTTAAATTTTCATCAAACATAATTTTTAATGCACGTGCCATTATTTCAACATCATTTCTAATATAGTCAATTTCTTCATCTGTAAGTATATGACCAATTTCACGTATTTGTTTATAATCAATTTCAAGTTTTCTAATTGGTAAATTAAAATCTTTTGCAATTTGTTCTACACTAAAATTTAAAATTTTTAATGAATCATATATTGTTACTTTATTAATATGTTTTGGATTTTTTGTTTCAAAAAATATTTCTATTGAATAAAATTGTCCTGTATCACTTATTAAAGTTGTAAATGTTTTATCTTCACGTTCTTTTTTATCTTTAATACAAGTATAACCATTTTCAAGTAAATAACTAAATATATATTCCCCATCAAATTTTAAATTGTGAAAATATAACAAATAATTTTCTTTTTTATTGGCACACCATTTAATAAAATCTTCAATGTTATTACCATATATAAAATTATCTGTATTTCCTATTTCACATAATGCATATGCCCATACTCTACAATCTGTTTCACTAACATTTGTTTCAAAATCAGCAGTAAATTTACGCATTTATCAAATTCCAATATATCAATCATAATCTTTTAATATATCATCTAAATTATCATATAATGCATCATATAAATTAATTACATCTTCTTGATAATCCATACGATTAACATACATTCCACTACTAAAATCAAAATTTGATGTAACAATAGGATAATAGTCTAAAATTGCTCTTATACTTTTATCTTCTTTAAATAGCCTTAAAAAATCATTAGGTTTTAATTTCATTATTTTCTTTTTCATTTCATTTAGTTTTTTATTATCATAACCATAGTAATATGCTAAATCTGTTAACATTTCAAAATAATTTTCTTTAAAAACAGTATTCATGTATTGCTGATTTCTTCCTGTTGCTTCAACTAATTTTTTAAATCTTTTAAGTTCATCAGGTGATAATTTATTAATATCTTTTTCAAGTGCCTTTCTACGTGCAACTAAATTTAAATAATCACTATCACCCATTTCACTAAATGTTGATGATTGTATTTTACCAAATATTTTTGGTTTACTAACTCTTAATCTATTTATCTCACGTGTAATATTTCTTTTTATTCTTGTATTTTCTCTTTTAATATTTTGATAATCGTACCTTGTTAATCGTACGCCACCGCTTGTTGCAATAATATCTTCTGCACCACGTTTGCTAAATCTTTGTAATTCTTTTAATTTTCTATATAATTCTGTACGTGTGTAAACATTACTTTTTAAATCTTTCTTTGTAATTTTAGATGGTAATAATTCTCTATCTTGTTTTTCAAGTCTTGCAATCTTTTGATTAAAATTTTTAATTGTTCTATTAATTTCTTGATTTAATTTTTTATCATATCTAATTGCCATATTATCACCTAACTTTCATAACTTATAGCATCAACTTCACTTGTAATAAAATAATTTTCACGTATTGGTGTATCATTATATAATACTTTAAATCCCCTTTTTTCAATTTTCTTATATAATAATAATAAAATCATTTCATCACAATATATACCACATTTAAATTTTATTCGTAATTTCATTGTTTCATCACGAATAAAGTTAATATGTTCTTTTATAAATTTTTCTTTATAAAAATTTGATGAAAAATAAAATACTAATTTATCATATTTAAATGTATAATTACTTTCATTAATATCATTATATATCATTTTATACCCTCACTTTCATAATAATTTTAAAGATGCAGATGCTTTTAACACCTGCATCTTTTACTTGTTACATTATAACTAATGTTAATGATTGTTTACCATTTCCAATTGGTCTTTTTGCAACCTTTACTTTTAAAGGTTTTTCCCAAGTTGTTGGTAATCCATAAATACTAACTATTTTCTTTAATACATTAAATATTCCATAACTTCCTGTTGCATAAGTTTGTCCTGATTCATCAAATATAATAGTTCTAAATTTTGTTTTAAGTTCACCTGTTTCATTATCTACAACTTGTTTTTCTTCACAATAAATATCTTTAATGTTAATTTCTTGACCCACGCAATCATTTAAAAGTGCATCACATGTTTCAAGTGCATTAAATAATTCTTTCTTTTCTTTTTCACTTTCTGCTATTTTTGAACAATATACATTTTGTTTAATTCCACTAAATAATGTTAATTCCCCTTTATTTTCATTTACATTTAAATTTTGATTTTCCATAATTTTTACCTTTCCTTTCTTATTTTAATTTTTTAAATTTTGGATTAATCTTGAATTTCTTCTAATGCTTTTGTAATTTGATTAATTACCATTGCACAAGCACGTTTTTCACTTTCACTTGCTTTTGATAAATCTTTTGGATTTATCATTTTTACAGTACATTTTTCTTTATTTTTATCTTCCTGTACCTGTATTGTAATCTTTAACATTTAGTTTTTTCACCTGCCTTTCATAATGCCTGCCACCCACCCAAATTATTAAACTAAATTATATAATCTAGTATAATTTTTTAAAATTAAATGATTAATATAAAATATTAATAAAGCAATAATTTTTGATATTATAAATACATTAAGATTATCACTATCTGCACTTAATATCATTATTAATATAAATTGTATAAATATAATACTATATTCAACCCACTTTTTTAAATATCTCTTTTTCATTTGTTTCACCCTTTCTTTTTCTTATCTGTATTAATCATACTACTTATTTTTTAAAAAGTCAATATATTTTTAAAAAAATTTTTAAAAAATTTTTTCATTTATTTTTTAAATTATTTTTTCAATAATGTTTCACGTGAAACATTGATTTAATTATTATAATATGATATAATTAAATTGTAATCATATAACATTTAGTTTTCGGTTACATTATAAGATGGTGGGGTTATATATTTAATATAATGTAATATATAATATCGTTATCAACGTGAAGAACGTGATATTATATTTTTCTAGTGATATAGTGCATTATAATATATAACTTTCACTATCATTATTTTTAAGGTGATATTATGAAAGATAAAAGTTTTAAAATTGATAAATCTATATATTTAGATTTTAATAAACCATTATCATATAATGCATTATTAACTTTTATTATTACAGAACGTGGACTTGGTAAATCATATGGTGCTAAAAAATTTGTTGCCAAAAGATTTATTAATAAAGGTAAACAATTTGTTTATTTAAGAAGATATAAAACAGAATTAAAACAAGCAATGATGAAAAATGGTAATCCAATATTTTTTAAACAAATTGAAAATGATGAAGAATTAAAGGGTCACAAATTTACTAATAAAAATGATACTATGTATATTGATGATAAATTATGTGGTTATGCAATGCCTTTATCTATTGCCAATATATTAAAATCATCAACTTATGAAGAAGTAGATACAATTATTTTTGATGAATTCTTAATTGATAAAGGCAACTATCATTATTTACAAAATGAAGTTATACAATTACTTGATGTTATTGAAACAGTTGCACGTTTACGTAACATACGTGTTATATTTTTAGGCAATGCAATATCAATTACTAACCCTTATTTCACATTTTTTAATTTATCTTTACCATATAATAGTGAAGTTAAAGTTGCAAAACGTGATAATCAAGGTAATCCATTAATCGTTATATACTATGCTAAAAATCAAGCATACAGAGAAGTTAAAAAACAATCAAGATTCGGTCAATTAATAGATGGTACAGAATATGGTAAATATGCTATTGATAATGAATTTTTACGTGATAGCAAATCATTTATAAAAAAGAAAACTAAAAATTGTAAATTCTATTTTATACTTGTTATCAATGGTAAACATTATGGCGTATGGTGTGATTATAAAGATGGTTTAATGTTTATATCAAATGATTATGACCCTAATTGTCCTGTTATATTTTCAATTAATCCTGATGACCATAATGAAAATACTTTATTAATCAGATGTAGAACATCACCATTTTTTAAATCTATTGTTGAACATTATAGACTAGCAAGATTATGTTTTGAAAATCAACAAATAAAAAATAATGTGATGCAATATTTAGTTAAACATC
>UMCF01025176.1_pt1 | contig 13885 bp, 11 predicted proteins | sample 1964131 | NCBI WGS metagenome assembly UMCF01 (sample SAMEA4835958, study PRJEB28245) | human gut metagenome | biome: gut microbiome; material: fecal sample | place: Denmark | collected 2008
AGACCACATCGACGCGCCGGCTGCCTACGCGCTACCGACTTTCGCTTGCCGCATTGCTTGCGGCTGCAACAACACTAATCTTGATAACCTTTACAATTAAAAAAAGACAATGAACAACACACGAAAAATCACAATTTCAATCGACATTGAGCAAGTCCTTAAAACAGTTTATGCCGAGAGTGCGTGCCTCGCCTTGATGAGCGGCCGCGACAGCCGTCCGGCAGTAATCTCGTCCGACAACCGCCGATTGCTCGGCGTTTATTGCCTCAACGCCTGGCTATGTCTTGCCGGCGAACTCGCGAGCATCGTAGACAGCCAATCGTTTTCGATTCCCTCCGACAGCGACACCACCTACACGCTGTCGCTGACCGTTGACGGCGTCGGCACCGCCCAGAGCCTGCGCCGCTATGCAGAGCGCTACGTCGCACAGTCGGTGCTTGCCAGCTGCTATGCCGCCCGCGAGAGTCTTGCCATGCAATTCCGCGATAACGCCGCCCGGACGCTATCCGGTCTGCGCCTTGCCGCCACGCTCTCCGACAGGGTCGATTGTTGGCTGTAAAGCGTTGACAGACTGCCTTGTTATCAAATTTTCACAAAATGATAGGTATGCCGCGGCGGTCAAATTACGCTGATTTAGGTATTGCGGAAGGCAATGCGCCGACGTAATTTTACGACCAGAAAAAACAACAATGAACAATTAAACTACACGAAGATGAAAATTGGTATTTTTTATGGCTCAACAACAGGCGTTACCGAGGCTGTTGCAGAGCGAATAGCGAAGAAACTCGGCGTAGCTTCCGCCGACGTGCACAATGTAGGGTCGGCCACAGCTGCCGATGCCGTGGGCTACGACGCGTTGCTGCTCGGCACCTCCACATGGGGCGCCGGCGAGCTACAAGACGACTGGTACGACTTTCTCGACCAGCTGAAGTGTCAGGACTTGACAGGCAAGAAAGTAGCATTGTTCGGCTGCGGCGACTCCTCGTCGTTCAGCGACACGTTTTGCAGCGCCATGGGCGAAATCCACGACGGTCTGGCAGCCACCGGCTGCACGTTTGTCGGTCAGGTCGATGCCTCCGGCTATACCTACGATGATTCGGCGGCAGAGAGCGGCGGCAAGTTTGTCGGTCTGGCACTCGACGAAGTCAACGAAGACGACAAGACCGACGGACGCATCGACGCCTGGGCCGCACAGCTGAAGAACGAGGGCGTGGAATAACCGAGAGACAGAAACAAACGTCAATGACAAAATAAAAAACGACCAACGACAATGATGGAAATAGCCAACACGATGCTGTCGAGCGAGCTTCAGGTGTTTCTCAACTATGTGTACGAATATAAGAAAGGCGTGCGCAACATGGTGCTATGCACGCTGAATCGTCGCTATCTGGCGGCAGCCGTGGCGCGACTTGACGATCAAGGCATCTGCCACTTCGAGCAGTCGGCCAACGAGAACAACGTCAATCTGTATTTCGGCAAGCCGGAATGCATTGCGGCGGTAAGGCAGTTTATCGTGCGCCCGCTCCATCAGTTGTCGCCCGAGGAGGATTTCATCCTCGGAGCACTGCTTGGCTACGACATCTGCCTGCAGTGCGAGCGGTTTTGCACGCGCAAGAAGCGAGCCGACGCTATGGCGCAGTGCGCCGGATGAAAGAATTAACGAAGTGTCTTTTCAAGCCGTCCCGGCGAGGACGGCGAAAAAGAAAGGCGAGTCTCTTTCGGGACTCGCCTTTTTAGATTTATTGAAGTGAAATGTTATTTCACGAGAACCTTAGTAGCCTTGCCATCGACAACAACTACGTAGATGCCGCTTGCAACGAAGAACTGAGCGTCCTTGCTGTTTACAGCAACAGCCTGTCCGGCAGCGTTGAAGATAGAAACAGCGTTAGCCTCACCGATGATGCGGATTTCGCCGATACCAGCAACAACCTTAGCCGCTTCAACGGCAGCGTCGTTAACGTTGTCGCCCAGACGGACAGCATAGATAGTGTTGAGACCGAGGTCGACAGTGATGCTGTATGCACCGCTCTTGATCTTGTAAGAAGTGTCGCCGTTCAAGCCGATAGCAGACATGGTCTTGTCGGCAAGCTCAGTATCTTTTACAGCCGGACCGTAGCGATGAGCGTTGACATCGGCCCAAGTGCCAGGAGTTGAAGTGAATGCGAAGTAGCCATAGTCGTTTTCATCGGCAGCGAGAATCGAGACGTTATCAATCTGATAGATGCCCTCAGATATCGGGTTGGCAACGTGAGTCTCGTCGGCAGGATCCCAGGCGTTAGGCTCTACAGAACCAAGGAGGTAAAGCTTCTCAGGATAAACCACCGGAGCTTCGCCAGCAACGAGGACAGTCATATTCTTAAGGTCGACAGTGAGTTCGAATTCGCCTTCCTCAGCCACGCGGATAGCGCCGGCAGCCTTCACGATAGGCATAGCCTGGTTGAGAGTAACGGCAGCGTTGTCGGTCTCAAAACCGTAGCGGTTTGCATTGACAACATCCCAGTCAGCGTTAAGCACTGTAGTGATACCGAAGTTGCAAGGACCTGTTAAAGTGCCAGTGTAGACACCGTTTTCCCCCTTGGTCAATTTCACGCCGGCTTCAGGATTCCATACATTATTAGAACCGATGATGTAAACAGAAGCAGGATACTCGTCGCTTGAGATGTTGATGTCGTATTTGCTTGGAGCGGCAACAACCACTTCACCGCTTTCGCGAGGAAGTGCAACCGACTTGAACAACTCACCGCTGTTGCTGACAATGTAGAGGTTGTTTGCGCAGTCCCAAGCGATGTCGTTGAGGTTGCGGCCGATAGTCGTAGCGAATTTGTATTTCTCAGTCAAAACAGGAGCGCCATTGTCGTCCTTAGAAACCTCGAATACTGTGAGAGTCTTGTCAGAAGTACCGATGGCGAGGAGAGTGAAGTCGGCGTTGAAGCGGATACCGCCACCACCGTAGAAGCCACCCTTGTCGTTAGAGTCGACCTTGTAGTCCTCTACGCCCTCAGCGTTGATGTGAACCAAAGTAGGTTCCGCTTCCGTAGCTTTAGAGCGAGAGTTTGCATACCATATACCGCCCTCGTTGTCGTAGATAGCAGTAGAGTTGGTGTGAGTGATGGTGTATTTACCAGTCAAAGCGTCGATAGCCTGTGTCGGAGCGGCGTCCCAAGTAGTGGCTTTGCCGATGTAGTACTCGTCGGTGCGGTAGCCAGAGTAAGATAAGCTGGTGCCGCTTGCGTTTGTAGAAAGCATCAACAGCTTGAGACCATAGCCAGAGCCTTGGAGGTCCATACTTACGTTAGGCGCAGCGATAAATTCGCCGGCTTCGTTAGTGATTTCGTAAGTGTCAGGGTTTGCAGTGCCCTTGATTACCGGCTTGAACGCAGCGTTGAGGTCGGTTGGGTCAACCTGCCAGAGCGCGATGCCGTTAGAGTTCTGACCGCTCAGGAAGATACGGCCGTCGGCAGCGATGCGCACTTTTCGAGGGTCGTAAGAAGTTTTTCCATTAGGGAATGTAGTCTGGAACGTCTGGCCGCCCTTGAACGCATATTTGCCTTCAGCGTTTTTGATAGGGTTCATAGTCGGGTCGAAAGCATACAGACCGTTGTTTTCGCCAGAAGAGTGGTAGCCGGTAGGTTTCGCCGCCATAGCCTCGGCAACAAGGATTCGTCCGAAGTTAGGACTGTCGGTGTTGTTGTCTACGTCCACGCTTGACGGGTGGTAGAAGCTGTATTTCTTAGTGTTTACAGTAGGCTCGGCAACAGTGGCGCTTGTAACGGCAACCTTGAATTGCACCAATGCGTCTTTAGGAACGTCGGCACCCGGAACTTCAACAGAGTTGAGGTTTTTGAGGGTTGTCATTTCGTAGTCACCGTAAGTAGCTACAGTAGTACCTTCGTATTCCTTTGTCATTTCGCCGTCGACAAACATCTGAACCTTTACAGATTCAGCAGGAGCGTTCAAGCGATAAGAAACAGTGTAGTTTTCAGCGGCAGATTCCACCTTGATGTCGTAAGCGTAAGCGTTGCGGGCCTCAAGAGCAGGAAGCGGCTTAGGAATAGAGAATGTGTACTTTGCAGCTATCTGACCAGGAACGTATTGGTAGATTGCAGCAGTGTATTCGTCTACCTTCTCTACAGAAATCGCGTTCTGGTTAGGAGCGGCGGCAGATTTCGAGAATTCGTTTTCGTGAGTTGCAACCACCTCGTTTGTTGTGCGGTTCACAACCTGGAAGCCGTCAACGTAGTTTGTTCCGCAAGGCTCGAATGTGAACAACGTTCCGTCGAGAGTGACAGCATCGCCACCAGCGGTAAGGTTTGCCGTTCCGACCTTTGTCAAGCCGTCAAAGAAAGCTTGCGCGCGTGCCGGACGCACAAAAATGTTGTCGGTTTCAGGATTGTTGTCGGCAGGTTGAACATGTCCGTCGGAAGCGCATGCGATGCCAGCAGCGATAGCTTTTGACTTTTCAGCGACCTGAACACCCTTTGCAACAAAGATTTTTGCAATTTTTCCTGATTTGGCAGGAGTGATGTAGAAAGCACCGCCTGTTTCCGACATAACATTGCCGACAGCGCGACCCAATAAGTCCATACGGCCGGCTGTCACGCCTTCAGGAAGAGTGACTGTCAAATCAATCATCTCCGTTGTTCCAGCAGGGAGAATCTTGAACGTTGTTGAAGAAGCGGCGTTAGGAAAACCATCGTTTACGATGAAGTTTCCAGCTCCATCGACAGTGATTGCTGTACCTGCAGCGCTCGTTGCTACAGTGGTTTTCCCCTCGGCATTAATAGCGATGATTTGAGGCACGCTTTTGTCGTTGGTGTAGACTTTTCCGTCGAAACCAATGCCCCAACGGGCATTGCCGGCTGTAGGCAGACCCTCGGTCACCTTCCAGTCCTGCGTCAAAGTCTGTGCATTCATAGCCATGGCTGTCGATGCAATGGTCAAGCCAGCCAACAGAATGTGTTTAAAAGACTTTCTCATAAAAAAGATTTTAAGTTAATAAATGATGTGTATTCTGTATTTTTCTTTGTTCTTTTTCGGTTAGGTTATTACTAAACTGCGTAAAGATATGAAATTTCTTTGAGAAACAAGCATCGGGAACAAGTTTTTAACTTATTTAACCCACAGAATGAGCGGCAACTGCCGCGGTAACGGAACAGGCATCCCAGGCGAACGTCAAAAAAAAGCGCGTTGAGGATGCTAAAAAAACGTATAATTTGCTTGACAGTGTTAAATATCGCTAATTATAAGACAGTTTTTGAGCCGTTGAAACCAAATGTTTGTGCATTTGTCTATTAATAAGTATATTTGCAGACGGAAATGGAGGGGGCGGAAGTCTTCTCCATTGTTTTATTAATACATCAACAATTGAAGAATGATTGACAAAAGCGCGCTGACAGCAGTCTTGGAGCGAGGAATGGAAGGCACCGACCTTTTTCTCGTCGACGTCAGAATCAGCAAGGACAACAACATCGTGGTGGAAATCGACAGTGACACAAGTGTGGACATAGATGAGTGTATCCGCCTTAACCGACTTGTTGAGAGCGAGTTTGACCGCGACGAGGAAGATTATGAACTTGAAATCGGCTCAGCCGGACTGACATCGCCACTGCGCGTAGAGCGCCAGTACCACAAGAACGAAGGCAACGAGGTTGAAGTGCTTACCGCCGACGGTCGCAAGCTCAAAGGCATCCTCAAGAGTGCCGACGCCGACGGCTTCGTGCTCACGGTGGTCAAGAAAGTGAAACCCGAAGGCGCCAAGCGTCCGGTGGAGCAGGAGGAAGACCTCCGCTTCGGTTATAACGAAATAAAATATACAAAATACGTAATCCAGTTTTAAGACATTATGGCAAAGAAAGAGGAAACCATAAGCATGGTAGACAGCTTTTCGGAGTTTAAAGAGCTGAAGAATATCGACAAGACCACAATGATCAGCGTGTTGGAGGAATCGTTCCGCAACGTGCTGGCAAAGATGTTTGGATCGGACGAGAATTTCGTCGTAATCATGAACCCAGACAAGGGCGACTGCGAGATTTATCAAAACCTCACAGTAGTGGCCGACGGCGCTGTAGAGAATCCGAGCATGCAGATTGGTCTTACCGCCGCCCGCGAGATTGACCCGGAATGCGAGATCGGCGAGGACGTTACGAAAGAAATCGTGTTTGAGAAGTTCGGCCGCCGCGCCATCCTGACACTCCGTCAGACGCTCGCATCCAAGATACTCGATCTTCAGAAAGACGCCATCTATACCAAGTTCAAGGCAATGGAAGGTGAGATTGTAGTAGGCGAGGTCTACCAAATCTGGAAACGCGAAGTGCTTGTTCTTGACGAGGAGCACAACGAGCTCATCCTCCCGAAGGAAGAGCAGATTCCGAGCGACCGTTACCGCAAGGGCGAAACCATCCGCGCCGTCATCAAGGAAGTGCAGAACGCCAACAACAACCCGAAGGTGATAATTTCGCGCACAAGCCCTGAATTCCTCCGCCGTCTGTTTGAAATTGAGGTGCCGGAGATTCACGACGGACTCATCCTGCTTAAAGGCATCGCCCGCATCCCTGGCGAGCGCGCCAAGATAGCCGTAGAGTCGTATGACGACCGCATCGACCCGGTCGGCGCATGCGTCGGCGTGAAAGGCTCCCGTATCCACGGCATTGTGCGCGAGTTGCGCAACGAGAACATCGACGTGATCAACTACACAACAAATCCCGAACTCTACATCCGCCGCGCCCTCAGCCCCGCCAAGGTGTCGTCAATCCGCATCAACGAGGAAGAGAAGTGCGCCGAGGTGATGCTGCTTCCGGAAGAGGTGTCGCTTGCCATCGGAAAAGGCGGCTTGAACATCAAGCTTGCCACAATGCTGACCGGCTATCAGATCGACGTTTACCGCTTCACAGAGGACAGCGACGACATTTATCTTGATGAATTCAGCGACGAAATCGACAGCTGGGTTATCGACGCCCTCAAAGGCATCGGCTGCACCACGGCAAAAGCCGTCCTCAACATGCCACGCGAGCAGATAATCGACAAAGCCGACCTTGAGGAAAGCACCGTCGACCAAGTGCTCGATATATTGAAAGCGGAATTTGAGGATTAACAACAGGAAACTTAACAAGCAATATGCCAATAAAGATAAGCAAAGTAGCAAACGATTTGAATGTGGGGATTCCTACGCTGGTGGAATTTCTGCAGAAACACAATCAGGAGGTCGGCGATCCCGGCAACCTGAACCTTCGCATCTCTGACGAGCAGCACGAAATGCTGGTGCGCGCGTTTAAAAACGACAAAGACCTGAAGTCGAAGTCGGAGCGCTATGCCTCGGAGCGTCAGAAGGACAAAGTGAAAAACAAGGCATCGCAAGAGCCTAAAAAGCCGGAGCAGATAAAGACTGTTGTGGAAACCGTGCAGAAGCCGAAGATTCTCGGCAAAATCGAACTCGACAAGCACAACAACCCTGTCGTTGAAGAGAAGAAGCCAGAGCCCAAGCCAGCACCTGCGCCCGCGCCCGCACCGAAACCTGCGCCAAAGCCGGAACCAAAACCAGTGGTTAAGGAAGAGGTGAAGAAGGCGGAGGTGAAAGTGGAGGCAAAGCCAGCCCCGCAGCCACAGAGCGCGCCGAAAGCCGCAGCGCCTGAGGTTTCGGAATCCAACGAAATCAAGACTGTCGTGGCAACAATCGCCGCTCCTAAGATTCTCGGCAAAATCGACCTTGACGCCATCAACCAGTCGACCCGTCCGAAGAAGAAGTCGAAGGAGGAAAAGCGTAAAGAGCGCATCGCCAAGGAAAAACAAGCCAACGGAGGCGCAAACGCCGACAGCGAGAAGCGCAAGCGCAAACGCATCGGCAAGGAGAAAGTCGACATTGAGCATCCGGGCGGACAGCAAGCCGGCGGACAGAAGCAAGGTGGAGGCAACAACGACAGCCGCCGCAACAAGAACAAGAACGCCGACCGTCCGAACAACAAGGCCAAGCGCCACATAAAGGCAGAGGTCAGCGAAGAAGACGTGCAGAAGCAGGTTAAGGAAACACTTGCGCGCCTCACCAACAAGCCTCAGAAGAAGAGTGCTAAATGGAGAAAAGAGAAGCGCGAGGCTTTTGAAGAGCGCGAGCGCGAGGAAGCCGCATTGGAGGCAAAGGAAAGCAAGACGCTGCGCATCACAGAATTCGTGACAGCCAACGACTTGGCACTGATGATGGATGTGCCGGTCAACAAGGTTATCGCCACATGTATGAATATCGGCGTGATGGTTTCCATCAACCAGCGACTCGATGCTGAGACCATCAACCTTGTAGCAGAAGAATTCGGTTTCAAGACAGAATATATCAGTGCGGAAGTGTCGGAGGCAATCAACGAGGAGGCCGACTCCGAGGAAGATTTGCTGCCGCGTCCGCCGATTGTGACCGTGATGGGACACGTAGACCACGGTAAGACATCGCTGCTCGACTACATCCGCAACGCCAACGTTATTGCCGGTGAGGCTGGTGGCATCACACAGCATATCGGAGCCTACAACGTGAAGCTTGAGGACGGCCGCCGCATCACGTTCCTCGACACCCCGGGCCACGAGGCATTTACGGCGATGCGTGCCCGCGGAGCCAAGGTGACGGATATCGCCATCATCATCGTTGCCGCAGACGACAACGTGATGCCGCAGACCATCGAGGCAATCAACCACGCCTCGGCAGCCGGTGTGCCAATCGTGTTTGCAATCAACAAGATAGACAAGCCTGCCGCCAACCCGGACAAAATCAAGGAGGAGCTCGCCAATATGAACTACCTCGTGGAAGACTGGGGTGGAAAATATCAGTCGCAGGAAATCTCAGCCAAGAAGGGTATCGGCGTTAAAGAACTGCTCGACAAGGTGCTTCTCGAGGCAGAGATGCTCGACCTTAAAGCCAACCCCAACCGCAAGGCAACAGGCTCGATTATCGAGTCGTCGCTCGACAAGGGTCGCGGCTATGTGGCAACCGTGCTTGTGAGCAACGGAACGCTGCGTGTGGGCGACATCATGGTGGCAGGAACAAGCTATGGCAAGATCCGCGCCATGTTCAACGAGCGCAACCAGCGCATCACGGAGGCAGGCCCTGCGGCACCGGCATTGGTGCTCGGTCTGAACGGTGCGCCGACCGCTGGCGACACGTTCAACATTCTTGACACCGACCGTGAGGCACGCGAGATAGCTACGCGCCGCGAGCAATTGCAGCGCGAGGTCAAGGAGCGCACCCGCCGTATGCCTGGCCTCGACGACATTGCCCGCCGCCGCGCGTTGGGCGAGTTCCACGAGTTGAACCTTATCGTCAAAGGTGACGTTGACGGCTCAATCGAGGCGTTGAGCGACTCGCTTATCAAGCTGTCGACACCAGAGGTTCAGGTCAACGTAATCCACAAGGCCGTGGGTGCGATTTCGGAGAGCGACGTTACGCTTGCCGCCGCATCCGACGCCGTTATTATCGGCTTCCAGGTGCGTCCGTCGGTAGCCGCCCGCCGTCTGGCAGAGAACGATGGCGTCGACATCCGTCTCTACTCAATCATCTACGATGCAATCGAGGAGGTTAAAGACGCAATGGCAGGAATGCTCTCGCCGGAGCTCAAAGAAGAGGTTACCGGTACGGCAGAAGTGCTTCAGACCTACAAGATTTCGAAGGTCGGCACGATTGCAGGCTGTATGGTGCGCGAGGGCAAGGTGAAACGCACGAGCAAAGTGCGCCTTATCCGCGACGGCATTGTCATCTACACGGGCGAGCTCGGCTCTCTGAAGCGTTTCAAGGACGATGTCAAGGAAGTGTCGTCGGGCTACGACTGCGGTCTTAACATCGCCAACTACAACGACGTGAAGGAAGGCGACATGATTGAAGCCTACGAAGAAGTAGAGGTTTCAAAAACGCTGTAAACGCAGGCAATGCGGACAGTGAGTGTCAACATCGGAACTAATCTCGGCGACCGCGAGGCAAACTTGCGCCGCGCCGTTGACGAGATAGCCCGCAGCGTTGGCAGCACCCCGCGAGTCTCAAGCATATACGAATCTGAAGCATGGGGTTATCAGTCTGATAACCCCTTTTTCAATATCGCTGTCGAGTTTGAGAGCGACTTGCCCGTCGGGCGTCTGCTGGACATCTTCCAGCGCATCGAGCGCGAGGCGGGAAGCTCCAGCCACCGTAACGCCGACGGCAGTTATGCCGACCGTCAGCTTGACATCGACATCGTGTATGCCGGCGATGAGGTTGTCGACACCGCCACTGTCGTCCTGCCTCATCCACGGATGGACAAACGCGAGTTTGTGCTGGCACCGCTCTGCGAGTTGTCGCCCGGGTGGCGGCATCCCGTCAGCCTGCTGACGGCTGCAGAAATGCTTGCCCGTCTGCGCGCAACCGACAAAACAGACAGAAAATAGGACATTAAGAATGAACATTTCAATTTCCGGCAATGTTGGAAAGACAGATAAAAATGCGTAACTTGCGCACACAAAACGAAAGAAGCGAATGAAGATAGGAACAATTGACTTGGGAGAGCGCCCGGTGCTGCTGGCACCGATGGAAGACGTGACTGATCCGTCGTTCCGTCTCATCTGCAAAGAGCAGGGAGCCGATATGGTCTACACGGAATTCGTGTCGGCCGACGCTCTTGTGCGCAACATCAACAGCACCACCCGCAAACTCCACACCAACGCCGCCGAGCGGCCTGTGGCGATACAAATCTACGGCAAGGAGGTGGAACCGATGGTAGAGGCTGCAAAAATCGCCGAGGCAGCCGGTCCCGACGTCATCGACATCAATTTCGGATGTCCGGTGAAGAAGGTGGCGTCGAAAGGCGCGGGGGCAGGAATGCTCCGCGACGTGCCCAAGCTGCTGCAAATCACGCGTTCGGTGGTCGATGCGGTGAAGTTGCCCGTGACGGTCAAGACCCGTCTGGGTTGGGACTGCGAAAACAAAATCATCACCACGCTCGCCGAGCAGCTGCAGGACTGCGGCATCCGTGCGCTTACAATCCACGGACGCACCCGCAGCCAGATGTATACCGGCGACGCCGACTGGACGCTTATCGGCGAGGTGAAGCGCAATCCCCGCATCACGATACCGATTGTCGGCAACGGCGACATCACGACGCCAGAGGGCTTGAAAACGGCTTTTGACCGCTATGGAGTGGATGCCGTGATGGTTGGCCGCGCCTCGATAGGCGCTCCGTGGATTTTCCGCGAAATGAAGCACTATCTGCTTCACGGCACCGCGATAGAGATACCGGCGTCGGAGAAGATGGCGCTGCTCCGCCGCCAGATTGCGGAGAGCATCGAAGGCATCGATGAGTTGAGAGGCATTCTCCACATCCGCCGTCATCTTGCCGCGTCGCCGCTCTTCAAGGGTATCCCCAATTTCAGGGAAACGCGCATCGCAATGCTTCAGGCAAAGACGTGGGCAGAGCTCGACGACGTGCTGCAACGCATAGAAACTGATTATTTACATATTTAGAAACAAGCGACGTTATGAAGAAATTCTTTTTGGCTATCATCACCCTCTGCTGCGCGGCAGCGGTAAATGCCACTCCACACACCATCAATGTGGGCGAATTCAACGAACTGGTGGTTAACGACGGCATCAACGTGGTCTATTCCAACAATGCCGACTCAGTGGGCATCGTGGCGTTTGACATCGAGAAGGAATACACATCCTACATTATGGCAGAGCGTTCGAAGGGCAGACTGAAAATACAGCTCGACCCTGCAGCAATCACTGTCAAGACACTGCCTACGGTCTATGTCTATTCGTCGTATCTGTACAAGGCAGAGAATACAAAAGACAGCACCCTGACGCTGCGCAAAGTGGCTCCTGGGGCTAAAATCGACATACAGCTTCAAGGCAACGGCACAATCATTGCCAACGGTCTCGACGCTATCAACATCAACCTTAAACTGCTCACGGGAAAGGGTAAAATCATAACATCGGGCAAATGTGAGAACTTGTCGATAAAGAATGTGGGCACCGGCGAGATTCAAGCCGACGAGGTGGCGGCGAAACACGTGAAATGCACGCTGATGGGCACTGGTGCAATAGGTTGCGCCCCTAAAGAAACGCTCTCCGTGAAGGGCGTAGGCTCAGGAAAGGTGTACTATATCGGGAAACCTGTCATCACCAAGAGCAAGCTGTCGAATGTGAAAATCGTGCAGCTCGAAGGCGGCGCCGAGACAGAAGCCACCGATGTGATTGAAGACAATGAGCCGGAAACAGAGGCCGCCGAAGGCTCGGAAACCACCGACAACGGCACCGGTCTGCTCGACTTGATGGAAGTGCCGGAGCCGGCAGTCGTAAACCGAGAATAGGCGCGTGGAAGAAACCGAACTTAAACTGAAAACAGCGCGCACGCTGAAGTGGAACACCATCGACAAATTCGCGTCGCAGGTGTTCTACGGCGTCACGGGCGTCGTGCTTGCCAACCTGCTCTCGAAGGAAGACTTCGGGCTGGTCGGTGCTATGCTTGTGTTTCAGGCGTTCGCATCACTGTTTGTCGACAGCGGATTCTGCGCGGCGCTGATACAGAAAAAATCGCCTACTGAAACCGACTATTGTACGGTTTTTTATTTCAACCTCGGCATCAGCATCGCCATTTATGGCATCCTGTGGGCTTGTGCGCCGTTGATTGCCGACACCTTCGGCGACCAGCGTCTGATAAGCCTGTCGAGGGTGATGTTCCTGTCGTTTATCATCAACGCCACCGCCCTTGTGCAGACCAACCGCATGATGAAGCAGATGACGATGGCGCGCGTGGCGATAGCCAACTCGCTGGGGCTTGTCGTGTCGGGAGCCGTGGGCATCTGGCTTGCCGTGGAAGGCTACGGCGCATGGGCAATCGTGTGGCAGACCATTGTGCTCGCCACCGTCAAATCGGTCTTCCTGTGGACGACAACAGGCTGGCTTCCGCGCACGGGGTTCAGCATGGCGTCGCTGCGGTCGGTGTTTTCCGTTGGCAGCGGAGTGATGGTGTGCTCATTTCTCAACACATTGTCGCTCAACGCCTACTCGTTTATCATCGGTGCTTACTACAACCTTGCCAAACTCGGATGCTACACGCAAGCCGACAAATGGAGCAAGATGGGCATACAGTCGATAGCGCAGATACTGACGGCATCGTTCCTGCCCGTGCTCAGCGGTTTTCAGGATGACAGGGAGCGGTTGCTGCGCGCCATGCGCAAGATGAACCGCTTCACTGCCTATCTTGTCTTTCCTCTGCTGCTGTTGCTCACGACGTGTGCCGAACCGATATTCCACATCCTTTTTGGCACGAAGTGGGATGAAGCCATAATCCTGTTTCAGATACTCGCCGTGCGCGGCATCTTCATAGTGCTTGCCACCAACATCAACAACTACATCCTCGGACTCGGGCGTTCGCGCTCGCTTGTGGTCTACGAATCGGTCAAAGACGCATTGATGATAGCCGCCATCGTGGTGACCATCCCCATGGGCATAACGGCGATGATTTGGGGACAGCTTGTGGCATCGGCGCTGTTCTTTGTCTATGCCGTGATTGTGGCTGGTCGCATCGTAGGCTATCCGACGCGCAACGTGGTGGGCGACATCCTTCCGTATGCCGTCATTTCGGGCGCTGTGGCTGCGGTTCAGTGCCTTGTGCTTGTCGGCATTGCTAATCCGTGGCTCAACATCCTTGCGCAGACATCTGTGTGCTTCGCGCTCTATTATGTGGCAAACCGCTTCCTGAACTCAACAATTCAGCGCGAAGTGCTGGGCTATGCCCTTGGCCGTTTCCGCAAAAAGAAGTAAGGTCGTAAGGGGTAGAAATTGGAAATTTTGTGATTTTCCACGTGCCGCTCCTTGGAATTTTGTGATAAAAGAGGCTGAAGAGTCTGGAATTTTGTGATTTTTCGCATATATTTGCTTGGAATT
>UMCF01076396.1_pt1 | contig 13735 bp, 19 predicted proteins | sample 1964131 | NCBI WGS metagenome assembly UMCF01 (sample SAMEA4835958, study PRJEB28245) | human gut metagenome | biome: gut microbiome; material: fecal sample | place: Denmark | collected 2008
GCTGGGCCTTTTTCATATTCAGATATTCTGCCAGGGGCTCAGTGCCTCTGGCGGGGGTCTGGAGCTTTGCCCACAGCTCAGAAATGAGCAGGGTTTGCGCCTGCCAGACCATGGCCCTCCGGCTGCTACCGGCGGAGATGGTTATTTTGCGGTCAAATTGCATGGGTCACACCTCACGGTTTCGGATGTATCAGGGATTGAGAAATGCGGTTGTCAAGCCGCTGGAGCTTGACGGTGCGCTGCTGGGTCACCTCATCACGGATGCTAAACATGAGCTTGAGCTGTTCCAGCATGATCTCAACATCAGCGATCTCCTCAGCGATGTGGGCGGCGTTGTCCTGGCCACGGAGGTTTTTGGAGAGCTCCTTGGTGAGCTCTGCCATCTCCTCCATGCAGACCGTGCACTGGCTGGTCTTGCCATAGACATTCACCGCAAGCTGGCAGATTGCCGTTTCGCATTTGGTCATCGTCCCAGCACCTCCTCATGCAGCCACCAGACGGGCCAAGTCACCACAAGCAGCGTTGCCCGGAGCAGGTCCCAGACCAGCGCCAGGATGAGGCGCAGGGGCACCACCACGCAGTAAAACGGGGCCCATCTGTGAGCTTTCGGGGACAGTGTGCCCCAGTGACGGGTGATGCCGTGGAAAAATCCGTAAGCGCTGGACCACATATCTGCGGTGGAGTAAAAGGTGTCCACACATTTAGTGACACGGGTGCGCCCGCAGTGCTTGCAAATCGTTGTGATGGTTGTCATCTAAAAAACCTCCCTGTCTTGCGGTCCCGGAGCTCAATGCGGGCCGCCAGCTCAAAGCCGCTTTCCGCAATGATAAACTTGAGGACCTTGATGAGAGTGTTGACCTTGGCATCCAGCGCCTCATGCCCCTCTGCGGACACTTTCTTGATGGCGTTGTATGCCGTTGGGTCTGCGTAGCCCTCAGCGTTTTCCCAGGGTTTTGGGCTCATTGGCCAGCACCTCCTTTTGCCATTGTTCGACATCTGCACCCAGCTCCTTGAGCTTGAGCCGTTCCGGGTACAGGTCATCCATTTCATAAAATTCACGCATCCGGCGGTGTTCTGCGGCCATCGCCAGATAGAAGTCATGGAGCCGCTTGACCCCAAAGCCCAGGTGCCGGTGTAGTGTCCAGAGCACCATGCAGTCCACATCCAGAGCCAGCAAGTCATCTTTCTCAAGGCACTGCTGGTTGATTTCGTGCATCATGGCCATCTGCATCTCCGGGGTCATTATGGACTTGCCCAGAGCGGAGAGCTTGATGTTGAGCGTGGGGTCTTTGGACACCTGCACACCTTGGCGTTGCAGGTTTCGCCGCTCTTTTCTGTTCATCGCTTTGTGCCCCTCCGGCAGCGCCCGGCGTTCTCATTGGGCTGCCAGTCCTCAACCACAAGGATCGGCTGGCCGGGGCCTTTGTCACAGATGAAGTCACCCTCACCAATGTACTGGCAGCAGTCACACATGCCGGGGTCACACATTCGGGGCTTTTCACTCCTGGGTCTGGGTTTCCGCTTTTTCATAGGGGCAGCTCCTTTCTGTCACGATTTCACCGGCGCAGGCCGCATAGCCCGCCAGATCAATAAAGCTGTCGGGGCTGGAGCCGGTGGCGATGCGGGCCACCTTGAGCAGAGCCAGCATAGTGCCGGCATCCTTGGCCGTGATGCCATTGATGGGCATGACCTTGGCAAACTCCGGGTGCGCTGCTCTGAGGTAGACACCCCAGAGCAGGCCGATGGTTTCAAAGTTATTCTCCGGCGTGCCATAGTCCTGCTCACGCTCACCGCAGACACAGCGGCGGGCGGCCTCCAAAATCTCAGAGCGTTTCATGGGCGGCCTCCTCAATGTCATCAAAGATGACCGGCACTTGAGAGCGCATCTGGTGGAGCAGCGGGATGGCCACCTCACGCATCTGCGGGTGCGCCGCCGGTGCGGTCCGCAGCTTGAAGAAATGCCGCCATTCCCGCAGGTTGGCCGTCATCACCACCTCAGTCTTGAGGCAAGTGGGCAGGACGGCACGGGCCTCTTGCGGAGTGCAGCCCCAGTCCAGCAGCTCAAAATATGACTTTTCAGCCATCCTGCAAGCCACTTTCCAATACTGCCAGCCCGGTGTGCCCTCCGTCAGGAAAGAGGGGCGGATGACGGTGATTTCACTACCAAAGACATCCTTGGAATAGTTGCAGTAGCGGGTGCTCTCCTGGCAGTAGGAGGCCATGCGGTGCCGGACGATTTCATGGGACACACCCCGATCACACACAAACTTGACCGTGATGTCAAAGTGCTCCAGGACGGCCTCATGGCCACGCTTGATGATGCCCGCCACAAACTTGGCGGCGCTGGTGTCGGTGATTTTGTCCTCAGACTTATAGCAGACCCGCCCGCACAGCTCAATGTGCTGGAGGATGGCCTGGCCATCCAGCGGGGTGAGGATTTCGGTATAGGGGTTGATGATTTTCATGTTGCAGTCCTCCATATACAAATCATAGAGCCAAACAGGGGCTTGCCTGCCTCTTTGCCATGGTCAAGGAAAGATACCCGGCCTTTCAGAAAGCGGATTTCAGCTTTCCCGTATATGTAGCGGTGGAAAAGCTCTGTGTCCGTTCTTGCTGGCAGCAGAGCCACAACAACGGTGCCAGGCTTTTGCCCCTCCACGGCACATTTTTCTACCCAAGACACTTGGCCGGGATTGGCCTTTGTCTTGCGGGAGTAGGGCGGATTGCAGAAAACAGTCTCCCCCCCCAGTCTTGGATGAGGCCATTTTCCTCTGGAGTGTAGTGCTTGGGACACTTTGCCGTTTCGTGGGTGCAGCACGGGTCCAGAGTGAAATGAAACTCAGCATTGAGCTGATTAAAAAGCCATGCGGGAGTTTCCCAGTCATCTTTGCCCGTAGAGGTCATGGCCTTAATGGTGGCGGTATTCATTCGTCACGGCCCTCCTTGTCAGCTATCCCACCGCTTGTGACAGATGGGGCAGATGTCAGTGTCAAGTACAAAGGCCTTTCCGCAGACGGGGCAGTTTTCGCCAAACTCAAAGATTTCAATGCTCTTTGCATCCTCCGGCGGTGTCCATTCTCCACCAAGTCTTACGGCGGCGATATACACGCCCTCAAGCGGAATATGTTGTGCCACACAGTAGTTGTGGACCTCAACAGGCGTGGGTTGGCGCTGGCTCCCGGTAAAAATCAGGCCCGTGTAGTCCTCGTTCCAGGAGTGCGTGATTTTGTTGACGGCCATGTGTTCAGTCCTTTCCATATAGAATTGCCCACCGCACACAGCGGACGGGTGAGATATTAAGTAGTCACGGGCCCGGCCCATTGTTCCGCCATTGCGGCGGCTATGCCGGGGAAAGTTTTGGCCCTGTTGATGGGGTCCCGTTCTCTCGTGATGATTTCGGTGGGGACCAGCAGGGGCAGCTCTTTGAGCCACAGGCATGTCCGCTTTGTGTACGGGTGCCCAAACTGCCACGGCTGTATTGCTTGGGTGTAGGGCGGTAGCTCCACGATTTTCAAAGGAGTGGGGTTTTCCACGGCGATCTTTGCACAGTCGGCGCTCAGAAAGCTCATAAAGAAAGCCTTGGCCTCCATTGCTTTGGCGTATCGCTCCGCCACAATCTCACCCTTTACCCTCATGCGGACGGCGCTGGCGTTGGTCAGATAGGTGCACGGCGGGAAAGCAATGAGCATGTCCCACCGCCCCAGCACATAATGTGCGGAGCCGTCACAGGTCTTGAAAAAGCAGTAGCCGTTGAGTAGAGGGAGCACATCTTGCTGGATGTGCCACTCAGGGTGGCCGCCGGAGCATGGGATGAGGTCACAACTGTATGCCTCATGGCCCAGCTTTCTCAAAGCTATGGTGACCGCCTGGCTTTCCTCGCAGGCAACAAGAATTTGCATAAAAGCCTCCCTCAGCCCACCACCGCATTGGTAGCGGGGGGGGCTCGTCAGTTATTTAGTCTTTCTTGAAGAATGTGCCCACCCAGCCATCAGCGTTGAGCGGCAGATCAGTGGCCCACGGGATGGGCTGGCGCATGATGTTGACCACCGTGTCCAGCATGGTGTCCTCATCAGCCCAGGGGGCAATGTCAATGACCACCTCATCATGGATGTGGAAAATCACCGGCAGGCCAGCGGCCTCAAGGCGTTCAATGGTGTCCGCCAGACAGTCACGGGCAATGGCCTGGACGCAGTTTTCCACCAGCTTGCCGCCGTAGGTTTCGATGCGTTTCCACCGTTTGGTTTTCTGGTCCATGCCCATGTAGGAGATGGAGGGATTGCCCCATTGGTTTTCACCAATGCCGGGGCTCACATAGTAGAGCTTGCGGCCAGATGGGAGCTGAATGGTGAAACAGTCGGTGCCCTGGTTGTAGTCATACTCACGGGCCAGCAGCAGGCCATTGATGCCCACACTGCCGCCCTGGGTGATGACCTGCACGGCGGCATTGTCCATGGAATACCACAGGTCACGGATGCGCTTGTTGGCCTCACGCCAGCGGCTCACGATGTCCGGCAGGTCCTCCTCCGGGATGCCCATGTCCAAGGCTCCCATGTTGATGAGTGCGCCGGTGCTGCCCTGGTAGCCCAGGGCCAGCTCTGCCACCTTGCCCTTTTGCCGGAGTGCATACTCTGGATTGCCCTTTTTGATGAGCTCAATGGGCACGCCGAACATCTGAGAGGCAGAGGCCTCATAGATTTTTCCGTGGGTGCGGAACACCTCCAGCCGCCATTGCTCACCGGCCAGCCAGGAGATGACACGGGCCTCAATGGCCGAAAAGTCAGCGTCAATGAGGACATGCCCCTCCGGGGCCACAAAGGCGGTGCGGATGAGCTGGCTGAGGGTGTCAGGCACGGAGCCATAGATCAGCCGGAGGGCATCCAGCTTGCGGTGCTCCACCAGCTCACGGGCCAACGGCAGCGGCTCTGTGTAGGTGCGGGGCAAGTTCTGGACCTGCACCAGGCGGCCTGCCCAGCGCCCCGTCCTGTTCGCTCCATAGAATTGGAGCAGCCCACGGACACGGCCATCCGGGCACACAGCGGCCTCAATAGCGTCATACTTTTTGGTGCTGGTCTTGCCCAGCTCTTGGCGTATCTCAAGCATCCGCTGGACCTGGGGGCTGTTGTCCTCCTTGCCCAGCAGGCGGGCCACGGTGTCCTTGCGGAGGTCCGCAAGCTCCTCTCCCATGGCCTCCTGGAGCCATTGCGTGAGCTGTGCCACGCTGTTGGGGTTGTCCAGCTTGGAGATTTTCATGGCCTCCTGGGTGAGGTTTTGGCGGGTCACATTGCCCAGATAGAGGGCACCGCTCACCAGGTCCATGTCCACGGCCACGCCACGGGCATTGATGATGAGGTCCGTTTCCCATTGCTTTTGCACGAAGTCCGGCACGGGGAAAGCAGAGAGCCGCCGCTCAATCTCCATCTCAGTCACAACATCCTGGCGGCAGTATTCTTTGAACAGCTCCCACTTGTCGGTGTCGTGCTGGGGCAGGTTGCGGGTGCGGCCTCCATTGGCCTTTGTAGGGGCGCAAGGGACGCAAAAATAACGGATGAGCGCCTTGCCGGTGTTGAGCTTGCGCTTGTCCTCAGCAAGCCCCAGGGCCTTGCCAGTGGCATCCAGGCCTGCTGTGTAGCCACAATAGAGGCCATGGAACATGGTGCAGTGCCATTGGTCCGGCGGCAGGGTGCCCAAAAACTTGGACAGGCAGCCCCACTCAAAGGGGGCGTTGTATGCGTGCTTGATGTACTCCGGGGAGGTGATGGCCTGGACCAGCCACGGGGGGAGGCGTTCCCCCCGTGCCAGGTCAATGATTTCAACAGGCGCACCATCCACACTGTACGCAAAGAGCAGGATTTCAAAGTCCGGGCTGGAGATGTACTTTTGCGCCCCGGCCTTAGCAATCGGCACGCTTGAATAGGTTTCAAGGTCAATGCTGAGATGGTGCATGATGTCCTCCAATTACATGGGCTGGCCGGTGATGGGGTTGATGCCGCCGGTGGTAGCCCAGGGCACCTGAGCAGCAGGGGCGGCGGGGGCCGCAGGCTGGACACCGTAGGCCCCGGGGGTGGCGGGCATCGCCGCACCGTAGGTGGGAGTGGCCGCAGGAGTGCCGCCCAGCCCGGCGAAGTCGGAGGCAGCGGAGGCCTGGCCGCTCAGGGGCTCCCCGTCACGGGTCTTGAGAACATTGCCCAGACCACAGCCAATGCCCTTGTTGCCGCTGTTGGAGTAGCCGAAGAAACGGACGGTGACACGGCCATACATGCCGCTGTAAATGTCCGCCGGGGACAGTTCGCAGTTGATGTTGTCGATGCCCACCACCTGGGGCTTGTTCTTGGTGGAGGCGGTCATCACCCAATGGCCCTTGCACTCATCGCCAAAGGGAACACCGGAGGGCCGCACGCCGTCACCATCGTAGATGGGCACCTTGAGCATGGGCGGGCGGGCACCGTTCCACACCTTGGCCATGGCCTCATTGGCGGCGGCTTGGATGGCAGCGTCAATGTCAGCCTTGGTGGCGGCATCGCTCTTGGGGATGAGCAGGGTGACGGAATACTTGGGCTCACCGCCCTGCTGGGCGGCTCTGGGGGTGGTCAGGTTGGCATAGGAGAGGCGGACCTCACCAGTCAGGACTTTCATGGCATCATTCTGATACATAATCTTTTGATCTCCTTTACAGTTAAATTACACTCTGGTGTTTGCATCAGGCTGGGCCTCAGCCCAGCAGGTTTGAAGTTTCACCCAGCGCTCATGCCGGGCTTTGCTCCGCTTTACGGCAGCGGTCAGCCGGTTGTTTTCCCGGAGCTTTTGGCGGTCCTCTTTTAGGCGGCTTTTCTTATTGAACACATTGCGCCAGCCGTTCTGATACTCAATACTGGCCTGTTTCCAGGCCTCTTTGCTTTCAATCACGGCGGCATCCAGGTAGAGGGTCATCTGACGGATGGCTCCCTCATTGCTCCACGGGTCCGCCAGGAGTAGCTTGAAAACCTTGCGGATGTTGGAGAGGGGCATGTCCTCCAGCCGGTCAAAATAGATGTCTGCATGGTAGTCCCCGGTGTTGATGGTGATGAGCTTGGCCGGGTCTGTGTACTGCGTGCAGCTCTCGCAGACCTCCGGGTCACGGATGACCGCCATACTGCGGCAGGCGTGCTTGCAGAAACGGCCCACGGGGTAGCCCTTTTCCTCATCATCCAGCGGGATGGGTGGTTGCCATGGTGCGGAATGGGCACAGGTCTGATACTTACTCATTGGCAGCCACCCCGGCAAAGTCAGCAGCGGCGGGGTTGTAGGCCTCACGCTTGTCTGTGCTGAGGGCCAGCGTGGGCTTACCCAGGGGCTTGGTCACATAGCCGCCGATTTTCTCAGCAAACTCCGCCTTGCCCATCAGTTTCTCCATCTCAGAGAGCGTCTTGGGCTTGCGGTCATAGAGCAGGGCCTCATCATATCCGGCGGCAATGGCGGCTTGGATGGCGGCATCCTGGTCCGTAAAGGTGCGGATGCTCCGGCCAGCCACCAGTTTCCAGCCCTCAATGGGCTTGCCGTCCAGCAGGGCCTTGGTGGCATATTCCTCCAGGTCCTTGTACCAGGCCACCAGCTCCTTGCCACGGATGAGGAGGTCACCGATCTCCGCATCAGAGAGGAGCGGATGCACCTCATTCCCATGTGGGCCGATGTGGGAAAACTCCTGGGGGGCCATAGCGTCAGGCGGGACGGAGGCGGCGGGCACGCAGTCCTTGAAGTCCTCCAGCGCCGTGTTGGTGTTGGCACGGGCACGGCACTGAGCCTTGCCACGGCAAAAACGGCAGTGGTCACCGGGGACAAACTCACCCAGCCCGGAGAAAGCCTTTTGTGCAATGGGCTTGATGTTCTCGCCCCAGGCCATCAGCTCCTCCACGGTGATGGTGTCGGTGGTGTAGCTGTCAAGGCGGGGTTGGTCAATGGACATGCGGACTTTCTTGATGGCATCGCCGAACACGGGGGCATAGCGCTTGAGAGCACCCAGAGCGTAGAGCCGCATCTGCGGGTTGCCCACGGCGGACACCGGGACACCCTTGCCGTGCTTGTAGTCCGTGATGCTGAGGGTGTCCCCACCAATCATCACATTGTCACAGGTGCCAAAGCCCTCCGGGACATACTCCCCAAAGTCCACTTGCACCTCCGCTACCACAGTGGGCGTGCTGTCATAGAGCATGGCCTGCTCAATCAGGTGCTCAATGTAGAGGTCACTGGTCTTGTCCATTTCCTCAGAGTAGAGCGGGTCCTTTTTGAGCTTGTTGAGGCGGGTGGTGTAGGTGCGGGAGGTCATCACAGTGAATTTCTTGAGGGTCTTGAGCTCACAGATGGAATGGGCCAGGCGGCCCTCCTCCGCATATTCGCTGGTGCGCTCCGGCAGGTGCTCCTCAAAGCGGGGGGCCGCCGTGCATTTCAGCCAGCGGGATGCCGATGAGGCAGAAAGCAGGGCGTGCTTTTCGGGAGGCATAGGGCACCTCCTTAGAGCTGTGCGCCCAGCGTTCGCAGTTCGGTGGCAAAGACACCGTACTGGTCCGGCTGGAGCTGGGTGACGGCCTGCACGCCATACTTGGCCAGCAGAGCCAGCAGTTGCTCCATCTTGCCCGCATCCACCAGGCTGGCACCGGCCTTGGCGATCTGGTCAAGGGTGTAGGTGGGGGCCGTGGTCACGGGAACAGTGGGAGCGGGGTTAGTAGGGGCCACAGTCTGGGCAGGTGCCGCGGGAGCCGGTGCAGGGGTAGGGGTTGCCACAGGCGCAGGGGTGGGCTGGGTAGGGACCACAGTAGCGGGCGGCATGGTGACCGGCGGCACCGGGGCATGGGTGACAGGGGCGGCCACAGGAGCCACGGGAGTGGGAGTGTCCTGGGGCACGGAGATGTTGACGGCGTTCTTTTCCAGCGCCGTGGTCAGCTTGTCAATGGCCTTGAGGACGGCAGCATCCGCCTCAATCTTGATTTTCATTTCCAACATTGGTACAATCCTCCTTGGTATCATCTTTACAGTCGCAGCGCTCACCGGGGTCAAGGTGGGCTCCGCAGTCAGGGCAGGTCTTATAGTAGGGCATTTCAGTCAACCTCCAGCACGCTTGTCCAGTATTCAAAAGCGGTCATAACCTTGCGGGAGTAGTCGGTCTGGTATGTACCTGCATCCCACAGCTTTCTTGCGCCGCCGGGCCCGCAGTTGTAGGCCATCAGCGCAAGCTCTGGCTCTCCGTAGCTCTGGAGATACTGGGAGATGATATAGATACCGGCCTCAATGTTCCCGGCATGGGTCATGGGGTCAAGGCCTTTTTCCAAAAGCCACTCGTGATTGACAGAGTTGATCTGCATGAGGCCATAGTCACCAGTGGCGCTGACGGCATCGGGGTCAAAGTGGGTTTCAACCTCTGCGATGGCAAGGGCCAGAGCATAGGGCACCTCATAGTGCTCACAGCAGTCCTGCATGACTTCCTGGAGTTCGTAGCTGAGGAGCCGCCCCTCACTCACTATGTCATCACGGTGGCGGGCAGGCTCCGTGGTTTCCTCTGGTGGTGCAGAGGGCTCCACGGGGCTCTGCTCCGGGGCTGGAGGGGTGACGGTTTCCGCTGTCACCACAGGCTCAGGGGTCTTGACCTCATCGTCCGTCTGGTGGGCACTGCATCCGCTGGCATAGCCAAGGGCAAACACAGTGGCAAGGACGGCCAGAATGGCCATGATGACCATGGCGTTGCGCCTCCGGGCCATGCGGCGCTGGCGGCACCGCCGGGAATACCGGCGGGCATTGGGCTCACTGGTGGTCATGGCGCTCACCTTAACCGTTCATGCGGCGGTTGATTTCCGCAATCAGCTCATTGGTGGTGTACTGGTCCAGGCCGCCATCAACCTCCACGGCATACTGGGAGGGGATGAGGAAAGCGGGGCGGGACCCGCGGGTGCCGGCGCAGAGATTGTAGTGGACATTGCCATCGGTGTTCAAGCCCATGACCCAGGTATCATCCTCATCCACGCAGGGGGTGCTCCAGGGCGTGGCGCTCCACTCCCAGCTCTCAGGCCTGGGCAGCAGACCGTGGAAACGGCGGATTTCATCAAAGGTCAGCGGGGCCACCTTGCACTCACAGCTCCCGTACTCCTTGGAGCCGTTGAGGGCAGTGAGGTCAACCTCACGGGTGATGAGTTCATCAGCGTGCCCCTCAGTCAGGGCATCCGCAAAGGCACCGTTGAGGTGTTCACGGAAAGAGCTGACGGCAAAGTTGTTGGTGGAGCCAAAAGAGCTCTTGATCTGGGCGGCGGTCACCAGCAGGGTGCCAGCCGTGCGGTGCTCCAGCACAATGCAGGGCTCCCCATGAAACTTGACCACCTGGCCGGGGGCCACATTAGAAATAGCGGTTTTCATTGGTCAATCCTCCTCAGTGTCCTCCGGCCCCTCAATGTCGATGAGGTTTTCGGCCTGGACGATAATTTCAGATACAATCTGCCGGATGGGCAGAGCGGTCTTTGCCCTCAGACGGCGGACCACTTTCTCCGCCTCCGGGGTCAGCCGGACAGTTCCGATGCACTCATCAGAAAGCCGGTTGCTTTTCAGCACAATGGGGTTGTTGCTCACGGTTTTGTCCTCCTTGGTTTTTAATAGGTGCGGGGTTTCATGCCTCATTGCCGGAGCGCCTACCTCTCCGTTCAAGCCCCTGCTGGACACTGAGCTGGGCAAGTTCGGCGTTGTAGCCCAGGCGTTTGTCAGGGAGCCTTGTGCCGTCCCGGCCACGCCTCAGCTCCGCATAGACTGCGGAGGGAGAGATGCCAAGAGAGGCGGCAATGTCTTTGGCGCTCAGGCCTGCCTCAACCATCTCCTGGATTTTCTGCCGCTCCTCATAAGAGCGGAAAGCGTAGTCTGCCAATGCGTTCACCTCTTTTCACAGTCAGATTGTTGCCGTAGCGCCTCAGCACCTTAGCGGTACTGAGCGCACAGCAGGCCACAGATGGAGGTGGGCAGGTCATAGGGAATGATTTTCATTTCGTTGGCCCGGTCCATCATGGCGGTGATGCCGGAGAGCATCCACTCATCCACATCCTCCTGCTTGTCCAGCAAGATGTGCACGGCCCGGTGGAGTTCCTTGATGCAGTCCAGCATGACATTGGCGTTGCCCTCAGCGGTCAGCACCATGCACTGCACGGGGCCATCCTTGGAGCTGTTGGCCTGCATGGCCGCAACGGCCTCATCCTCCTTGGCCTTGTTTTCCAGTTCCTTGAGGTATTCCTCAGTGAAATAGAACACAGCACGCTGGAGCCGCTTGGCAACTGCCACCCGCTCCTCAGACAGCACCGGGGCCTCCTCAGTGGCGGGCTCCTCAATCCAGATGTTGGCCGTTTCCAGATGGCTGCTGTCAAGGTTGACCTCCAGACGATCACCCAGGTCACAGATGTAGTCATAGTAGTGGCCCTCTGCGGTGCTCCGATAGACGGGGTAGCCAGCACGGGTGCTGCTCTGCACATCCTGCTCATAGTCGGTGGGGAAAATCTGGTTGACCTTGTTCCAAGCGTCCTGCTTGCTGGTGACTTTGATGTTTGCCATGATGTAGTCCTCCTTGACGGTTTCCTCTGGATGAGGAATAAAAAAAATGAGCTACACAACCAATTCCTTGGTGTGTAACTCAATAATAGGGGCTGCCCATCGCCGATGGGGCTGCGTTTGCTCTTGCAAACATTTGTTTTCTATGCTATAGTAATATTCACGCGCTTTGCGCGCCAAAACCGAAAGGAGGCGGCCGGTATGAAATATATCCTGCCCTATCTGCGGCCGTACCGCCGGCAGACGGCTCTGGCAATGGTGCTGGTCGCCTTTGCGACCGTGTGTGATCTGCTGCTGCCGACGATCATGAACGACATTCTGAATCACGGCGTCCGGCAGTCGGACTTTGCGTATATCGTGCGCTGCTGCGTGTGGATGCTGGCCGTCGCGGCGGCGGGCCTGGCCGCGCTGCTGGCGGGGCGGAAGATCAGCTGCGACGTGGTCGCGGGCTTCAACGCCGATCTGCGCACGGACGTGTTTTCCCTCGTCAACAATATGACGTTTGAGGAGTTCAACGCCATCGGTGCGGCTGCGCTGCTGTCCCGGTCGACCTACGACATCGGCACGGTCTCGTGGGTCGCGTCGATGATCTCCGGCAGCCTCATTACGATCCCTGTGCTGTTTTTCGGCGGCGTCATCCTTGCGCTGCGCAAGGACGTGACGATGAGCCTGATCCTGCTGCTGTTCGTCCCGGCGATCTTCCTGATCGTCCGGCCCATCAGCAAGCGCATCGGGCCCCTGCACGAGACCTCCGACAAGTACATCGATATTCAGAACGACGTCATGCGCGAGCGGCTGCACGGCATCCGCGTCATCCGCGCATTCAATAAGGAAGCGAGCCTGCAGCAGAAGATCGCCGACGCCACCCACGTCATGGCCGAGAACATCATCAACGCCAACGTGCAGATGGGCCTTCTGAGCCCGGCAGCCGTGCTGCTGGTGAATCTTGCGGGCGTGGCGATCTTGTGGCTCGGCGGCTGGCGCATGGAGACGGGCAGCCACGCCATCTCCGGCGGCGATATCTTCGCCATCATCCAGTATCTCGCGCTCGTGGCCAACGGCGTGCTGATGGGCGGCTTTGCCATCGTCATGCTGCCGCACGCCAGAGTCGCGGCCGGCCGCATCGGCGAGATCTTCCAGGCCACAGGCATGCAGGAGACCGCCAAGGGCGCGGAGCATACCTTCGGCGGCGAGATCGCCTTCGACCATGTGACCTTCCGCTATGAGGGCGCGTCGGAGGCCGCCGTGCAGGACGTCAGCATGCACATCCTGCCGGGGCAGAAGATCGCCGTCATCGGCGGCACGGGCAGCGGCAAAAGTACGCTCGTGCAGCTGCTGCTGTCCTTCCGCCTGCCGACCGAGGGGCAGATCCTCTTCGACGGCGTACAGGCGTCCCGGATCGACCGCGGCGTCATCCGCAAAAACATCAGCTGCGTCCTGCAGAAGACCGCCGTCTATTCCGGTACCATCCGGCACAACATCGAGATGGGCCGCCCCGGCGCGGAAGAAGCGGACATCCTCGAAGCCGCCGACATTGCGCAGCTCACGCCCTTCCTGAGCTCCCTGCCCGAGCGGCTGGAGCATCCGCTGCAGCAGTCCGGCAAGAATCTCTCCGGCGGGCAGAAGCAGCGGCTGTGCATCGCGCGCGCCATCTTAAAGGACGCGCCCATCTACGTCTTTGACGACAGCTTCTCCGCGCTCGACTTCCTGACGGAAGCGAACCTGCGCCGGAGCCTCAACGAAAAAATTCAGGGCAAGACCCAGATCGTCATCACCCAGCGCATCACCTCGGCCATGAACGGGACCATATTTTCGTCATGGACCGCGGGCGGCTGGTCGACGACGGCGTGCACGCGGAGCTCTTGTCCCGCTGTAAGATCTATCAGGAGATCTACGCCTCGCAGACAGGAGGTGACGCGAAGTGAAGCAGGAACAGAAGACCCATGTTTCCGCCGACGCGCTCATCCAGCTGCTGAAGGGCGCGAAGTCCATCCGCTGGCAGCTCGCGCTCGGCGTGGTCATGAGCCTGGTGCTCGTCGTGTGCGCGCTCGTCATCCCGACGCAGATGGGTGCGCTGGTGCAGATCCTGATCGACTATTTCGACGCGCCGGAGACGGGCGCGTCCGTGCTGGCGCAGCTCGCGCCGGGGCTGCTGGCGCTGCTCGGCGTATATCTTCTGCGCGCCGCCGTC
>UMCF01100431.1_pt1 | contig 13714 bp, 13 predicted proteins | sample 1964131 | NCBI WGS metagenome assembly UMCF01 (sample SAMEA4835958, study PRJEB28245) | human gut metagenome | biome: gut microbiome; material: fecal sample | place: Denmark | collected 2008
TACTTGTGGGACTCTCGTTGGATTTTTGATAGGATGCTTATTACTTCGTATAACCACAAGGAAAAAATAAATTTCGATTTGTCAGAGAGATAGCAGAGCCATGAGCCGCAGAGATTTTTTAAAAATCCTGCGGCTTTTTTGCGCCCATTTTCAAAAGTCCTGTCCTACTCTTTGGCAAATTTCAAAACTGTCCGTGTAAAAGACTAAACAGAAATTTTTTGGAATTCAGCCCGCAGAGTTGGCAAAATCGGATTTTCATGTGGTGTGGGTAGTGAACGGGAAACAGACAGCGGAAAGCGCAGCTACACCGAAGCCGCCTTATATCGCATGAGCCGGGGCATGGAAAAGCGGTCATGCCAGGGAGCATGACCGCTTTATAAACCATTCTTGCCCTATTTAGTTTGGAACAGGCCCAAGCCCTAAAGCTCCAGCAAGGAACAAAAATACAACAACAGCGACAGGGATTAGCAGCATAATGGCAGATAACACGAAAGTTTGTAGACATGGCAGTTTGTTTTTCTTTCGCCATACGCCATAAATCAAAAGTGCGACACTTGCCACAAGGCAGATAACCGGGAAATATACCATTGCAAAACCGAGCCACCCCATACCGTCAATTAAGAAAATCAGAAACAAAACGGCAGCAATACACCCGGCAATCTTGATAATAGATTTCCGTTCTGCTTTCCGTTGGAACTTCACAAGCTCAAATGTATCAGTCAAAGCAGCGGCAGCCGTGTCCTGAGTGATTTCAGTTTCTGAAATTCTTTCAGACCGCATGATTTCCAGCACGCTAATACCCAAAGCGTCGGCTAATGGTTCAATCGTGTTTATGTCGGGAAAACCTAAACCACGCTCCCATTTACTGACTGCCTTATCCGTTACTTGCAGCTTTTTTGCTAATTCCACTTGCGTCATACCGTTTTCTTTCCGCAGAGTGGCAATGAATGTACCAAATTTTTTTGCGTCCATAGTTAGACCCCCTTTGCGTTTGTCTGCTCATAGTATAGCGCACATGGCAGCATACGACAACCGACGCATAGTTTAGGGCGGAATTTATCCGAACTCTACGGAAAGTTTAGGTTAGGATAGGAAAAGATGTCGATATTCCGGAAAATTTGGGTGTAATCATAGAAAGTCCCGGTTTTCTGCCCAACTACAGTGCATATGCCAATTTAAAGTTTCTTGCCGAATTGCGTCATATTATCGGAAAAGAAAAAATCCGAGAAACCATTCGTTTTGTCGGACTCAATCCAGACGATAAAAAACATGTCAGCAAATATTCTATGGGTATGCGCCAACGTTTGGGGCTCGCGCAGGCTATCATGGAAGATCCGGACATTCTCATTTTGGACGAGCCAATGAACGGTTTGGACAAGCACGGCGTACAGGAAATCCGTGAATGTCTCATCCAATTGCGCAATGCCGGAAAAACCATCCTGTTAGCCTCTCATAATGCAGAAGATATTCGCGTGCTGTGCGATACCGTTTGTGAAATGGACGGCGGCGTTTTGACTGTGCTTCCTACAGATCCTTCAAGATAAATCACTTCTCCCTTGTTTCCTCCCGTGCGCAGGAGTATAATAGGTTCTCAGGCGGACGCGCCCCGTGTGTTTCTCCGTCAATCTTTTCTCCGGAGGAATCCATGTCAGCTGTACTTTTCAAAGCACTCGCGTTTTTTCTCATGATCGCGCTGGGCTATCTGATGAAAACCAAGCACGTCTTAGAGCAAGAGGACAGTCAGGTTTTGATGAAAATCATCATCAATATCACGATGCCCGCCGCACTGATCGCCGGTTTTCGCACGTTTTCCATTGATATTTCGTTGCTGTTTGCCCTGCTGCTCGGCTTTTGTATGAACGGCGTGCTGCTGCTCGCCGGTTCTCTCGCGTCTGTCCGCAAGGAAGGCAGGCTGCGCGCGCTGTACATTCTCAATACGCCGTGTCAAAACGTCGGCAATTTTGTTCTGCCGTTTGTGCTGAGCTTTCTGCCGTCCTCTGTGGTTCCGGCTCTGTGCATGTATGATGCCGGAAACAATCCGTATGGCGCAGGTCTTGCGTACTCTGTGGCATCCTCTGCCAGCGGCGGAGACGGAAAGGTTTCCCTGCGCAGCATCCTGCGCACGCTGTTTCATTCCCCTCCGTTCTTGGCGTATTTTATCATGATTGTTCTGTATCTGCCGGGCATTCGCCTGCCGGATGCGTTCTTTGATCTGTGCGACTTGTTCGGCAAAGGCAACGCCTTTCTCGCCATGTTCGCACTGGGTCTGATTTTTGAATGGCATCTGCCAAAAGAAGATGTCGGCAATGTCATCCGCATTTTGGGCTTGCGCTATGCGCTGTGCCTGTGCGCCGCAGCAGCGATTTTCTTCCTGTGTCCGTTTGATTTGCCGATTCGGCAGACCTTGTGTCTGTGTCTCGTCGGCCCTGTGACAACGCTCGCCATTCCGTTCGGTCTCGCCTGCGGCTGCAAGCAGTCGATGATTGCCGCACTCAGCTCGGTCAGCATGGTGACCAGCTTTATTCTATCGCTCGGCATGTTGATCGCCTGGGCATAAATCTGCATGAAAAAAAGACCGGAATTCCGGTCTTTTTTTAATTCTTTTTCCGTTTGTACGTTCTCCACAGCCAGCGAAGCAGTAAAAACACCAGACAGCCGCACACAGAACCACAGAAATCAATCCAAACATCGGTCACTCGCGCGGAACGGTCATTAAACAGTTGAATAGTCTCGTCCGTCATCGCACACAAAATGCCGAACAAAAACACATTGAGCACATACGGCAGGCGAACGATATGAATGTCCCGCATAACAATTGCCGCGAAAAATCCCAGCGCGGCAAATTCGGAAAAGTGCGCCATTTTGCGCACAATATATTCGGTCAATCCATCCCCCAGACCAACCGTTCCGAGCAGCTTCATCAGAAATTCAAAAACACCCATACTTTCCGATGTCGACTGCGCGCGATTTGCCATTGAATGCGAAAAAATAAACGCCATGACGGCAATCACCAGCAAAACATGTACGATGACACGCACTCGTTTTTTAGAATCCATAATCTCCTCCATCAATTGACAAACCCCTAGAATATGTTATAATCAAGATAATAAGAGGCACCGCCAGTAGACGGTCGTCCCTCAAAAGTTGTTACAAGATAGTAACCGCCGGTGTGGAAGCTGGGCGGTTACTTCTTTTTTTATCAACTATAAGAGGCAACAGCGCGCGCTGTTGCCTCTTTTTGATGATCAGCCTCGAATTTCGAGGTATTCGTCATAGGTGCACTGCTTATCCCAAACGCCATCCTCTGTGATTTCAATGATACGGTTGGCAATAGTCTGCGTGAACTCATGGTCATGCGATGCAAACAGGACATTGCCCTTAAAATCAATCAGACCGTTGTTGACTGCGGTGATGGATTCCAGATCCAGATGGTTGGTCGGCTGATCGACAACCAGCACATTGGAACCAAACAGCATCATACGTGCCAGCATACAGCGAACCTTCTCGCCGCCGGACAGTACGTTAACAGACTTGTACACATCGTTGCCGGAAAACAGCATCTTGCCCAAGAACGAACGCAGCGTTGTCTCCAGCGTATCGGTCTGCGAATACGGAGCCAGCCAATCCAGCATATTCTCGGTATGACCGTTAAAAAACTCCGAGTTGTCTTTTGGGAAATACGACTGGCTGGTGGAAACGCCCCACTTGAAGCTGCCTTCATCCGGTTCCATCTCGCCCATCAAAATCTGGAACAGGGTAGTCGCTGCCTGCTCAGTCTTGCCGACAAACGCAATTTTATCGCCGCGCGCCACGCGGAACGATACATGATTGAGAACCTTTTCACCGTCGATGGTCTTGGAAATGTCCTTGACCTCCAAAATATCCTTGCCCGGCTCTCTGTCCATCTGGAAGCCGACAAACGGATACCGGCGGGACGATGCCGGCAGTTCGTCAACCGTCAGCTTGTCAATGAGCTTTTTGCGGCTGGTTGCCTGCTTGGACTTGGATTTGTTTGCGGAGAAGCGGCGGATAAATTCCTGCAGTTCCTTAATTTTTTCGTCCGCCTTCTTTTTCTGGTCGTTGAGCGTGCGCTGTACCAGCTGCGAGGACTCGTACCAGAACTCATAGTTGCCGACGTACAGGCGAACCTTGCCGTAGTCAATATCTACAATGTGGGTGCAGACATTGTTGAGGAAGTGACGGTCATGCGATACAACGATGACGGTACCCTCATAATCTGCCAGAAAATCTTCCAGCCATGCAATGGAATGAATGTCCAAATGGTTGGTCGGCTCGTCAAGCAGCATGATATCCGGCTTGCCGAACAGCGCCTGTGCCAGCAGAATCTTGACCTTTTCTGCGTCCGTACGGTACTTCATGCCGCTGTACAGAATGTCATCTGCCTTGAGTCCCAGACCCTGCAGCAGGCGAGCCGCTTCGGTATCTGCATTCCAGCCGTCCAGCTCTGCAAATTCTGCTTCCAGCTCAGCGGCGCGGTTGCCGTCTTCCTCAGTAAACGGATCCTTGGCATACAGCGCATCTTTTTCCTGCATGATTTCATACAGGCGTTTGTTGCCCTGAATAATCGTGTCTACAACCGTACAGTCATCAAAGGCAAAATGATCCTGACGCAGAACCGACATGCGCAGCTTCGGATCCAGCTCCACCGTACCGGTAGACGGCTCCAAATCGCCGGACAGCATGCGCAGGAAGGTGGACTTACCCGCACCGTTCGCGCCGATGACACCATAGCAATTGCCCTCGGTAAATTTCAGATTGACATCAGAGAACAAATTCTCTCCGTCAAAGTTAATGCTCAAATGATTAACGCTAAGCATGAAAAACCTCCTGTAAAATGTTCAATAAATAGGGGGATATCGTTTGATAAACAATCGTTTATATAATACAATCTATCAGCAGTCCCGCCGCAACGGCTGCCGCATACGTGCAGCCGATAATCTGCCAAGCGGATTTTTTGCACGGCGCTTCGCGCAGCAGCAAAATAAAACCAAAGCCCGCACCGGCGGAAAGTCCGGCAATCACACTGCCAAAGCTGATGGTACCTGCGGTAAACAGCTGCACGAGCAACACCGACACGGCACAGCCCGGAATCAATCCGATCAGCGCACACAGCACCGGCTGCAGGCGAGAGCCTTGCAGCAAAATCGCCGCCAGCGAATCTGCACCGAGCAGATAAATAATCGTGTTGAGAATCAACATCGTGATGACGAGAAAAACTGTGGTGTTTGCCGTGCGAATGAGCGCCGAGCGCCACAGCGATTGGCCGCCGCAGCAGGAACAGCTCGCATTGACCTCGTTCATGTCCAGCTCATCGTCCTCCGGCCAGTCGTCAATGTTCCAGTGCTTGCGGAACCAGAACAGATAAAACAGATAACCGGCGACAATCGCAATGACGATTTTTACGGCAATGAGCAGCACAATTTCTTTCCAGCTGCAGCCGCCCGCGAATAAAACCGGAATTGCCTCATCGGATGTGGACAAATACACGGCAATCAGCGTGGCAGGCGCCAGAAATCCGCGGCAATACAGCACCGAGCAGCCCATTGAAAAGCCGCACTGCGGAATCGCGCCAATCAATGCGCCGATGACCGGCCCTGCCGGCTCTGTGCTCGTGACCACGCGGGTTACCGCATCCATATGATTTTCCATCCAGCTGATGACCAGATATACAACAAAGAGAATCGGAATGGTCTTGACAATGTCCATGATACATTCCGTCCATACTTCCAGCACAGAAGCTCACTCCTCTCTGAAAAACGAAAAATAAAATACAAATCGTTTAGACAGTATAGCATACTTGCGCACAAAAAAACAGGGGCAGGATTCATAAGAAACCTGCCTCTTTTGCGCTGTTTTCGGTATTTATTTGCTCCGCTGTGCGCGCTGCCGCTCGAGCATTTCTCCAAAGGCGAGAATCGTATCCACCGCGCCGTCAATGCCTGCGGTGCTCGTCGAGACACACAGGTCATAGCTGGACGCATCGCTCCAGCGCTTGCCGGTATAATAGTTATAATAGCTCGCACGTTTTTTGTCGCGCTTGGAAATCGCATCTTCAATGCGCTTTTCCGGCATGCCGAGGTCATGAATGGCATGATGCTTGCGGTACTCCATATCCGCTGTGCAGAACACACGGACAACGTCCGGACGCTCGCGCAGAATATAACTGCCGCAGCGTCCTACCACAACGCACGGGCCTTTTTCTGCCGCTTCGCGGATAATTTTTGCTTCTTCGACAAACAGCTTATCACTCATGTTGAGGTCAGAGGATTGCGTAATCGAGCCTGCCGCAGTATAGCTTCCCATGACCAGCGAGTACAAAAAGCTATTGGTCGGCTTTTCATCAAACCCCTCGAAAATCTTGCGGCTGACACCGGCATTTTTCGCCGCCATATCCACGATCTGAGAATCGTAGAACGGAATCCCCAGCATCTTTGCCAGACGCTCGCCCACGATATGTCCGGCAGAGCCAAACTCTCTCTCAATGGTATAAATGGTCGCAGTTGTCATAATATGAATCCCATCCCTTCCAGATCTCCGTCCCGCCCGATTGTATCCGGAACGGGCTTTGTGCACAAATGTGCCGTTTTCTGCTTTTGTATTATATCACATTTTTGTTACCATGAAAAGCAAGCACACGCACTTTCCCAATTCGGTGCATATTTTCCGTCAATTTGCCGCATTTTTCGCCCGCCAAAACCACCAAAACGCCGCGGTGTTCTTTTGAAAAACCTCAACATTTTTCACGAAAACGCAGAAAAAAATTGCTATTTTCTGTCTTTCGCGGTGCGAAAACATTGATTGAACCCATTGCATGTGCTATACTATACACGAAAAGAGATTCATACTTTATTGCAGAATTTACATATTTCTGTACCGAGACAAGGAGTGTCATTTATGATGCAGACATTTGATAAAAGCGCATGGTACACCATCGCAGCAAAGGTCAGCGGTAAGGTCATTGAGGCCGAAAACGCTTCTACCGAAAACGGCGCAGCCGTATGCCTGGCAGAGGCAACCGGCGCAGACCAGCAGCTGTGGTCGATTACGCATATCGACGGTAAGTACTACAAAATCGCAAACAAGAAGTCGGGCAAGGTGCTGGACATCATCAGCCTGGGCGTTGTAAACGGCGCAAATCTTCACCAGTGGGAGTATGTCAACGGCGACAGCCAGCTGTGGTTCTTCGAGGAGAAGGATGACGGTGCGGTTGCCATCAAGTCCGCCATGTCCGCCAAGTGCATCGACGTTGTCGGCATGAACGCAGACGCAGACGGCGCACGCCTGCAGATCTGGGTTGACGTAGACGGCGACAACCAGAGCTGGTTCATCCGCGAGGCAAAGGCAGAGGCTCCGGTCGCTGAGGCTGCCGAGGAACCGAAGGCAGAAGCAGCTGCTGCAGAACAGCCGAAGGAAGAAGCAACGGAAACCAAGACCGAGGAAGCTCCGGCAAAGAAAACCACGACCCGCACCCGCAAGCCGGCTGCCAAAAAGACCAACGAGTCCCGCGCAAAGCGCAAGCGCAGAACCAAGGCTGAAATCGCAGCAGACGCTGCCGCAGCACCGGCAAAGAAAACCACAACCCGCACCCGCAAGTCGGCTGCCAAAAAGACAGCTGCTGCATCAAAGACTGCCGTTTCCAAGACGGAAGAGACCAAGTAAGTGCTGGAAAAACCGAAACTTGAGAACGCCAAAACCGAGATTTTTCGGTTTTGGCGTTTTGTTTTCCCTCACGCGCCATCTAATCTTGTCTCTCCCAATGGGAGAGCCGAGAAGCCGGAGCGAACTGCACACATGCCGCATCAGGCTATCTCTTGCGCAGACTTGCCCGCGTGCTGCTCCTTTCCGAGACTCAGATAAATCTTCCCACGGCGCATTCTTTTATTGTGCCGCTGTACATGTTATGCTATAATGAGCACAGAAGAAGAATCTGTACTTTTTTAACAAAACTGAAACGAGGTGTTTGTATGATTTACGATGCACAGGCCCGAAAAGACTATAAAGCGCAAGCGCGGGCTGACATTCGCAAAAAGTTCTGGCCGACCATCGGCGCCGTGATTTTGGCATCTATTCCGCTGGCTCTCATGAGCATTATCATGAGCATTGGAACAGAGGGCTTTTATACACTTGGAGACGCATCCAGTCTGGACGCTATCGTATCCGTCTATGGCAAGTTTGCTCAATACAGTCTGCTGTATCTTGTCATTTATTTCTTTGTCGGCTCTCCGATTACCTTTGGCGCCAAGCATTACTATGTCGCACGCGCACGCGGTGAAAGTTCAACGGTCGGTTTGATTTTCCAGCCGTTTACCAGTGGAAAATCCTATCTGACTTCTTTGAAGCTGAGCTTGAGCATCGGCATTCGTTCGCTGGGCTGGCTGGTTATCGTATGCGTCATTGCATTGGTCGGCTTGATTCCGTTGTTTGCCTTCAGCCCCGCCGATAATGTAGGCAGCGGTGCCTTCTTCCTGTTTTTTACAATCTACTTCGTTGTCGTTTGTGTTGTCTCTGTTTGGGCATCTGTCAAGATGCGCCGCTACGACGGCGCGTATATCTGCCTGATTGACACACCGGATGCCAGCGTTTGGCAGGCAACCGGTGCATGCGCCAAGATTTTCAAAAACCACAACTGGGAGCTTATGGTCTTTGACTTGAGTTTTCTCCTTTGGAACTGTTTGACAGCCATTACCTTTGGCGTTGTCGGCCTCTACGTCATACCGTATCAGGAAATCGCGTTCGTGCATTATTTTGACGCCCTGTGCGGCAGAACGCCCGAACCGGCAGAGGAACCATCGCTCAGCGAGTAATCTCCCATTGACACCGCTGTCAAATTCTGTTACTCTGACGGTACAGAAACGAAAAGAGAGGGTGTTGTTTTTATGGGAAGACCTGTAAAAAAGGTTCACAAGAGTCAGCAGCAGCGCAGAAAAGAATCAGAGGCTCGCCGCGCCGAGCAGCAAAAAAAGGAAGATCGTCTGACATACATCATGCTCGGTGTTGTCGCCGTCATCTTCGTCATTTTTGCCGGTTTCTTGTTGTTCTAATGACTTCTAACGGATGCCCGATGCGGGCATCCGTTTTTTCGCTTTTTGCACACAGATACACATATTTTTTATCTCTGCGTACTTTTCCGGCAAACCCCTCTGATTTTTTTTCGGAGGGGTTTGCTATTGTTAAAAAGTTTTGAACAAACCGCCTTTCCCCCTTGCATTTTCCGTGCAATTGGTTTATTCTATATTAGCACTCATTAGATGAGAGTGCTAAATCTGTAATTTAAAATCTGAAAGGATTGACATACAATGGCAAAGCAGCAGTTTCAAGCAGAATCCAAGCGTCTGCTGGACATGATGATTAACTCGATCTACACGCACAGAGAAATTTTCCTGCGCGAGCTGATCTCCAATGCAAGTGATGCGATTGACAAGCGCCACTTTAAGTCCCTGACCGATGCGTCCCTCGTACCGGAGGAGGGCTTTGCAATTCATCTGGCAGCGGATGAAGACGCACGCACCCTGACCATTTCCGATAACGGCATCGGTATGACCAAGGAAGAACTGGAACACAACCTCGGCACCATCGCACAGAGCGGTTCTCTGGCATTCAAGCAGGAGAACCAGACCGATGATACCGACATCATAGGCCAGTTCGGCGTCGGCTTCTACGCTTCGTTTATGGTTGCCTCTCACGTCAAGGTCGTTTCTAAAGCGTGCGGCTCCGAGCAGGCATATATCTGGGAGTCTGACGGCGCAGACGGCTACACCATCGAGCCGGGCGAGAAGGATTCCTATGGCACGGATATTATCCTGACCATCAAGCCGGATCCGGAAGGCGAGGACGAGGACACCTACAGCGAATTCCTGCAAACCTATCGTTTGGCAGGTCTGGTTCGCAAGTATTCCGACTACATCCGTTACCCGATTAAGATGCAGATGCCGCATTCGCAGGAAAAGCCGAAGCCGGAGGATGCACCGGAGGATTACAAGCCGGAGTACGAAACCGTTTACACCGAGGACACGCTGAACTCGATGATTCCGCTGTGGAAGAAGGCAAAGAAGGACATCACGCAAGACGAGTACGATGAGTTCTACCGCAGCAAGTTCATGGATTACATGAAGCCGCTGCGCACGATTCACTTCCACAACGAGGGTCTGACTGCGTCCTATGACGCCCTGCTGTACATTCCGTCTCAGCCGCCGTTTGACTACTATTCCAAGGACTTCTCCAAGGGTCTGTCTCTGTACACCTCCGGTGTTATGATTATGGAAAAGTGCGCCGACCTGCTGCCGGATTACTTCGGCTTTGTGCGCGGTCTGGTTGATTCCTCTGATTTGTCTCTGAACATCTCCCGCGAAATGCTGCAGCACGACCGTCAGCTCAAGGCGATCGCCATCAGCTTGGAAAAGAAAATCCGCTCCGAACTGCTCAAGATGCAGAAGGATGAGCGCGAGGAATACATCAAATTCTGGAACGCTTTTGGCTACTCCATCAAGGCGGGTGCCTATGCAAATTACGGCGCAGACAAGGAAAAGCTGCGCGACCTGATGATGTTCTATTCGGCAAAGAACGAGAAGCTCATCACCCTCAAGGAATACCGCGAGGCAATGCCGGAAGATCAGGAAGAAATTTACTATGCTGCCGGTTCCAGCACCGATGCGCTGTCCAAGCTGCCGCAGGCTGAGATGGTTCGCAAGCACGACTACGATATTCTGTACTTGACCGCCGACATTGATGAATTTATCATCTCTCAGCTGGAGTCGCAGGATGACAAGAAGTTCCGCTCCATCACCGCAGGCGATCTGAACCTGTCCTCCGAGGAGGAAAAGAAGGAAGCAGAAGAAAAGTCCACCGCAAACCGCGCGATGTTTGACGCCATGAAGGAAGCACTGGACGGCAAGGTTAAGGACGTTCGCGTTTCTTCCCGTCTGGTCAGCGATCCGGTCTGCCTGACTTCTGAGGGCAACCTGTCTATTGAAATGGAGCGCGTGCTCAACAACGTGCCGAACAACGGCAATCATTTCTCCGCAGAAAAGATTCTGGAAATCAACGCTTCTCACCCGATCTTTGAGAAGCTGATTCGCCTGTACACCAGCGATCCGGACAAACTCAAGACCTATGCAAAGCTGCTGTACGATCAGGCTATGCTGATTGCCGGCATGCCGGTAGAAGATCCGGCTGCCTTTACACAGGCAATGTGCGACCTGATGGCAGAATAAAATTTGCCCAATCCGAATACCATACGTATTCGAGATATGTTCCTAATCAGCCCCCGTTCTTCGGAACGGGGGCTTTTTGGTTGCGCACAAAAAAACCATCCGCAGAGCCGGTAAGAAGCCCTGCGGATGGTTTTTAGAGAGAGAATATAACCAAAGAAGTGTGGAATTAGGTAGAAATCAAAATTAACGATAATCGTATGTGTTGCGCGACGAATATACAACCGGAGCAGCGTGGCTGCTGTGGCTCAGAACCGTTGCAACGAGCGGCATTACAATAATCAGTGCGGTGAGAACGGTTGTCATGGCGAATCCTTCCTTTCGAAATATAATATAGGATAATGCTATTTGCATAGAGATACAGCAATCCCGTCAAACGCTGCGCTTTGCTTTGTTCGTTTTTGCTGTTCTCTTTGTTTTTATGTCTATATTATAGCCAGAACCCGCGTATTTTTCTTCTATTTTGTTGCGAAAGAATCAGTCTTTTTCTCGCCGTTTTTTCATGTATTTTTCAGATTTTTTTGTTATCTTGCGATACGCGCAAAAAAGCCTCGGCGCTTACCCGCCGAGGCTTTTGCCGTGTTAATTTTTTAAATACACAGCTGTCGGTGTCTTGACATCCGACTCTTCCGAGCCAATGCCGAGCTGCTTATACAGATTGCATCCCACCGAGCGCAGCACGCCGTCCTTGGAGCGGTACAGGGTGTTGAATCCGCCCGCCGCCACAGCTTCTACATTTTCTGCGAGCTTGCGCGGCTTGCTCTGATAATAAATCGTTTCCTGTCCAATCGCATACGTTCCATCACCAAACTTGATGCCAATCTGATGATAATTGTTGACGCCAAACGTATACAAATCGCCGTTGGTCTTGAGCACGGCCGCATGTGCCGAGCCGGCATCGACATACGATACATCGCTCATGAGCTTTTTCGGCTTGGTCTGCACGCTGCGCGCCGCGTCATCCACCGACTTCACGCCGAGGGAACCGACGCTGTTGTTGCCCCAGCCGTACAAATCGCCATTTTCCTTTAGGGCAAACGCCATATATTTAGCACCGCACGATACCATTTTTATACCGTCCATGACCTTCGCCGGTTTGGACTGATACGCTTCACCCTTGCTGTTTGTGCTGTCGGTCTTAGCAAGTCCCAGCTGACCGTCCTCGTCATAGCCCCATGCATACAGCGTGCCGTCTGTGGTGATTGCCATGGAATAATCATCGCCCGCATCAATGTACGCGACATTGTCCATCAGCTTATACGGCGCAGACATGCAGGCGTAGCCTTCTTCGTCCTTTTTGTCGCAAGCGCTGTCCGCAACACCCAATGCACCGTTTTTGTTTCTGCCCCAGACATACAGCGCACCGCTTGTATCGATGGCGAGTGCATGCTTGGTGCCTGCGGCAATCATTGCAATATCTGTATTGACTTTTTTCGGCTCCATGCGGCTGGTGTTGTCGCCGTCACCCATCTGATAGCTGGTGTCATCGCCCCATGCATACAAATCTCCGTCCTTACACAGTGCAAACGACAGCTCATCTCCCGCTGCAACCTGTGTGACCTTTCCGGAAATCTTGACTGCTTTGACCGGCTTGGACTGATTGTCACAGTTGGAGTTTCCCAGCTCTCCCTTGTTGTTATGTCCCCACGCATACACGGCGCCGCCGGCGTCCACTGCCAGCATGTGATCCTCACCCACGGCGATTTGCTCGGAGGTTATTTTCTCTGTCGAGCCGTTTTTGCTCAGACCAATGAACATGGCAACGGCAAGCACAACAACGGCAACTGCCGTGCCGAGCAACGCTGCGATAATTTTGTTTCTCTCTCTTGACATGATGGTTCATTCCTCACTTTTCCGAAAAACACCGCCCATACCTCACGGGTTTTTCCTCTTTCTGTTTTCCGTGATTATTATACCATCAAACATTGTCTTATGCAAAATAATTGTGAAAATTCACGAAAAAAATCACGAAAAAACCGGAGGGATCACTGTAAGATCTCCTCCGGCAACGCAATATCCTGTTTGGGGATTTTGTCCCACGAAAAATCTGCGACCAAATCGGAAAGCTGCACCGGCTGTGCCGTCGGGCGCAGCCCTGCCGCTTTTGCCAGCATACCAACAATTGGTTCCGGTCTGCCGAATTTTTCGCGCAGCACACCCAAATCCAAATCGCCGTCGCGCTTGGACAGCCGTCTGCCGTCCGGTGCCGTGAGCAGCGGCATGTGATAAAACTGTGGAATCGCAAATCCCAGCTGTTCATACAAATACATCTGCCGCGGGGTGGAGTTGAGCAAATCACTGCCGCGCACAACCTCCGTCACGCCCATCAATCCGTCATCCACGACAACCGCCAATTGATAGCCGTACACGCCGTCAGAGCGCCGAATGATAAAGTCTCCGCAGTCGTGTGCCAGATTCTCCGTATACACACCCTGACAGCCATCCGTGAACGACATCTCCCGCTCCGGCACACGCACGCGCCACGC
>UMCF01064240.1_pt1 | contig 13438 bp, 16 predicted proteins | sample 1964131 | NCBI WGS metagenome assembly UMCF01 (sample SAMEA4835958, study PRJEB28245) | human gut metagenome | biome: gut microbiome; material: fecal sample | place: Denmark | collected 2008
CTGAGCTAGTAGCAGTAACAGTTCCTATGTTATAACAGTTTGAAATTGGTGCAAGACTACAACCACACACACCACCCACAGAAGCTACTGAGCCGGTAGCCGTAACAGTTCCTGTGTTATAACAATTTGCGATTGTGCCACCATTACCATTGTATCCACATATACCGCCTATAGCAGCATTTGGATTAATAGCGGTAAGATTTCCTGTATTATAACAGTTTGTGATTGTGCCGTCATTGCGTCCACACACACCGCCCACAAAATCATTCCCTTTGAAATAGGAATCAACAACTCCAACATTTTTTATGTTGCCATCAGATTCTGAACTTCCGAATAATCCAATACATGTTGAATCACCATTAAAGTACAAACCACTTACGGTTTTATTATTTCCGTCAAACGTTCCTGAATACTGTGTTATATGATCTTCCATACAATCTGCAATCGGTGTCCAGGTTATAAAGTCACTTCCGTTGGAAACGTTGCCCTCTGCATCGTATTGTAAAGAATCAAGAAGATTTTCATTGGCTGTGATGTTGGCTGTCAGAACTGCATTGGCTGATGTGTTTTGTTCAACTCCATCAAGAGTGCCGTTTACAAGTCCTGCAAACCAGTACAGCTGACCTGCATTGCTGATTTCGTAAACAGTGTCTTTCGTGCTGTCACCGTCAATATCATACTTGTTTGTGGTGAGCACTGCTGGCTGGTATACATTATCACATGCACAGAAACCATTCTCGCCGATGCTGTGAGATTCCATTTCTTTCGTCACATATCCGATCGGACAGTCTTTGCATGCCACATTTTTTATATGTTCTTTGTCACCTTTCCAAGTATATGTAACATCACCGTCTTTGTTATGTGTATGCTCTTCTCCATTTACCAAAAGACTCGCACCATCTGCCAAAGTGAGTTTCTCCGGATTGGTAATGCTCGCACCACTCTCAAATTCAATGCTTTCCCCACTTGCAATCATTAAAGCTTCTTTTAAAGTGGCTTTACCATATACAGATGTTTTCGTTACATCAACACCCGTCTCATAGTCTTTCCATTTCTTTGTGATAACAGAGTTGCTACTATTAACATTTTGTATTACAGATTCTTCCCCAAATTCTTTACCAATTTCCACCAGAATCTGACTGTCTGATATGGTAATTCCATTCTTTGATGAAATTGCCCCCGCCATATCCTCGGTACTCTTAGCTTTAACATAACTATCCGTTATACTTACTGTATTACCCGAAAGTACTGATTGAAATTTATCAACGCAGGCAACAATATGACTTTTCTCTATTGTCAAATCACCATTACATTCGATATCGACAGTTTCTGTTGTTGCTCCCGTGATTTTCAAATTATTTGTCGAATCATCACCAGTTCCAACCGTAATCTCGCCTTTTCCGATCAGACTTCCATTATCATTGCCACCGTTTATTTCCAGTGTATTACTTCCACCATCTACATTAAACTTAATCTCTCCACTCAAGGTATTTTCCCCGGATAACAAAACAGTAAGATCACCACCTTCAACAGTAATATGTTGAACAGACGCATTTTGGAGTACAAGCTGATTCTTCTCTCTATCATAATATCAATTTGTTCCCGCGTATAACGTATTCGCATTACCGGAAACTCCATCATCTTGAAGTTCCCCGTTCAAAATAATATATCTAAATTCCGCGTTCTCATCTTTTATGGATAAGTTTTGTGGAGCTTTTTCCACTGCAGACTCCTCCGCCTTCGCATTCATCACGCCCCAGCCGTTCACATCCACCGTCGACAGCATCATAAGAGCCGCCATGGCTCCGGCAAACATCCGCCTTATTCCTCGTTTTCTTTGTTTCATATCTTCCTCCTTTTCCTTGCGATGTACTCCCAGTACCTTCGTTTAGAAGATTCCGGGAGTACATTGTGTTATGCATCACTTATTTCTTTCGTCGACACACACAACATACCTTGACTCCCTCTCTGTCACTCAGAGGTTTTTGCATAATTTAAGATCATTTCCTTGATCCTGAGTAACTCCGAAGTATAATCCTTGTTGTCCTCTGATCCCCAGATAAATCCGCTGGCACAGTACGTACAAGCCATCATCATTGTATGCACTGTCACACGGAAAAACTCCTCCCTCGGAATATCCGTGCGGAACGTGTAATCCTCCTTTGCTTTCTCATACATCCATTCCAGTCTCGTATTGACCGAATAAAGGGATGCATGAAACTCCTCAAGCTGCTCATCCTTCACTCCCTCATGGGTGACATAATGGTTGAAGTTGTCATTATACTGCAATAAATCCTTGTGATGCCGGTACATGTCGATATAACTGTCCAGAGTGAAGGTAAACCGGTCGATCGCCGGAATATCTCCAATGGATTCCAGTGGACGCCTTGCATCCAGTGCATCCAGATATTCTTTCCATTTGGCAGCACACACCGCGATCACTAACTCCAGCTTATTCGGATAATAGCGGAATAATGTCGCACGTCCTACTCCCGCCGCCTCTGCAACCTCTCCCATACTGACCGGTTCAATTTTCTTCTCTACAAAAATTTGAAATGCCGCATTGATAATTGCTTTTCTTCTGTTATCTTTCATACTGCTTTTTTCTGTGCCCCATTCATAAAGCGACCCTTCCCGTGATACTCACTGTCTCAATCATACATAAAGATTCCTGTCTTGTCAATATCGGATAGGGGATAAATGCTTTTTCGACCTGTTTTCTCCTTTACTTTGTTCCTTCTCCAATCAGCTCTCCCAGCTTTTTTAACGCATCATGCATTCCTCCCACCTGCTGAAACAGCCCGCACTCTACCGCCTGCTTTCCCACCAGGATCGTTCCCAGATCCCTGGTCAGGATTCCCGGTTTTACCATCATACTCTCCAGCTTGTCCTGTGGAATTTCGGAATGATCCGCAATAAATCCCGTGATCCGGTCCTGAATCAGCTGAAAATATTCATAGGTCTGGGGAGCTCCCAGCACCTGACCGCTCATACGCACCGGATGGATAATAACCGTTGCCGACGGTGCGATCACCGTATAGTCCGCTGCCACGGAAAGAGGAACGCCAATGGAATGACTGTCCCCCACCACCAATGCAACCGACGGCTTGGACAGGGATGCGATCATTTCCGACAATGCCAGACCGCAGGACACGTCTCCTCCAATGGTATTAACCACAAACAACACCCCTTCTATCTGTTTGGTACAGTCTAAAGATGCCAGCATCGGCAGCAGATGCTCATATTTCGTTGTTTTCGTCGTATTCGAGGAACACTCATGTCCCTCAATCTCCCCAATGATAGAGATCATCTGTATCTTATGCCCTTTTTCATCCTGCAGCATCATATTTCCATATTCTTTGATATTTTCTTCCATTCCTTCCTCCCTTGTGTCTCTATACAAAAAAGACAGAAAATGATATGATATTTCATTATCATTTTCTGCCTTTTTATGGCTATTTATTCAAAAATATCCTCTATGTCAAAATATCTTTTCTGCTAACTTTCTATAATGATTCTTTGCCTCCTCATAAGTTAAAGAGTCGGAAATCAGTTTAATAGTTGTTTCTTTATAATCATTCTTATAAAAATCTTCATCGCATATCTTCCGCACCACCTCTAAAATATCAATATCAAAATTTGCCGCAGGGGCAATCTCTTTACCCATGCCAATTCTATGTTCCCGTACTTCTTTAACGAGGCTTAGAAATTCTTGATCTACTACAATGTATTCTGATAATTTATATATATCATACAAGTGCCTTGCATTTCTATGTGCTTTTCCTTGTAGATAGTAATCGCAAACAGCAAAGATTTTGTCAATAAGTGTGCGATTCAAAGCCTGTACGTTCATAGAAAAAACACCTAAATCGTATGCTGTAATAAATTCCCTCTCCTCTTTCTCCAACGCATCAAAAATATAATTTCCAAGTTGTTTTTCTTCTGTTGGAAACGCATAGGACATCAATGAGGTTTCTAATTTCACGTAAGGAGGAATCGCATTAATCACTCTTTCTCCAACTACTGACTCATAATAAAAATCATAATGATTCAAATTTTTGTCACTTTCAATAAAATTAAAATTTCGAATATCTAATCCTAAATCATCTGCAATTGGTCTGAGAATATTATATTTTAGTTTTTTACGCCTTGCCTCTCCTAAATGCTCCGTAAAAGTAATATCAATATCCTCTGAAAACCGATCAATCACATGAAACGCTTTTGAAAGAGACGTACCACCTTTAAATACTACCGGATATGGGCATTCCGACAATTTCTTTAAAATCATAGTGACATAATAATCCTTCTCAACAATATCCTCACTCACTTCCAACTTTTGTGAAGTTAACAAAATAGCATCCCGAAGCAATTCTCTATTTTCCTTATGCAAGTACATGATCCAACTCCAATTCATAATAATATTTAAATGTTGACATCGGATAATTCCTGATATAACAATCCACATCACTTCTTTTGATTTCATGGATCGCTATATATTCTGCAAACTTTTCCTTTGCTTCTGTATAAGAATAATCAAGATATGCATCAAGATTTTTTAGCAATTCCAACATCTGCAATACATATACGTTTTCTTTTGTAATGTGTACAACTGGCTTTCTCACATAAAACCATCTATTTCCTATACGCACCTTTCGATCGGAGGAATTTGTATTATTGCTTACAATTTCAACCACTCGCGGAACCTGTGTCGTTATTCCTATCTGATTGGCAAAGGAATTGCCGCCATAAAACCCGTCAATATTCTCTCCCTTAGAAATAAACCGATATCTCGCCACCATATCCGCATTGGGACCAACAACAGAATGGAACATGGTTCTCTTTGGAAGATAATATACTCCTATATCGTATTTTCTAAGAAGTTCCTTGTCACAAAGCTTTTTTAGCTGTTGATTCAAGGCAGACTTGCTGATATCTTCTCTTTCCAGATCTGAAAAGAAAATAGGTTCCGCTTCTTTATAATGTTCCCTGATATAATCATATAGCATAATTGTCCTCCTTTCTTAATAATTTAGAATTTTATTCTCTATTTCATTTAGTATATTATATTCCCCCAAAAAAATTGTGTCAATGACAAAATATACTTTCCTCATTTTATTTTCTGTAAAATGGGGAAACGAGCATTTTCCTATACACAAAAATAAAATGTGAAGTCCCCATAATTGGAGTCTTCACATTTCACTTAAAATTATTCTATATAATTATTTTACATCCTTGATACTGAAGCTCATTCTGCCCATCTTGTCCTTGCCAAGACAAACAACCTTTACATGATCACCAAGAGTCAGAACATCTTCTACATGGTTGATACGCTCATTTGCAATCTTAGAGATGTGAACCATTCCCTCTTTGCCAGGAGCAAACTCGACAAATGCACCAAACTCTTTGATGCTTACCACATCACCCTCCAGGATCTGTCCCTGATGGAAGTCTGTTGTAATGATCTCGATGAGACGCTTTGCCTCATTCATCATTGCCTCATCCTCACCACAGATAGAAACCTGACCTTCATCGTTGATGTCGATCTTCACACCGGTTCTCTCGATCAGAGCGTTGATAGTCTTACCACGCTGTCCAACAACATCACCGATCTTCTGTGGATCGATCATGATCTGGATGATCTTTGGTGCATACTGGCCAACCTTCTCACGAGGCTCGCTGATTGCCGGCTTCATACAAGTGTCCATAATGAACATTCTTGCCTCGCGGCATCTTGCGATGGCGCCCTCTACGATCGGACGGGTCAGACCGTGGATCTTGATATCCATCTGAATGGCTGTAATACCATCCTCCGTACCGGTTACCTTAAAGTCCATATCGCCAAAGAAGTCCTCAAGTCCCTGAATATCTGTAAGCAGTACAAAATCGTCGTCTGTCTCTCCTGTTACAAGACCACAGGAAATACCGGCAACCATTTTCTTGATCGGTACACCGGCAGCCATTAATGACATGCAGGATGCACATGTAGACGCCATGGATGTAGAACCGTTTGACTCGAAAGTCTCAGATACGGAACGGATTGCATATGGGAACTCTTCTTCACTTGGAAGTACCGGAAGCAATGCCTTCTCTGCCAGAGCACCATGACCGATCTCACGACGTCCCGGTCCACGGCTAGGCTTTGTCTCACCAACAGAGTATGAAGGGAAGTTATAATGATGCATATATCTCTTCTCTGTCTTGTTGGCATCCAGTCCGTCAATTCTCTGCTTCTCAGAAAGAGGAGCCAGAGTGGTGATATTGCAGATCTGAGTCTGTCCACGGGTAAACATTGCAGAGCCATGAACTCTAGGAATCAAGTCAACCTCTGCAGCCAGTGGTCTGATCTGTGTGATCTCACGACCATCCGGACGCTTGTGATCCTTGAGGATCATCTTGCGGACTGTCTTCTTCTGGTACTGATATACCGCTTCGTCCAGAATCTCCAGCCAGTCTTCCTTCTCAGCGAATGCCTCAGCTAACTTCTCGGTTACCTGACGTACATTCTCCTCTCTTGTCTGCTTATCATCAGAGAATACAGCCTCTTCCATCTCAGCAGGAGGAACAATCTTTTTGATCTCCTCGAACATCTCCTCCGGAATTGCACAGCTTGTATACTCGTGCTTTGGCTTACCAATCTCTTCTACCATCTGATTGATCAGTGCAATGATGGTCTGGTTAACGTCATGACACTTGTAAATTGCCTCGATCATCTTGTCCTCCGGAATCTCATTGGCTCCGGCCTCGATCATAATAACCTTCTCGGCAGTTGAAGCAACCGTCAGACGAAGATCACCATTGTCCCATACCTCCTGGCTTGGGTTTACAATGAACTCGCCGTCTACCATACCCATCTGTGTGGTAGCGCATGGTCCGTAGAACGGAATATCTGAAATACTTGTTGCAACAGCAGAACCGATCATAGCAACAAGCTCCGGACGGCACTCCGGATCAACAGAAAGAACCAGGTTGTTCAGAGAACAGTCATTTCTGTAATCCTTTGGGAACAAAGGACGCATTGGACGGTCAATAACACGCGCTGTCAGAACTGCATTCTCGGATGCCTTTCCCTCACGCTTATTAAAACCTCCCGGAATCTTTCCGACAGAGTACATTTTTTCTTCAAACTCTACTGACAGAGGGAAGAAATCAATTCCCTCCCGTGGCTTCTCTGATGCTGTGGCAGTACAAAGAACCGTTGTGTCTCCGTAATGCATCAAGGCAGCACCATTCGCCTGCTTTGCAACTCGTCCGATGTCGATAGACAGAGTTCTTCCGGCAAGCTCCATGGAATATGTTTTGTATGCCATGATTATCTCCTTTCCTTTTGCCCTGTGGGGCTTAGCAAAACAAGGCACCCTTGCAGGTGCCTCATCCCTCATTGTGTAAAATTATTTTCTAAGACCAAGCTTCTCGATCAGTGCACGGTAAGCGTCGAGATCTTTCTTCTTAAGGTACTCAAGAAGGTTACGTCTCTGACCGATCATCTTCAGCATACCACGTCTTGAATGGTGGTCTTTCTTGTTCTCCTTCAGATGCTCTGTGAGCTCACGGATACGGAATGTAAGGATTGCTACCTGTACCTCTGGAGATCCTGTGTCCTCTGGTGTACGTCCATACTCTTTTACGATTTCTGCTTTCTGCTCTTTGCTAATCATTGTTTTTCCTCCTATAATTTAATATATGCCTGTCACTAAGAACCGGTTGGAGTCTCCGAAATCCGAGTGACGGTAATCACAACTTATTTAGAATAACACATTGAAATGTGTTTGTAAACAGGTTCGTCTGATTTTTTCTATTTTCATCCATTCACAGAATTTTCGTCAGCTTCTGATGGCTTTTTCTCATTTTCTTTGTGGTCTAACTCAATATCTAACTCCAGCTGAATCTCTTCCTCTGCCTCCAGCTTAAAGTCTTCCACCTTTTCCGGATTAACCACCGGCAGATCCTCCAGGGATTCAATACCAAAGTTGCGCAAAAACTCCTCCGTTGTAGCAAACAGGATCGGGCGTCCCGGTGCATCCAGGCGGCCCACCTCACAGATCAGCTTGTATTCCACCAGCTTGTTGATCACATGGTCACTCTTTACGCCACGGATATGCTCTACCTCCAGCTTCGTGATCGGCTGCTTATAGGCAATGATAGATAAGGTCTCCAGAAGCACATCGGTCAATACATGCTTCTTCGGCACATGGGCGATCTTGACCAGATACTCATACATAGAGGATTTGGTACACATCTGAAAGGCACCGTCCAGCTCAATGATCTGTATCCCTCTGTCATCTCCGGCGTAGCGGTCCATCATATTACGGATCACATGACGGCAGGTATCCTCATCCTGCTCCGTTGCTGCTGCAATACGCTCCAGTTCCACGGCCTCTCCCATAGTAAACAGAATCGCCTCGATCACCGCTTCCAAATCTGCTATTTTCATTTCCTTATCCATACGAATCCTACATTCCTTTCTCAATCCGCAAACTTTAATACAAAGACACAAAGCCTGCCGTGCGAAAATTTATTTTTCACACACCACTGGATGGCACAACCTCTACATCCTTCACACCCGGTACATATGTAATCAGAATATCATCAAAAATATTTTCCTGTTCTATTTTTAACTTGCCCACCTTCATCAGCTCCAAAATTCCCAGGAAGGTTACGATCAGCATCAGCTTACTGTGCTGCTCCTCTAACATTCCACGGAATGTAAATCGGCCATGAGACATAGCATATTCCTCAATATGCAGCATCCGGCCCGTGAGACTGATCTTTTCCTTCTCAATATTTCCAAACTTACTTCGAATCGGATCGATCTTGTCCACCTGTTTTTTCATAATATCCCGGAAGATAAGCTGCAGCTTTGATAACGTCACATCGGAAAGAAGTGCTTCCACGTCTACTTCCTCCTGATACTCTGCAATTTCCTTTGGTATTGTCGGCTTTTTGAATATCATATGAGAAGCGTCTAACTGCCGGTCCTTCAGCTCATAGGAAGCATACTTATACAATTTATACTGCAACAGACGTTCTACCAGCTCAGCTCTCGGATCTTCTTCCTCGCCCTCCTCTGCCGGTGGTGCCGGGAGAAGCATTTTCGACTTGATCTTAAGCAAAGTCGCCGCCATAACAAGAAAATCGCTCATAACGTCCATGTCCTTCGTTTCCATTTTCGAAACGTAATCCATATACTGCTCTGTGATCTCCACGATCGGAATATCAAAAATATCAATCTTATTTTTCTCGATCAGATGAAGCAGCAGATCTAACGGTCCGTCAAACGCTTCCAGCTTTACTGATAAACTCATACTAATCCTACATTCCTTTCTCCCCCGGCAAATTTTCATCTGCTGACACAAAGCTGCCGTGTGAAATATCCTACAAAAACAGAACGATCAGCCGGGAGGCTCCATAATGGATCATATCCAATAAAACCACCAGAACAAAAATCAATTTCACAGTTCCATCCGCCTTGATCATTGCCAGATATGCTGCCGGAGATACCCCTGCAACGATCATCCCCATGTCAAAGGTGGAAATCGGAAATAAATTGGCTGCCAGCATCCCGGCACTGAGCAGTGCAAGATACTGTACCAAAATTGGGACAATCGCATTCCACCAATGAGGCAGTACCAGATGATCCAGTCCGTCTATCCCACCATATCCAAGCCGCAAAACAGCAACGCTTCCTGCCAGAACAACGACCAATGAGACAATCCCCGCCATTCCCAGACAAAGATTGGTACGGCGGTCCCTGACACGGAAAAAATACGTTTTGGATATCGGGACCATACTGGTCAGAGACAAGATCAGTCCAACGGGATCAATATACCGCCAGACCTTCCATGGTGCTGTCCGAAAGCATTTTACCGATTTCTGGCAAAACATATAGACAAACAGACGCACACATTCGTGATAGATCATCAGAAAAGCCGCCGCTGCAAGGCAGATACCAAGCTCTAAAAGGATTTCTTTCACCCTGTCACCTCAAATAATCAAATTGAAGACCATACATCCGCACCGTATCGCCCTCCTCTATGCCAAGCTTCTCCAGTTCATCTACAATACCGCTTGTCCGCAGGAACTTCTGAAAGAATTCAAAGCCTTTTTCGGAATCAAGATTGGTATAACCAAGCATTCTCTCAATCCGTGGTCCCTCAACCACATACATGCCTTCTTTCTCATCATACTCCACAGTATATGGTTCATCCTTAAAGGTCTCCTGCTCCAGATCATATTCCTGTTCGAACACAACCGGCTCCTGATCCAGCTGGTCAAGCTGCTGTTTCACATAATAAAGAAGCTCCTTGACACCCTTACCGCTGACTGCTGAGATTGGAAATACCGGAATGCCTTTCGGTTCAAACTCCTCCTTCAGGAGCGTGATCACGGTATCCTCCTCGGTTCCATAAAAAACGTCGGTCTTATTGGCTGCGATCACCTGTGGACGTTTGATCAGCTCCGGGCTATAGTTTTCCAGCTCTTTATTGATGATCAGAATATCATTTAAAGGATCCCTTCCCTCGGTAGACGCTGCATCAACCATATGAATAAAAAGCTTTGTTCTCTCAATATGACGCAGGAACTCGTGTCCCAGTCCCACTCCCTCGGAAGCTCCTTCAATCAGTCCCGGAATATCTGCGATCACAAATCCATCGGTTCCCTCCAGATCAACTACACCAAGGATCGGGCTTAGTGTTGTGAAATGGTAATTGGCAATCTTTGGCTTTGCATTGCTGACCCTTGACAGAAAAGTGGATTTCCCGACATTTGGAAAACCAATAAGTCCCACATCCGCAATAGTCTTCAACTCCAGAATAACCTCAAGCTCTCTGCCCGGCTTTCCCGGCTGGGCATATTTCGGTACCTGCATCGTCGGCGTAGCATAGTTCATATTTCCCTTTCCGCCTCTGCCGCCCTTCAGGACCACCTCTCTCTTATGCTCGTGAGACATATCAATAATGACCTTTCCGGTCTCAGCCTCCCTCACAACTGTTCCTTCCGGCACATGAACCACCATATCCTCGCCATCGGCTCCATGACATCGTCTCTTGCCGCCCGGCTCGCCATCCCCGGCAAAATATTTCCGGATATGACGAAAGTCATTCAGTGTATTGACACGGGGATCTACCTCAAAGATCAAATCGCCACCCCGGCCACCGTCTCCACCGTCCGGACCACCTGCTGCTACATACAGTTCTCTTCGGAAACTCACATGACCGTCTCCGCCTTTTCCGGATCGTATTGTTATTTTCGCACTATCTGCAAACATCATATCCTCCTTTTCTAAAACGAGAAGTTCTTATAAGTAAGAAATAGGGGCTGCCACTGGCAACCCCTTATCGGTAACCGGATTTCCCGGTCAAAAAGTCTTATTTAGCTTCTACCGGATATACGGAAGCCTGCTTTTTGTCTCTACCTTTTCTCTCGTAACGAACAACACCGTCTACAAGTGCAAACAGAGTATCATCTCCGCCACGTCCAACATTTACACCTGGATGAATCTTTGTACCACGCTGTCTGTATAAAATGTTACCAGCAAGTACGAACTGTCCATCGGCTCTCTTTGCTCCTAATCTCTTGGACTCGGAATCTCTACCGTTCTTAGTAGAACCCATTCCCTTTTTATGAGCAAACAACTGAAGGTTCATCTTTAACATGGTTCTATCCCTCCTGTTTTTCTAATCGAATTTTAATGTGTTTCTTTCCATACTCATCCTGAATCCCGTTCAGACCCAGAACAAGTGATTTCAATAACAGCTGTGATGATGTACTGACCGGTCTGTCCGTAATCTGAAAAAATACAGAACCACTATCCGGATCAACGGAATTTTCAAAAGCATCCTCCGTATACTGATCAATGGAATTGATCGCATTGATCACAAGAGCGGATACAGCAGCACATACAATGTCCTGACCGTACTCAGCATATCCGGCATGACCCGACATCTGAAATCCTGTATACTCCCCGGAGGGAATCTGAAATATCTTAACATCTATCATACTGTCACCCTTCTGTGAATCTCACAGAATCTTTATCCGTCATCAGACTGGATTAAGCGTTGATCTTGTCGATCTTAACCTGTGTATAAGCCTGTCTGTGACCGTTTTTCTTATGATATCCGGTTTTTCTCTTATATCTGTAAACGATAACTTTCTTTGCTTTGCCTTCCTTAACAACTGTTGCAGAAACACTTGCATTTGCTACGTCAGCACCTGCCTTCATAGCTCCGTCGTTTACAGCCAAAACGCTATCAAATGTAACTGTCTCGCCAGCCTCTGCTGCAAGCTTCTCTACGTTAATGATATCACCCTCGGCTACTTTGTACTGCTTTCCACCTGTTGCAATAATTGCGTACATCTTTGCACCTCCTTATCATTACTCGCCAACTATGGTATCCGGAAACATTTCCGGCATTTCACAAAACCTCGTTGAGCGGCACACTTGAATATCTTAGCATTCCACCTTCATTCTGTCAACTGTTTTTCCTGACTTTTTTGAAGTTTTTTGTAATTTAAAATTTTCCTAAACAATCCCATTCATTTCAAGCCGGGCAAATCCATTTGTATATTCCCCAAAGCACCAGCAGATGGATCGGATAAAACCAATAAAAGAAACCTCTGGGCATCCTTGTTGCCCCCCGATTCCTCTCTGCTGAATACAGCCTGACCGGAGCCAGTGCCAGTGCAGCTATAAGCTCCATCCAGCCCTGACACAGGCATATCACCGGAAACAACCACAGAAGTGTCCTAAAATCGTACCGGCACACATAAAACGCCGTGATCATCAATATCCCCCACATAGAATAATCACATTGAAGCAGCACCGCTGTTCCAAGCCCGCCAAATACGATCAGCAGATCTGCTGCACACCTGTTCACTCCCACAATGCGCTTCTCAGCCTCTGCTATACCCCAGAGTACCGCAAGCCCGATTCCCAGCGTAAAAAACACATTTTGGTCACTCCGGGCAACCATCTTCCCGGAAAACACCAGATCATAAGGAATCTCAGAAATCACCGCGAAGCACCAGAGTCGTGCCAGATACTTTCCCCGGCTGTGAGTATAAATAAAACCCTGCACCAGCAGAAAACAGATCAGAGGAAACGAAAGTCTGCCAATCCCCCGCATAATATGATACAACACGGACATTGTACTTTGCGGTACAAAAAGATAACCTATATGATCAATCACCATGCTCCATATGGCGATCCATTTTAACTGATTCCGGGATAATGTCATATGCATGAAAACCTTCTTTTCTTCTTTCCGCTTTACCTGATCCTGAGAGCAGGTCCTTTGCTCTGCTATGATGCCTGCCCTTTATTTTCCTTGTGATAGGAAAGAACCTATCCATAATCAATGAATAGGTTCTTTCCTCGGGTTGGGCTGTTATAAATAACAGTTAGCAGTCTGTAGGGGAATCGAACCCCTGTTTTCGCCGT
>UMCF01019255.1_pt1 | contig 13431 bp, 8 predicted proteins | sample 1964131 | NCBI WGS metagenome assembly UMCF01 (sample SAMEA4835958, study PRJEB28245) | human gut metagenome | biome: gut microbiome; material: fecal sample | place: Denmark | collected 2008
CAGATCCAAAAAACCCCGCCAGTAATGAAACGCACCGGAAACGCCTGCATATAAACGGAGCATTCTCTGCAGACGCAGGATCAGCACCGCTACAGATGTTCCTGCTCTGACATAATCATCCGCTCCCATTTCCAGGCATCTCACTTCCTCATAATCATTAGCAGGCTCCTGATATCCCAAAGCGATCACCGGATATGTACTCCGACGGCAAACATTCGACAAAGTCTCAAACATGTCCTCCTGCCCGTCAAGACAAATCAACGCTGCGTCACATACCGTTTCATCCGTCACAATCGCTACATTTTCTCTCTGAAGCCTTTGTCTGATTCCTTTATCGTCTGCAGATGTGTTCGTGTATACCAGCAATCTCATAATCTGCCTCCTGTAAACTCCTCCTGAAATCTCCCATGTTCTCCAGACCGATTTTCCCCCTCCGTACGGCTCTTGGATAGCAATGATACTGCTTCCTCCACTGCTCCGGTGTCAAGTCAACCGAAACAATATCCGCACCGGCTCTCACCCCCTGTCGCATGCCATCCCGATCAAAAAATTCCACTGTCTGAGCCACCGGCATATACAGCTTCGGAAAAGACAAACGCAATAATGCCATCACAAAGTACGTCAGATCCAGCACCCCGTTTCTCTCTTTTTCAAAAGGGGTTCCATCCGATGCCAAAAAGGTTTCCACCATCATCATATCTGGTGCAAGCTGTCTCAAAAATGCAAACTCATCTGCCAGATCCGTGATCCGCTGATAGGGAGTACCGATCATAAATCCGGTTCCCACTAGATACCCAAGCTCTTTCAATTCCCACAGACATTGTTTTTTGCGAAGAAGCGACATTTTGTTCGGATGAAGTTTGTGGTAAAAGCGGTCGTCTGATGTCTGATAACATAACAGATATCCCTCTGCCCCGGCTTGTTTCCATGTCTGATACACTGCTCTTGACTTCTCTCCCAGAGACAAAAAAATTGTGATATCCTTTGACAGCTTTTTCATTCCCCGGATCATTTCCGTAATCCGTTCTGTGGTATACCACAAATCCTCTCCTCCCTGGATCAGATAGTTTGTGATTCCACGCTGCAAACCGACCTCGCAGCATGAAAGGATCTCATCCAGATCCATACGATAACGCTCCGCAAAACGATTATCCCTGCGCAAACCACAATAATAACAATCATTTTTGCAATAAGAGGATATATCAATGGTCCCAAGCCACTGTATGCTTTCCGCAGCCCGCTCCATCCGTGTCTGCATGGCATATTTACACACCAGCCCCATCAGCTCAGCATCACGGAAACGGATCATCTCCCCATATGCAGATGCATCCAGCTGTCCGGACACCCTTAAACGCTGTGCATATTCCTGAAGCCCCTCATTCAATGTTTTCTCCTCTTTTCCGTCTTTGTACTTAAAGTCTTCTCCGTCTCATTACGTTTATGATGCCATATTTCTCCCCAAAACGCAAGCTGCATCCTTTCTTCCCCAAAAGAAAAAGACCTCCGTTATCGGGAGATCTTTTCTTTTATTCTACTTCAAACTGCTTCAGCAGTCCACATATCGTTTTGTCAAGCTCTGCTTTTAATTCCTCCAGGCTGCATGGCGTCCCATAAAGGATCACACTATAACAGGATGCACTAACCAGCTCCACGATCATGTAGATCATCAGCTCCTTCTGACGGAATTTCCGATTGGACTCTCCCAAAATCTCATCAAAGATATCCATACACTTAATATTTCCCATATTACTGATACGGATATGAGAAAAGACGGCCCAACTGAGATTTTTAGAAATAAAACGCATCAGTGCTTTATTTTCATTAAGCTGATCCACTACGTGATTTACAAGAAAGACTACTTTTTCTTCCAGAGTGGAGAATTCTTCCTTCCTCATCGCCTCCTCCGCCCTTTCAAAAAGACGGCTTGCCTTATTGGCAATCAATCTGTCTCTGATATCATACTTATCCTTAAAGTACAGATAAAAAGTCCCCTTCGCCATCTTTGCCTGTTTCGCAATATCGGATATGGAAGTGTTATTGATCCCCTTGGAGGTGAAAAGCTCGAATGCCGACATCAGGAGTGCTTCCTGCTTCTGCTTCTTTTTTTCTTCGACACGCTCGCCCATATAAATCCCCATTTCTATAGGATCATCCGGGACTTAAGCTCCGGACAATCCTTAAAAGCCTCTTATCTCATTAATCCTCATCTGACGTCAGTTCTTCTGTTGCCATAATGAACTTCACACTGCCGTCCATACCATCGGCATTTCCACTGAAGCTTGTATAATCACCGGAAATGCTGCTGATCTTGGAAAGTCTGTCATTGAGATTATCCGCACTGTCAAGCATCTCCGTTACGGCATCCGCAATCTTTTTGATACCATCCTTATCAAACTCTTTCATTCCATCCTCTAAGGTAGAAGCACCATCATTGAGGCTGTCAATTCCATCAGAGACCTTACCGGTTGCATTGACAAGCTTTGTCATACCTGCAAACAGCTTGCCTGTTCCCTGATCCAGAGTAACCACTCCCTTGCGAAGCTTATTGCTGTTACCGGTAAGTTTCTTTGCTCCCTTAGTAATCGTGGATGCATTCTTGATCAGACCTGCTGCTCCATCATTCAACGCTTTATTGTTGCCGGTCAGTGTACCGGCTGCTGTATTCATCTTGCCAATGCTCTCAGAAAGCTGTGTTACACCTGCTTTCATCTGTGCATTTCCATCAGTCAGCGCCTTGGAGCTGTCACGAAGCTGTGCTGCATATCCGGACATAGTACCTGCTGCTGTTTCCAGAGAAGCGGCTCCTGTATAAAGGTTTGTTCCTGTAGATGTCTTGTCTGTTGCTGCCTTCATAGTTGCAAGCGCTGCTGCGAGATCTGCTGCACCATTCTTGTCGGCATCTCCATCTGCCTTGCCGTTTGTAGCGGCATCCACTGCGGCTGCCACCTGCTCACCGCCCTGAATATACCGGATTGCACCCTGTAATGCTGCAACTGCCTGTTTTGCGTCAGCATTTCCTGCCTCTGCCCCCGGCTGATACTGCTGTACCAATGCCTGCAGTCCATTCACACAAGCTTCCAGCTCGGCTGTCTGTTTCAGCTGCGATGCTGCCGCATTGATCTGTGTAACTCCTGCCTGTGCTGCTGTAAGACCATCGTCAAGCTGTCCGATGCCATCCTTCAGACTCTTGGTTCCTGTGGTCATCTGATCCATATTTTCTTTTGCAAGAAGCTTATTCACAGAGGCAACATATGTGTCAACACCACTGCCAAGCTGCTCATACTGTGCCGGCAGATCCTTTGTAGCGGTACGGAGCTGATTGATTGCATCTACCAGCTGACTGGTACCGGAGGTGTATGCCTGCACACCCTTTGACAATGTCTTAGCGCCATTTACATAAGTGGTAACACCTTTCAAAAGCTTATCGGTACCCTTTGTATAGCTTATAATTCCTGTCTTTAATGTGCCAGCGCCATCCTTTAATGTGGAAACTCCGTCCTTTGCACTCTCGACAGCATCTGCATACTCGGAAAAATTGTCACTTAACTTCTCGGTTCCTTCATGAAGCTTCTCGGTTCCGTTTACAAGCTGTGAGGATGCATCCGTCAGATCATCAATCTTATCGGTGAGCTCATCCATATCGTCAATCTTATCAAAATCAAGCTCATTAAAAAGCTGATTGGTTGCTACAGTATAAGTGGAATTCATCTCAAAATCTTTCACATCCGCCTTGATGGTTACCGTGTCTGTGATCTTGTCACTGATCTTGGAGGTATCAATATCCATATCATCACCAAAATCAAGATTATCAAGATCAAGGCTTTCTGCCAGCCCCGGAAAACCATAGGCAACAACTACATCATTGTCCCCCTCCGACACCAGAGTACCGTTATCGATCGTAACATTTTCAAAATTATCTACCGGAAGGATCATTCCTGTTACCATCATAAATGGGGTGTAGAGCTCTGTCTGCTTACCAGCCAGGGAAACTGTCTGTTTGGAATGATTTGTATACTTAATGGTCATCTCAAGCTTACCGCTCTTTCCGATCAGATCCTTTGATGCTGTCTCCTTACCATCCAGTTTATAGGTGATCGTCATGCTGATCGGAAGGTCTTTATCAGTCTTGCCCTGATAATAAATATCCTGATCCCCTGTATTCCAGGTAAGCTTGTCGCCGTTCTGCTCAAATTTCTCATCGCCCTTTACGTTTTCGATATCTGTCAGGTCTGACACGTCCTTCACGCTGCCATTGATACCTGAATTTTTCAACCAGTCAGATACAACCACATCCTTTACACTTCCTGCGGCATCTGTATTGACATATACTGTCTCCTGCTTTGATACCTCATCCTTATCCAGTCCACCGGACTCATTTGTTTTCACCTTTTCACTTGATACACTGGCAGCCATAGCATCTACTGCAAATGTGTGGCCGGCATATTCTACACTGCCGGTAAGAAGACCGGCTGTCAAAACCCCCGTTAATCCTAATGCCAGGATTCGTTTCATATTCTTTCTCATAGTAATAGTCCTCCATTCTTTTCTCAGCCCGCAAACTTTGAGCCGCAGGCACAAATTTGCAAAGCGAATTGCATTCGCTTTATACTGCCTTTCTGCTAATCTATGATAACTTTGCCTTTTTCGCTTCTTTATCTCTCTGAATAATACCGGCTTTACGCATATCCCATGAAGTCCGTACGATCACTCCGTCAAACAGCCACAGCATTGCCGGCAGGATACAGATAACAACTACCATACTGATCACAGCTCCTCTGGCAAGAAGTGTTACAATAGACTTGATCATATCGATCTGGGAATAAAGACTTACGCCAAAGGTTGCGGCGAAAAATCCAAAACCACTGGTTAAAATCGATTTAACGGATGTCTTGTGTGCAATAGTGACGGCTTCAGCCTTGCTTGCACCGTTGATCCTCTCCTTGTGATAACGGCTGGTCATCAGGATCGCATAATCCACGGTAGCACCAAGCTGTATGGTTCCGATCACGATACTCGTCACAAACGCTAACGACGTATTGGTATAATATGGAACCGACATATTGCAGGCAATCGCAAACTCAATCACAGATACCAGTATGATCGGTATGGAGATTGATTTAAATGTGATCAGGATGATCAGGAAGATTGCTGCAATGGAAATGGTATTTACATTCTTCAGATCCACATCGGTAACATCCTGCAGATCCTTCATCAGCGGCGCCTCACCAATAACCATGGCCCCCTTCTGATAGCTCTTTACAATCTTATTGATGTCGGTAATCTGTGCATTGACCTCATCCGTCGCCGATTTGTAATCGGAGCATATAAACATCAGCTCATAATCCTTTGTCTGTAAGATATCCCGCAGACTGTCCGGAATCATACTCTCCGGCATATTCGGTCCAAGCAGGGAGCTGAGACCGATCACCCATTTTACACCATCGACCTTCTCGATCTTATTGCTCATATTCTTTTTGTCCTTTGCAGACAGATCTCCGTTTTTCATCAGAACGATATGCATATTACTCATATCAAACTCCTCGGAGAGTTTATCATTTGCAATAGCACTTGGGATGGTCTTTGGTAATGAAGAATCAATATTGTAATAAATCTTGTAATTTGCATTACCATAAGCTGCCGGTGCGATCAAAAGCACGAATAATGCCAGCGCAACCCAATGATACTTCACAACTATCTTAGACAGACCGTCCAGATTTGGCAAGAGAGATTTATGAGAAGTTTTATCAATTGCTTTATCAAAGGTCAGGATCAATGCCGGAAGCACTGTTACACAGGCGATAACACCAATGATAACACCCTTGGACATTACGATGCCGATGTTGGTACCAAGTCGGAAAGTCATACTACACAGTGCCAGGAAACCGGCAATCGTTGTCAGGGAACTACTTGATATAGATACAAATGTATTGGTAATGGCATGTTTCATCGCACGCTTGTTATCTCCCGGGAATCTCTCCTTATTGGCCTCGTAGCTCTCCAGCAGGAAGATGGAATAATCCATGGTCACCGCCAGCTGCAACACCGCGGCCAGGGCCTGGGTGATATACGATATCTCTCCCAGCATAAAGTTACTGCCCAGGTTATATACGATCGCCATACCGATATTCACCAGGAAAATGAATGGAGTTACAAAAGACTCCATCGTGATCAAAAGCACTAAAAGAACCAAAGCTCCGGCGATCATTACATAAACCGGCATCTCCTTTAATGCAAGATCTTTAATATCCGTTACAACTCCGGACATTCCGGCGGCAAACGCTTCCTTTCCAACTGTCTTCCGGATATCGGCAATGGCATTCATAGTATCATCGGCTGATGTCGTATTGTCAAACAGCGCGATCATCATAGTGGCATCTCCGTTAAAGAATGCGTCCCTCAACTTCTTCGGCATCATCTTCGTCGGAACCGAAATATCCAGCGCATCATCATACCAGAGAACATCCTCCACATGATTAATGGCCTCGATCTTCTTTTCCAGATCTGCCGCATCCTTCATGGACATATCCTCCACAACGATCATGGAAAACGCTCCCATTCCAAATTCATCCACCATGACATCCTGTCCCTTGACCGTCTCAAGACTATCCGGCAGATAACTCAGGATATCATAATTCACTCTCGTAGAAACATAACCGATTCCACTTGGAATCAACAGTATCACGGCAAGCAGGATAATAATATTTTTATGCTTGGTGATAAATTCTGCAAGTTTCTTCATGTCATTCCTTCCTTTCTCTCTAATTTTAAAAATGACCAATAGTCATTTTCTTAATCTATAGGGTATAATATCACAAAAATGACCACCGGTCAATAATTTTATTAAAGAAAAAATGTCGAATATCTACAAGATATTTTCAAAGCATTTGTGCATATTTTCATGCCATTCTTTTAATGATATTTTTCTTCATTAACGCAGACTGATTCTGATCACAGCATCAAAAAGCCGGTCCCCTGAGACAAACTTCATCCGTCTCCGAAAACCGGCAATTTTTCTGATATTTCAGATACTTATCCTTATTTTTAAACAACTTATCGCATAAGATAACACTATTACAGCGATTACTCCTGCGTCAATAAAAGCATAATCTCATTGCTTCTGGCAACAAACTGTGTCATCTCCTCAGCAGAAAGCGGCTTATTGGCAAGCATCGCCAGATCATACAGCTGCTTACAGAACATATCCACATGCTCTCCTTCAGTATTGTCAAGAATATACTTCACTAAAGCATTGTTTGCATTGAGGATCAAAGTCTCTCCACCGCCAAACATACTTGTATCCATTCCCATACCGCCGGCACTGTACATCTTCATCATATCCTGCATACGGCGGGTTTCCTCTGACAGAGTGATCATAGAGGAGATATTCTCATTCTTGAGATTCTGTACCTGTACCTCCAGCTGATCCTTGCCAAGAGCCTTTTTAAATACATCGCCGAGCGTCTCGGTCTGCTTCTTTAATGTCTCCTCGTCTCCCTCTTCCTTCATAGAATCTGAAAGATCGGAGTCAATTCTCTGGAAATGTACCTTAACGTCCTCACTCTGCTCCAACTGCGTGATAAACGGCTGATCAATGGTATGTGCCAGAATGAGAGCATCCATTCCCTGCTCCTTAAAGAGGTTGATATACTGGCCCTGCTGCTGGATATCAGTGACATAATAAACTGTCGTCGGCTCCTCTTCCTTCCCGGCAGTCTCTTCTCCTGCCTCCTCCTTTGCAACATCCTCTGCGTCAACAACCTCCGGCTGCTCACTATCCTCTTTGCCTTTCATATTCTCTACATACTCCGGCAAAGTGATATACTTGTCATCCAGATTCTTAAAGATAATGAAATCCTTCATCTTCTCCTGGAACTTCTGATCCTTCAGGCAGCCAAATTTGATAAACGGACTGATATCATCCCAGTATTTCTCATAATTCTCACGATCAACCTTGTACATACCGGACAGCTTGTCTGCTACCTTTTTGGTAATATAATCGGAAATCTTTTTGACAAAGCCATCATTCTGAAGTGCACTTCTTGATACGTTCAGTGGCAGATCCGGACAATCGATCACACCCTTCAGAAGCATCAGGAATTCCGGAATGACTTCCTTAATATTATCTGCGATAAATACCTGATTGTTGTACAGCTTAATAACACCCTCTAAATTGTCATACTGGGTATTTACCTTCGGGAAATAAAGGATACCCTTTAAGTTAAACGGATAATCCATATTCAGATGAATCCAGAAAAGAGGCTCCTTGTAATCATTAAATACCTTGCGGTAGAAGCTCTTATATTCCTCATCGGTGCATTCATTTGGATGCTTCATCCAGAGAGGTGTGGTATCACTCAGGGATACCGGTCTCTTATTGATCTTCGCCTTTTCCTTAGCAGGAGAAATTTCTACGGTCTCTTTCTCTCCGTTTTCGTTCTCCTTCTCCTCTGTCTTAGCTTCCTCCGTAAATTTTTCTACGACGACATCATCCTCACGGATATCAGCGGCATCAATCGTCTCATATTCCTGCTCTGCACCTTCCTTTGACAGGTAGATATTTACCGGCATAAAGGAACAATACTTCTCAATAATCTCTTTGATGCGGTATTCATTTGCAAACTCTACACTGTCCTCTGACAGATACAGAGTAATCTTTGTGCCAACCTCTTTCTTGTCTCCGTCAGACATCTCGAAATTGATACCGCCCTCTGACTCCCAGTGAACCGGAGCAGCATCCTTCTGCCAAGACAGGGTATCGATCGTCACCTTATCCGCCACCATAAATGCAGAATAAAAACCAAGACCAAAATGACCAATGATCTGATCTTCGTTCGTCTTGTCCTTATATTTCTCCAGGAAATCTGTTGCACCGGAAAATGCCACCTGATTAATATATTCCTTGACCTCGGCCTCTGTCATACCGATACCGGTATCAGTGAAAGATAATGTCTTATGCTCCGGGCTGACCTCGACCTGAATGCTTGCCTTATAATCCTCCGGAAAATCATATTCTCCCATGACTTCCAGCTTCTTTAACTTCGTGATAGCATCACAGCCATTGGATACCAGCTCACGTACAAAAATATCATGATCCGAATACAGCCATTTCTTAATGATCGGGAACATATTCTCTGATTCAATTGATAAACTACCCTTTTCCATCTGCATAATAACAACCTCCTAAATTCACTTTATTATACATATACTAAAAAAATATCTGCCAGCGGAATAATTAGCAATCACTCGTATCGACTGCTAACAATCATTCTGGTAGATATCTTATTACGATTTTAAAAAAATGTCAAGACAAATTTAGCACTCTTTAAAAAAGAGTGCTAAAACATATTACAATATAAATGTGCTGCTACTTGCAACATCCGCACCAATGGCAGATCCGGAAACAGGAATCGCTATCGCTCCTCCGGATGTAACAGACGGCTGCGTTGGTTCCGGTACCGGCCGGACAACAGAATCCCTGCTTACCGTCACTGTACAGACTGCCTTTTTTCCATTGATCGTTGTAAATGTAACAACAGCCTTTCCTTCCTGCCTGGCTGTCATCACTCCCTTGGAGGACACCGATACAATGTCCGTATCTGAGCTGATCCAGACTCCTTTTTTATTAGAAGAAAGCACCTTTTTCGGTGTGACTGTTGCTTTTAACGATTTTTTCTGATCCACTTTCATTTTGACAGAAACCGTTGACATTTTCACCTTTGTTGGTACAAACTGCGCTACGATCACCTTAACTAATTTTTTTAATGATTTATTTTTTTTCGAGGTCACACGGATTGTTGTGACACCAATCTTCTTTCCTTTTACCACTCCTTTTTTGGTCACAGAAGCAATTTTCCGATTGGCAATCTCATACTTTACCGCTTTACTCGCTCCTCCCGGTGCAATAGATGAAACCTTTAATGTCTGTTTTCCATGGAGTTTCACCAGCACTGTCGTGTAATTTAATGCCATTTCCATCGGTCTTGCCGCTGCGGTCGCTTCTCCCGGCATCTGGACAACCAGAACTGCTACGATCACTACCATTACCATCATACGCTTCATAACGGATTTCATTATCATTCCCTGCCTTTCTCTGATCCGCTATCGCCCCATCTTTTTTGTTATCTCTCTTCTCCCGCCACAGATTTCCTTTATTTCTTCTGTGACTCCACACAAGACAAAGCAGATGCAATCACCTTATCCATATCAAAATACTGATATTGTCCTAATCTTCCCCCAAAGATCAGTCCTTGCTCCTGCTCTGCAAGCTCCTGATACTTACGATATAACTCCGTGTTTTTGGAATCATTCACCGGATAATACGGTTCATCCCCCGGTTTCCACTCAGAGGAATACTCTCTGGTGATCACCGTTACCGGCTGCTTTCCAAAAGTAAAATGTTTATGTTCGATGATTCTGGTATATGGAACATCTGCTGCCGTATAATTTACAACTGCATTCCCCTGATAGTTCTCACAGTCTAACTTCTCGGTCTCAAAACGAAGAGAACGATACTGCAAATGTCCCAGAGTGTAACCAAAATATTCATCAATCGGTCCCGTATATACCGTTGTATCCGCATCAATCTCATTGCGCACCTGAAAATAATCTGTCTCCAGACGCACCTCAATCCCTTCCAGCATTTTCTCTACCATTTTTGTATAGCCATCTACCGGAATTCCCTGATAACGATCATTAAAATAATTATTGTCATAGGTAAACCGCAGAGGAAGCCGTTTAATAATAAACGCCGGAAGCTCAGTACACTTCCTGCCCCACTGCTTCTGGGTATACCCCTTGATCAGCTTTTCATATACATCGGTTCCCACCAGACGGATTGCCTGCTCCTCCAGATTGGCCGGTTCTTTGATTCCCGCCTCCCGGATCTGACGTTCTATGATCTCCTTCGCCTCTGCCGGCGTCTTAATCCCCCACATTTTGCTGAAGGTATTCATATTAAATGGAAGATTATAAAGCTCATCCCCATAAACTGCCACCGGAGAATTGATATACTGGTTGAACTCTGTATAACGATTCACATACTCCCAAATCTTTTTATCCGATGTATGAAAAATGTGAGCACCATAACGATGTACATAAATCCCGTCTATCTCTTCTGTATAAATATTTCCTGCGATATGTTTCCTTTTGTCGATCACAAGGCACTTTCTCCCCATATTTGTCATTTCTCTGGCAAATACAGCACCAAACAGACCTGCCCCAACTATCAGATAATCATACTTCATTTCATTCTCCCTTCTGCCACATTATATTCTAGCGCACTCAATTACAGATGTAAAGTATTGCGATTGTTTCCTAAGAAATAAAACTTTCCAAACACTTCCATTCCCGGATTACCGTGAGGATCTTCTTTTTTAAACATCCGGTCCCACATAGCAAAAAACATCCTCCATTGTTCCCGCTGCTGTACAGTTGTTCTTTTCCTATCCATCATTCCCGGCTTTTTGACAAAAGAAACATACGGTGTATAAATACAGTCTCCCCATCTCTTTTTTGCCTTCAGGCACAGAGAAAACCAGGTTTGATCCGAAAATGCTCCCCAGCCATTCCACTTCTTGGTTCCAACTTCCAGATTTTCCTCTACCCAGTCACTGTATACCTCTTCCTTCACAGCCAGAACAGCTCCTCCTGCCAGAGAAACATTCTGCCGAAATGCCAGGCGGTTCATATAAGACGGATCCCTGCGGGGTACCCCCCGGTACAGGCTGTAGATCTGCTCCGGTCTGGCTGCGCTGTAACCATATCCGGCATGATAAACTCTTCCCCGGTTATCATAGACTATCGGAGCTGCCACCATATTCTCCCTCGGGACAAGACAGGACAAAAGCTCCTGCATCCATTCTGCTCCCGCCTGCTCCGGCTGATAACCTTCTCTTACCAGCACGATCACATCAAATCTTTTTTCATCTACCTCAAAACGCGGCTGATTGACCGCACGAATCTCAATCTCATAAGGCAGCTCTTTTAAGCTGTGTTCCAGATCTCGGGCGATCACCTCCGTTTCTGCCATAACGAGAACCTTTGTCGTTTCCGGTATTTCATAATGCAACCGGTAAAAGGGTCCATATCCTTCCGCACTGCTGACTTTGCCAGGAATCTTTCTACGCAGGAGATGCGCCTCTAACGCTCTCCTTCCCGCCTCAACAGTATATGGCTTTGCTGCCGTGGAAGAGGCCACCGATCCCTCATGAATCCTCCAGTAATACCGCACCTTCGGCACATGATAGATATTATCTGCCTCATCCGTCAGGCGAAGCAGCATATCATAATCCTGACTCCCGTCATATTCCTTTCGAAAGCCTCCTGCTTTTTCCAGAAGGCGACGGGAAAAAACAGAGAAATGACAAATATAATTATTGCTCCGAAAACTCTCCGGCGAAAAGTCCGGCTTAAAATGAATATTTTGCACCCGATCCGGTATTCCGTCAAAAGACAGCTCATCCGTATAAATAAATTCCCCCTGATGATAATTGATCGCCTGCATCACATCATACAATGCCGATGGATGAAGAATATCATCATGATCCAGCAGTGCAATATATTCTCCTGTGCTCATCTCTATCGCACGGTTGGTATTTTCTGAAATTCCCTCATTGATCATAAGCCGCTGATAACGGATTCTGCCGTCTTTCTTTTGAGCCTCCTGTGCAAGCTGCTGCAGCATCCGGCTGCACTCCTCATGATCGCTGGCATCTGCCAGACAAAGCTCCCAGTTTCCATAGGTCTGGTTTCTAACAGAATCCAGCATCTGCCGAAAGAAATCCTCTCTCGTATTATACAGGGGAACAACGATACTGATCTTAATTTTCCTGTCAGGCTTCCACTGCTCCTGTGTCCGTCTATCCGTCTCCGATATGGTAAGTGGACAGTATTTTCTCCCCAGATAATACTTGATATAGCAGCGGTACACAACTTTTCTGGCAGTATACCATATTCCATAATCCTTACAGAAACCACCTAGTTTTTTCCATATGTTCATGAGCAGATCCTTTCCTCCCCCTTGATCTCATTCACTAATAATTTCCCAGCAGCAATATAATATGAAATATTCTGTCATCCTCCCTGCGCTGGCGATAAAGCTCTGTATCTCTCAGGAAACGCTTTCTTGCCCAAAAGGATTTCCGTACCTTCAGAAATCTCTCTGCCAGCCGCATATTTTCATTCTCTGCGCCCATGTCACCAAAAATCCGTATAAATTCCTCCAGCTGATGACTGATATTGCCACGATTTCCGCGAAACCTTTTAAGCCGCATTTTCCATTCATCCATTTTTCTTGTCTTTGTTCCCAAAACATTTCCCTGATGCTGGCGATAACAGATATATGGGGTCTCGTCATAATAAATCTCGCCAAAGCATGTAGCGATCAGATACAGCCACCAATCGTGCATCACCGTAAATTGCGGCAGCTCTTTT
>UMCF01006695.1_pt1 | contig 13388 bp, 9 predicted proteins | sample 1964131 | NCBI WGS metagenome assembly UMCF01 (sample SAMEA4835958, study PRJEB28245) | human gut metagenome | biome: gut microbiome; material: fecal sample | place: Denmark | collected 2008
CGGTCCTTTCGGATCCCCGTGAATGATCTCGGTTCCGAGTGTAAACGGACATATATCTGTAAGAAGTACATCCCGCACTGCCTGCTGCCGCTCCTTAATCCCGGCATACATTCCGGCGCCGACCGCAACCGCAACATCCGGATCGATCTCACATCGCGGTCTTTTGCCGCTCAAAAACTGCAGATAATTCTGCACGATCTTCATCTTACCGGATCCACCGATCATAATGATCTCGTCAATATCCTCCCATCCATAACCACTGTCGTTCATCGCCCGTTTCAGCGGAATCCCGATTCCTTCCAGCAGTTTTGCAGACACCTCCAGAAGTCCTTTCGCATCCAGTTTCATCTGGTAAATCTGTCCGCCGATCACAACCTCCATCTCGCCCTCCTGCGCATCAGTCAGTGTACGTTTCAGCTTCTCACTCTCCCGGATCAGGCTGGCTCTTTCTTCATTAGTGATCTTTCCTTCATCAATCCGATTGACACTTAGGAATTTTTCCGCAATTGCACGGTTCACATCATCCCCACCGAGATGATTGTCTCCGGCAACTGCCACAATCTCGATCACACTGTCAAATGCATCTACGACCGAGATATCCAGAGTTCCTCCGCCAAAATCAAACACCAGAAAGGTCTGATCCTCCTTAGTCTTTCCAAAGCGATAGGCAAGTGCTGCCGCCGACGGCTCATTGACCAGACGCTCCACAGTAAGTCCGGCAAGCTCTCCTGCCATCTTCGTCGCATTTCTCTGAAAATCATTAAAATACGCCGGGACACTGATGACTGCCTCTTCAACCGGCTCACCCAGGTATTTTTCCGCATCTTCTTTCAGCTGCCGCAGGACCATGGACGACAGATCTGCCGCTGTAAACCGCCTGTTTCCAAGCATAAATGTCTTCTCCGTCCCCATAAAACGCTTGAAACTTGCCACTGTATTTTCCGGATGGGAGATCAGACGCTCTTTCGCCGTTCTCCCTACCAGCATCTCACCGTTCTCATCAATTCCTACTACCGACGGTGTTAAATATTCTCCCAGATTATTTGGAATCAACGTGCATTTATCATCCTGCCACACGCTTACCAGACTGTTTGTTGTTCCAAGATCAATTCCTACCGTTGCCATATGACCGACCTACTTTCTCATTCGTGTTCCTGTTCCATCTCTTTTCGCCCGTTTCAAACGGTTCAGTGTCACTTCTTTTTCATGGAAGATCACCTTGCTCTCCGTTCCTTCTTCAAACAGATATACCTCTTCCACGCTATCATTTTTCTGTAATTTCATACCGCGCACACCAACTGCACCCTTTTTCTTCTCCGAAACTTCTTCCGCCGGGAAACGGAGCACAAATCCATTCTCCGTCATCAGAACTACATCCTGCACATCCCGGATCGGCCGGATACTTACCAGTGCATCTTCATCCTGCAGTTTCGTTGCCGCGATTGTCCGCTTAGTTACCTGGAATTCACTTCCTGCCACCTTTTTGATCATTCCCTGCTTCGTGACAAACAGGAATTTTGAGAAAAAGAGTTCTCTGTCATCACACAGATATACGATTTCTTCTTTTGTACTGTCAAAATTACTTACATTGTCGATTGGAAATCCTTTGTCCCTGAACTTTCCATAAGGGAGATCCATCACTTTGATCTGATGCATCTTGCCATCCGATGTAAAAAGACACAACTTGCCGGTATTCATGCAGCGCAGAATATACTTATTCTCCTTATCTGCCGCTTCCCGGTTACGTTCATAGACGGATCCATCCACCGTCTTTGCATAACCAAAGCGGTCCATCAGAAGGACAACCTCCTGCTCCTGTACTTTATTTTCCTCAAACACAGCTTCTTCTGCATTCTCGATCTTCGTTTTACGCTTCACGGCATATTCTTTTTTCAGCGCATCCAGATCATCAATGATCACCTGCGCCATAGAATCATAATTATTCAGAATATCCTCATATTTTGCAATATTTGCAAGCGTTGTCTCATGCTCCTTCATCAGCGCCTCGATTTCCAGACCGATCAGCTTGTACAGACGCATCTCCAGAATTGCCTGTGCCTGCCGGTCGGTAAACCGGAGCATGGATGCCATCTTCTCAGATCTTTTCGACTTAAACTTGATCTTCTCTGTCGCACCTGTTGTCAGACATTCTTTTGCATCCCTGATGGACGAGCTTCCACGCAGGATCTCAATGATCAGGTCGATCACGTCACACGCCTTGATCAGACCCTCCTGGATTTCTTTTTTATCCTGCTCTTTTTTCAGCAGCGTCTTGTATTTTCTGGTTGCAAGTTCAAACTGGAAATCTACATGATGTTCGATGATACGTTTGAGTCCCAGTACTTCCGGTCTGCCATCGGCTACCGCAAGCATATTGACACCAAAGGTATCCTCCAGTCTGGTCTTTTTATAAAGCATGTTGATCAGATTGTCCACATCTGCATCACGCTTCACTTCAATTACAATACGGATTCCTTCCTTGGAAGACTGATTGGAAATGTCTACGATGTCACTGGTCTTCTTTGTCTCCACCAGATTGCAGACATCGTTCAGAAATTTACCGATTCCGGCTCCGATCATGGTGTACGGGATTTCGGAAATGACGATCTTCTTCCGTCCGCCTTTTATCTCTTCCACATCTACTTTTCCACGAATCTTGATCTTTCCGGTTCCAGTCTCATAAATTTCTGCCAGATCATCTTTATTGACGACAATCCCGCCTGTCGGGAAATCCGGTCCTTTGATGTACTTCATCAGCTGTTTCGTCGTGATGTCATTGTTCTTCATGTATGCCTTAACCGCATCCACAATCTCTCCCAGGTTATGTGTCGGAATACTGGTTGCCATACCAACTGCGATCCCTTCCGCACCGTTCAGCAGAAGGTTCGGAATTCTTACCGGAAGAACTGCCGGCTCTTTTTCTGTCTCATCAAAATTCGGTACAAAATCAATGATATCTTTGTCCAGATCGGCAAGATATGCCTCCTGTGTGATTTTCGCCAGTCTTGCTTCAGTATAACGCATGGCTGCAGCCCCGTCTCCTTCAATGGAGCCGAAGTTTCCATGACCATCTACCAGGATCATTCCTTTTTTGAATTCCTGTGCCATAACAACCAACGCTTCATAGATCGAGCTGTCTCCATGTGGATGATATTTACCCATGGTATCCCCGACAATACGCGCACATTTACGGTATGGTCTGTCATAACGGATTCCCAGCTCATACATGTCATAGAGTGTTCTTCTCTGTACCGGTTTCAAACCATCCCTGACATCCGGGAGGGCTCTGGAAATGATAACACTCATGGCATAGTCAATATATGATTTTTTCATCAGCTCCGAATATTCCGTCCGGATGATCTGTGACTCTTCCATTTTCTCTTACCTCTTCTAGTTTATGTTTTCTGATGCACAGACTTTCCCCTTTTGAAAATCCATGCCTTTCCGATCTGTTTTTAAATATCCAGTTCTGCCTCTGTCGCATTTTCATAAATAAATGCGCGGCGCGGCGGAACTTCTGTTCCCATCAGCATCTCTGTTACACCGGATGCCATACGTGCATCCTCGATCTCGATCCGTTTCATCATTCGAGTTTCCGGGTTGAGGGTTGTCTCCCAGAGCTGCTCTGCATCCATTTCACCCAGACCTTTGTATCGCTGCAGGGTAAAGTCGGAATGTGTCTTTCTATATCTCTCCAGTGCCTTATCATCGTAAAGGTACTCTTCTTCTCCCTTTTTCGGCATTGCCTTATAAAGCGGCGGCATTGCCACGTAGACATGACCTTCGTATATCAGTTCCGGCATAAACCGGTAGAATAAGGTCAGCAACAGTGTGGAAATATGCGCTCCATCCACATCCGCATCCGCCATGATGATAATCTTGTCATACCGCAGCTTTGTGATATCAAAGTCATTACCGTATCCCTCTGAAAATCCACATCCGAATGCATTGATCATGGTCTTGATCTCGGCATTTGCCAGAACCTTATCGATGCTTGCTTTTTCCACGTTCAGGATCTTTCCACGGATCGGCAGGATTGCCTGATACATTCTGTCGCGGGCAGTCTTTGCGCTTCCTCCCGCAGAATCTCCCTCAACGATGAAGATTTCACATTTGGATGCATCCCTGCTCTCACAGTTGGCAAGCTTACCGTTACTGTCAAAAGAATATTTCTGCCTGGTCAGAAGATTCGTCTTTGCCTTTTCCTCGGTCTTACGGATCTTTGCTGCTTTTTCCGCACAGGAAAGAACCTTTTTCAGTGTCTCCAGATTCCGGTCAAAGAAACGCGGGATCTCATCACTGGTCACCTTTCCGGTCGCTTTTGCCGCATCCTGGTTGTCCAGCTTTGTCTTGGTCTGTCCCTCAAATCTCGGATCCGGGTGCTTGATCGATACGATCGCCGTCATTCCGTTCCGTACATCCGCACCGGTAAAGTTGGCATCCTTATCCTTTAACACACCAATTTCACGGGCATACTGGTTCATGATCGTCGTAAATGTCGTCTTGAACCCGGTCAGATGGGTTCCCCCTTCCGCATTATAAATATTGTTGCAGAAACCTAGTACATTTTCATGAAATTCATTCACATACTGGAATGCAACTTCCACTTCGATACCTTCTGCTTCTCCTTTATAGTAAACCGGATCGTGGATCACTTCTTTTTTGGAATTCAGATCCTTGATAAATCCAATGATCCCATCCGGTTCATGATACTCGATCCTCTCTTCCTGTGTCTTTCTTTTATCTGTAAATATAATCGTCAGTTCCGGATTCAGGTAGGCTGTCTCATGCAGTCGGCTCTTGATCTCTTCCTCTTTAAATCTCGTCTTCTCGAAAATTGTCGGATCCGGAAGAAAATTGACACAGGTTCCGGTCTTTTTGGTCTTTCCGATCACCGGAAGAAGCCCATCCTCCAGTTCTACCACCGGAATTCCTCTCTCATAACGGTCGTGGTGGACCGCACCATCACGGCTGATCTTTACATCCATATAAGTAGATAGTGCATTAACAACCGAAGAACCTACTCCGTGCAGACCGCCACTTGTCTTGTATGCCGAATCATCGAACTTACCTCCCGCATGTAGGGTGGTATATACGATTCTGGCCGCCGATACTCCTTTTGCATGCATACCTACCGGCACACCGCGTCCATTATCTGTTACCGTTGCAGAACCGTCCTTTTCCAGTGTCACCTCTATCTGTGAACAAAATCCTGCCAGATGCTCATCTACCGCATTATCTACAATTTCGTACACCAGGTGGTTAAGCCCCTTGGTACTGACGCTTCCAATATACATTCCCGGTCTTTTCCGGACGGCTTCCAGTCCTTCCAGAATGGTAATACTCTCCGCATCATATGTAGTCTTTTTTGCCATTTTCTTCCTCTCCTCTTATGATCTATCCTAAAATATCCAGGTAAAATCCTGCGGCAGCAGCCTCCTTACAATTTCCCGGATTCCCTGATCTGTTTCTTCAATTCAGTAAGAAAAATTCTATCTCAATTTCAATCCTCTTGTCAAGCCAAATTGACCTCTCCTGCCATTATAACATATTTTATATCGTTAAACTTCTGTAGTTTCCATTCTGTCATAAGAATACTCCCTCTATCGTCCGGTCAGCACACTATTTAAAAGGTCTGCCAGCACCTCCATGGCATTTCGCATTTCCTCTACCGTGTTGGTCTGCGCGCCCGCTTCAATAAGAAGCATCCGCGGCATCAGATCCATATTGTATTTATAGCCGCGAAGATAGTTTCTCCTTGCAAATCCCGGATATTTTGTTTCTGCCGCAATCTTCATCTGCAGGGAAAATGCAAGATTATCCTGCAAATATGGATTGGCCATTCCGGCAAGGTCTCCGTTTACCCGCGTCCGGCTCAGTCCGTTAAAAAACATGATCTGTGCCGTCGGTTTCCCATTTATCTCTGTCACCAGATGCGTAGTATCCGCCACGCCGTCTCTATGCAGATCGATCACCACTTCGATACTCGGATTTTCCGCAAGGATCTGTTCCACCTCAGGTTTGGCAAATTCATAGGCCTCGCTCCGGTCCAGTTTCCCATTGATCAGATCATATACACCCTCATGATGCATGGTCGGAATCTTGTATTTGTTATTTAAAATCTCCGTCAGATAACGCCCGATCCCTACAATTGAGGTGGACGGATCATTGTCCGAATCTGCAAATGTCTCCTGGGAATGGGTGTGATAGATCAGGATTTTCGAACCGCCCGTACTCAGATCGATCCTCAAATCCTTTCCAAGCAGCTCCGAAGCGTTCAACTCCGAAGGATTGATATAAGTCACGCTGTCCACCGTATAAAAATTGCTCACAAGATATTCAAAATCATTTAGCCGCTCCATCGAAAGATCCATCGTCGGTACGGACGCCTGCCTTGTCTCTTCACTTTTGTCTTTCCCGATAAGCTGTCCATTTTCATCCACCGAATTTTCTTCTTCTGCCTGCTTTTTTGCAAGAATCGCATAGGTAGCCTCATCTTCTGTCAGAAGCTCTGCCGCCTCCCGTTCAGTCACATAATTGCCAAGAGGAATCAGGGCAGATGCCATGTGGACAACAGCCTCCGTCACCCGGATTTCCCCTTGTTTTTTTTCCGTATATGTAACTCCCGGCATATAAAGCCGCTCCGCATTCTCCTGAACGCTCTGGATCATTCTGATTTTCCAAGACTTCGGGATCAGTGAACCGCTGCTTTTTGCTTCCACTCCCCAGATTCCCAAAATCATAATGGCAAGAAGCACACAAATTCTCTGTTCTTTTTTCATCTGCGCGCCTCCCTGCCAGTTTCTGAAGATCGCTGTAGCAAAACCATATCTTTCCAGACTGGATCCTGCCCCGGACCTTTTGTGTCATATTGACATAATATATGCAGCTCACTGCCTGATTATGTCGCTGAAGCTGCAAAAAGCATATTCAGTGCCTCCGAAATCGTATAACTGATTCGCCTGACGGTCTCATCAATATCTTTTGGTGTTACAAACATTCCATTTAAATGTGGCGCGATCAGTTCTTTGATCAGCTCATATTTTTCTGCCGGACTGTATCCTTTGATCACACTTGCCATGCCTTTTAAAGATTCAGATACTTCCACTGCACTGAGCAGATTATCCATCGTATCGCCTACAATGGTTGCCGCATCCACTACCGTCGGCACACCGATTGCAATCACCGGGATCCCGACTGTCTTTTCCGTGATTGCATTTCGGTGATTTCCCACCCCGGATCCCGGATTGATTCCCGTATCCGCAATCTGGATCGTCCGGTTCAGCCTTTTTGAATTTCTCGCTGCCAACGCATCGATCACCAGAAGGATATCCGGTTTTGTCTCTGCCACCACCCCCCGGATCACCTCCACAGTCTCCATTCCGGTCTGCCCCATAACCCCCGGCACGATCGCGCTGACCGACCAGACCTCATCTTCCCCTGTTGCATACTTTCCGTACTCCTCAATGATATGCCTTGTGATATGCAGGTTGTCTACCACATAAGGACCAAGTGCATCCGGTGTCACCTGCCGGTTGCCAAGACCGACCACCAGGATCTTTTCCATCTTTCTTTTAGGAAGCAGTTCTCCAATGAATTTCCGGAGCTGCTGTGAAATCTCCTCATGATATCCTTCATCGGGAACTGCCATTTCCGGTGCCTCGATCGTGATATAGCTGCCAACCGGTTTCCCCATCACTTTTGCTCCGTTTTCGGTCTCAATCCTCACGGTCGTGATGCGGATCTCATTTTCCTCATCATACTCTTCCGTCAAGATCACACCCTGAACCTCAACATGGTCAGATTCAAACCGTTCCTTCTCTTCCAGCGCCAGATCCGTCCTGATATTATACTTTTCAACCATAGTCCTCTCCCATTTCTGTATTTTCTGTTTTATTCACTTAGTTTTTCGCAAAAAATTGGAATTATGTATTGACAAGCAATCTTTCTTCGCCTAAAATAAATAAGTGTGTTCGACGGATGTTCCGTGTCACTTTTCGTCGAATTCAATATTATGATTATATAATTTATGAAATGATAATTTGGAGGTGTCGGAAATGGCTAATATTAAATCCGCAAAAAAGAGAATTTTAGTAACTGAGACAAAGACAGCTAGAAATAAAGCAATCAAATCTAAAGTGAAAACTTATGTAAAGAAAGTTGAAACTGCTGTTGAAAAGAAAGACGTTGAAGCTGCAAAGGTTGCATTAAAAGAAGCAATCTCTGTAATCAACAAAGCAGGAAGCAAGGGTGTTTACCACAAAAATACTTGCGCAAGAAAGATCTCTCGTTTAACAAAAGCTGTTAACGAAATTGCTTAATTCCGGTTTCGAGATAAATAATGAATGATAAAAAGACAGCCATCCCGTCAGTGGCTGTCTTTTTTGTTTTCATAAATCTTTCAAAAAAGAGTCTGTACTGAAATACTGCTTGTATTCGGTACAGACTTTTTTTGTCTTATGATTTTCTCTTATAATTTAGAATAACCGTAGCTGTTCACGATAGCTTCGATCCGCTGTCCTTCTCTGCACTTCGGGCAATCTTCCGGAGAATATGCTCTGTAATGCGGAAGATCACTGCTTGTGAAGATCGTATTGACTTCCATTCCTGCAATCTTGTTGACTGAACTGAAAATTGCGCTGATTCCGCAGACTCTTCCACCGTAGTAGAGAACAGACTCGATTGCTTGTTTGACAGATTTACCGGTTGTGATGGACGCTGCAAGGATCAGAACCTGTTTGTTCTCAACCATTCTCTGTTTGTTGTCACGGAACAGGATCTGTCCGTCCTGATACATCTCCGGGGTAATAATGGAAATGTTGTTTCCTTTGCTGAGTGAGTACTGGTTCTCATCGGCAAGCTGCTCGGCAAGGAAGGTTCCGATCACTTCTGTCTCTTCCATGCAAACGATGGTATCTACCGTTGTGTTAGAAAGATAAGCTGCTGCAAGAACTTTTGCAGTTTCACGGGCGTTGTTGTGACGGGATTTGACCGTTGACATGTCGATGTAGGTGTTGATGTGGGAATGACTTGTTGCAAAGTGTCCTTTTAAAATTTTAATTCGCGCCTTTGGGTTTTTAGCGGAGCGAAGGTCTTCCAGTCTTTCATCCATTTCTAGTTCCTCCTTTAAGTTGTTTTGGTGGTTTTGACTGGTTTTAGTATAGCACAGAGGGATGGGTTGTGCAATATGTATATTTCGTGAGGTTTTGAAAAGGAAACAAGTTAAAAATTTTTCTAATCTATTCTCCGTACCAACTTAGTTGTGCATTCCATAGTTTTTGATAAAGTGAATCTGAATTTGCTAACAATTCTTCATGTTTTCCCTGCTCTGCTATTGTACCATGATCCAGCACCAGTACCCGGTCAGCCATTTTTGCAATACTAAGACGATGTGAAATAATGATAAGCGTACTGTCATTTCCTATACGTCTGAAAATAAGATCATTTAATTCTTTTTCATATAGCGGATCAATGGCTGATGTAGGTTCGTCCAATAAAAAGAAAGTCCCTCCGTGGTAAAATGCTCTCGCCATCGCCAATTTCTGCCATTGTCCTCCCGACAAATCTACTTTTCCAAACTCCCGTCCAAGAATTTCATTTTTTGCAATCTGACTGAGGTTTAGTTCTGTAAGAAGCTCTTCTGCAAGTACTGGATTTTTTAATTCCAATTCCTGGGGAGCAAGATTTTCCAGCAACGTTAATGCATATTGCTGATATTCCTGAAACATAACAGAAGGTGTATCAGCGAGAACACCTTCATTTTTCCCTTCTGTAACTACCAGTAATCCTGCCAGTAATTTAGAAAGCGTTGTTTTCCCAGCACCATTCACCCCCACTATAGCGATTTTCTCTCCGGCATGTATTGTAAAATTCAAATCATGAAGCACCGGTTCTTTTCCCGTCGGGTACGTAAATCCTGCATGATGGAATGCAATTTTACCCGTTGATGCGATTCTTTGTGTTTCGTTCTCTGTATCCAGAAACAGGAAAAATGGTTTTACCATTAGACAAAACTGCGAAAAAGCTCCCAAGTCTGAAAACAACTGTGCATACTGATTCTGAAGCTGAAATGTTGCAGAAACTGCTACCATGAACGCTGGATAATCAATTTTTCTCTGGAAAAACAAATAGCCGGCCAGTACATAGACACCTGCTGTTGCAGCAACATTTAAAAACATCAAAAAAGTACGAATCTTTAACACCTGCATTTCCACTTCATATTCTTTTTCACGCAGTTTTCTGGAAGAAGTTTTCCATTTCTGAATAAGAAAATCACTGCTTTCATATACAATCCGCTCTTTTGTGTAGCGGATATCAGTTGTACATTCTTTTCGGTCCTTTTCTTCTTTTGCAAGAGCCGCTAATTGTGTACGCCTGCGACTTTTTAAAATTGCTTCACTGACATTTCCAAAAAGTGCTGGAATGGCAGCCAGTACAATAAGAAGAGAAAAAGACGAATGGATAATAGATGCATATCCAGAAAGAAGAACAATTGACAGCACCGCACCAGATAAAGTAATCACGCATTCGACTACCCGATATACATTGATACTTGCAACTTTCGCTTCCCATAGTCTGTTATAGAAGGACGGCATCTCATAATAACGCATCGCAATTTTTCCACATTTTTCATGAAGTATCAATTTTGTTTTCTTCTCAAATTCCAGCAATCCTCCGAACTGAACAATCACACGCTCATAGTAAATGGTGTAGCTTTTCATCAGAAACAAATACGCTCCATAGAGCAAAACCGGAAGAAGCAATGTTAATACCTGATAGTCTGACAATACAGACTTTTCGGCAAGCTGATAGATTCGGCGACTGATCTGAATGCCAAATACTGGAAGTACAGCCAGAAATAGGTGGACGAATATCATCCCTGCAAAATGTTTTGGCATCATTTCTGCACCCAGTTTGAGACATTTCGCCACAACCGTATGCTTACAGTTAAATTTCATCCACATACATCTCCTTCTGTGTTTGATAAAGTTTTCGATAAACTCCATTTTTGCGCATCAGTTCTTCATGACACCCATGCTCTACCAACTGACCATGATCCAATACAAGAATTTCATCCATCTGACTGACAGCGCCGAGACGGTGCGTGATAAATAACGTTGTCTTTTCTTGAAATATATGTTCACTCAATCTATATACTTCCCGTTCAGAAATAGGATCAAGACTGGCTGTCGGTTCATCCAAAAGAATGAAATCTGCCTCCGAAAGAAAAGCTCTGGCAATTGCCAGTCTTTGCAATTGTCCTTTTGAAAGTAATGTTCCTTCTTCTGTCAAAAGTGTAAGTGGTGTGTCAAGCCCCTGCTTCAGATTTGAACATTCTAGCATGTCCAGTACCTCTGACACTCTGGCATTCGAAAGATTCGAATCATTTCCCATCAAAAGATATTCCCTTACAGTTACCGGATAAACCTGAAAATCCTGAAATAGCGCTGTCTTTTTCTCAGTTCCATCATAGATTCTGCCATTTGTCGGTTTATAAAGATCAAGCAACAGTTTTGCAAGTGTCGTCTTTCCAGCCCCATTTACTCCAACAAGACCATAGTGTTTTCCCTTTTCAAAAGTAAAGCAGATCCCTTTCAAAGTATCTTCATTATTTTCATAATAACGAAACTGTAAATTGTCCAAAGACAATACATTTTCTCTGGGTGATTCTGCCCTGAAGTTATTCGCTGACCCTTTTTCCAAAAAATCATTTTCTACAAATCGGATTAATTCTGTGCGAAGACCATGAAACTCCCGAATTGGAAATACGCTTTCTGCACACCGTGAAAGTTCCTCTAGCATTCTTGCAATGGTTTCCGTGATTGCGGTATAAGTTCCGAGTGTAATCGACTCCATTGTATTCGGCAAAGCAAAATAAAACATTACAAAAACTGTAATTCCTATCAAAATACTCTCGAGCAATATTTGTCCACGAAACCGAGTATGACCACTCTTTCGATTTATCCTGGCAGCCTGATCAAATTCTTTTGAAAATCGTTCATCCATAGCCTTCGATGTGTCATAAATCCGGCGCTCATAAGCATATTCCCGTTTAATTTGTAAATCAGAAAGATAATTAAACCGACGTGCTGTCTCCATATATCGTTTCCAAAAACCAAAGGTATTTTTTGTTGTCCGTAAATTAATCACAAAAGCAACTAAAACGAGTATGCTCATAACAAGTATTGCGAAAAATGAAGTATTTCTCATAAACCAGACTAAAACGATAGAAGACAAAACAAGTCTGAGCCAACTGACTAATGCATCCGTATATTCCAATGATTTTTCAAAATATGAATCGGATCGTTTTATTATTTCCTGTATATTTTGCTGTTCTAAAAATTGAAGAGAAAGTTTTTGACAGACATGCATAATCTTTTCCGGCATTACGTCTTTATATTGTTTTGTAATCCATATTTTCGCAGCCTGTTTAAATATATGTAAGATGTTTTCTAGTAAAAACAATATAATGATCCAAATAAAATCCATTATAATAATTTTAGAAGAAGCATCATATACAATATGGTCAATTAAAAAAAGCTTTAAAAATATCTCAGACAAAACAACAAGATGTATTATTGTCTGTACAAATACCATTGTAAAATAAATACTTTTATTGTACTTTTTTTCGTTTCTCATTTCATCGTCCTAACAATCAATTCCTAATAAGATTTCCCTTTCCACCTCATTTTTTATATCATATAAGAGACTTCCATAAATTTCTTCAGCTTTCGAAATAGTTTGTTCATAAATAAGTTTTAAGAAATTATCTTTTCCACCTTGTTCCAACAACTTAGTGCAAAATTTGCAAGCAATAAAATTAGAATAATTTCTATCATAACTATCATAATTATTCCATATTTCAAAAATATCTATGTCATGCTTATTTAACATATAATGATTATTATATTTTACACTATTAAAACATTCAGCAACTCCTTCATTTATAAATTTTGTTTTACTTTTAATTCTCCCTTCCATATTATAACTACTAAATCTCATAATTAATCCCTCTCATTATATCTTTACTGAAATTCGTAATTTACAAGATAGGTGTCTTTACTTGCACTAAATATCTACATTTTAATACGCTTTATATTTGCATAATTTACATAGCACCACAATTTCCAGTGCATTTGCAAGCATCTAGTGGAGAAATATGTTCTGTTTTATGCAGTTCACTGGCCATAGTTTCTATTTGTTGAATCGGGTTCGTTCGTGCATCTTTAATAACTTCAAAAATATCATTTTTTTATCATTTTTCATTTCATTCACCTCTCCAATAAAGACACCTATTATCTTTACTATATCACAGATGGGATAATTATCAATATATTACTTGATACAAGGAATAATATTCAGTCTTTTTTGTTGTTTTATTATTTTTT
>UMCF01094035.1_pt1 | contig 13278 bp, 10 predicted proteins | sample 1964131 | NCBI WGS metagenome assembly UMCF01 (sample SAMEA4835958, study PRJEB28245) | human gut metagenome | biome: gut microbiome; material: fecal sample | place: Denmark | collected 2008
GGCTGACCGCCTTTGTCGTCTTCCGTTTCGCCGGTGACAACAAGGCGCAGGATGCGGTTCACGTTGTCCATCATGTCCTGATACTTCTTCTGCGCGTCCCGCATGTCGCGGATGATGGGGCAGTCGTTCATCACCTGCTGCACGTCTTCCAGTTCCTGCGCGGCTTCGGCAAGCTGCGACGGGTCGATGTCCGGCTTGCGCATCGCCTGCTCGACCGCCGTGCGCTTCTCCATGTAGGCGGCAATCGCCTTCGTCGCGTCTTCGTCCTGCGTCACCTGTTCTTCCAGCGTGTGCATGTGCTGGTAAACGTCGCTGTTCAGAATGGCTTCCGCCAGCTTCTGCGCGCACATCATAACTTCTTTCATATTGATTGTCCTTTCTGATTTGCTGCCCGTTCAGATTCTTTCGCCCGTGAGCGTGTTGTTCTTCGCGCCCACAATCTTCACGCGGACGATTTCGCCCACGTCGCTTTCCGTGCCGGGGAATGTGACGGACAGCCCGTGCAGCCCGTGGCCGGACACATCCGTATCGCCGCGGCGGCTGAGTCCCTCCACCAGCACCTCTTCTTCCGTGCCGATGAACCGCGCCATCGCCTTCTTCTGGCATTCTTCCTGCACTTTCAGCAGTTCCTGAATGCGGCGGGAGGACACGTCTTCCGGCACTTGGTTCGGCATTTTCGCCGCGCCCGTACCCGTCCGGGGCGAATAGATGAAGGTGAACGCGCTGTCATAGCCGACCTCGCGCACGAGGGACAGTGTGTCCTGAAACTGCTCCTCCGTCTCGCCGGGAAAGCCGACGATAATATCCGTCGTCAGGCCGATAGCCGGAATCGCCTCGCGCAGCTTGCGCACGCGGTCAAGGTACTGCGCGCGGTTGTAGTGGCGGTTCATCCGGCGGAGGATTTCATCGTTGCCGTGCTGCACCGGCAGGTGGAACTGCGGCAGGATGTGCTTGGAATGCGCCATCACATCAATCAGCTCATCGGACAAGTCCTTCGGATGGCTGGTCATGAAGCGGATGCGCGGGATGCCAACATCATCCAGCGCTTTGAGCAGCTGGGCGAACGTGACGGGCGTTTGGAGTCCCTTGCCGTAGCTGTTCACATTCTGCCCCAGCAGCATGATTTCCTTCACGCCACTGTCGCGCAGGGCTTCGGCTTCCGCCACAATCGCGCTCATTTCGCGCGAACGCTCCCGCCCGCGCACATACGGCACGATGCAGTAGGTGCAGTAGTTGTCGCAGCCGTACATAATCGTGATATACGCCGCGTCATGGCGCAGGCGCTGCACGGGCAGACCCTCGGCAATCGTGTTCTGCTCCTCCACCTCTACCACCGCGTGGTCGCTTTCCAGCGCTTTGAGCATCAGTTCCGGCAGGCGGTACAGGTTCGCCGTGCCAAACGCCAAATCCACAAAGCGGTACTGCTTCAAAATCTTCTCCGCCATGCCGGGCTGCTGAATCATGCAGCCGCACACGCCAATCATCAGGCGCGGATTCTTCTTGCGCACTTCCTTGAGCCACGTCACGTTGCCCAAGGCGCGGCGCTCGGCGTTGTCGCGCACGCAGCAGGTGTTAAACAGCACAAAATCCGCCGATTCGCGGTCGGCGGCTTCCTCCATGCCCATGTCGCGCAGCATTCCGGCGAGGATTTCGCTGTCGTGCGCGTTCATCTGGCAGCCATAGGTCACAACGTGGTAGCTCTTGGGAGCATCCGGCATCAGGCGAATCTGCTGAATGTACTGCCGCTGCTCTTCCAGCTGTTCTTCGGTAATGATGACAGGCTTTCTGTCACTCATGGGCTTCCTCCTGTTTTGCGAGCATTTCCCGCAGCGGCGGACGTGACCGTTTGCGCGTCATTTCCACCAAGCCGAGGGAGGTCAAGCCGTGAATCACCGTCTTTACGCGGTCGGACACGAACGCTTCTTCCAGCGCGTCCAGCACCATCTGCCGGTGTTCCGGGGTCTTCATGTCAATCATATCAATGATGATGATGCCGCTCAAATTCCGCAGGCGCACCTGCCGCGCAATCTCGCCGCACGCTTCCAGATTCAGCCGCAGCACGGTGTCCTCCAATTCGCGCTTGCCGGTGAATTTGGCGGTGTTGACGTCAATCACCGTCATCGCCTCGCACGGGTCAATGACCAGCGTACCGCCGCTGTCCAGCCACACGCGGCGCTCCTGCGCTTTTTTCAGCTGCGACTCAATTTTGTAGATGGTCAGCAGATTGTCAGGAATCACCTGAACCGGCGCAATGCCCGCGGCTTTCGCCTCCACCGCCGGGTCGTCCGTCACGATTTGGTCGATGCCGCGCGGGCGGTAATCATCCAGCACGGCTTCGAGCGTGCTTCGCGGCTGCATCAAGACGGACGGCACATGCGCGGTCGGCGCGGCACGGCGAATCTGCTCCCACTGCTGAAAAAGCCGCTCCGCCTCCGCCGCGAGTTCGTCCTCCGGCGCATTCTCCGCCGCCGTGCGCATCACCAAGCCGAAGCGCTCCTGCGCAATCGCCCTGCCCGTCTCCTTCAGCGCCTTCCGCTTGCCATCCTCCGTGATTTTGGACGACACGCCAATCATGCGGCTCATGGGCGTGAGCAGCATATGTTCGCCGCACAGGCTGATGTCGCGCGTGAGGAACGCACCCTTGACGCCCTGCGCTTCCTTGCGAATCTGCACAATCACCGCGTCGCCCGTTTTCGGGTAGGACAGCCCCGTGTTCTTCTCTTCCAGCGGCAGAAAGCCGTTTTTCTCCTGCCCAATATCGACGAACGCCGCCTTCATCCCCGGCACAATGCGCTCCACGCGCCCCAGCAGCACCGCTTCCGCCGTGTCGCCCTCCTGCGGGAAAAAGACTTCCGCCAGTTTGCCATCTTCGAGGATGCCAATCAGCGGCTTTTCGCCCTGATGCACAAGCAATGTTCTCATAGGTTCTCCAAGGGCGTCAGTTCGCCGTTTTCATCCCGCCCCAGCAAGCCGTTGCGGATAATCAGCGCATCCGGGGCGCTTTCCAGCCCGCAGAAGGTGCTAAGCGCACTTAACAGCATATCCGGCTTGCACGCCAGCGTCTCCGTCAGCGCCATGACAGCATGAATCGCCGTGCCTTCGCCGGAGAGCGACACCAAGAGCGGGCGGATGTCCGTTTCCTTCATGCCGGATTTCGTGCGGCGCATGGCGAGAATGCTCGTCTGCTGGAGAAAATCAGGAATCGCCGCAATCATCTTTGCCGCCGCGTTCGCATCCTCGATTTGCAGCGTGTAATCCGCCGCCTGCACGAGCGCCATCATCGCGGGGTGCTTGTCATCCAGCGCACGGGCGAAAGAAAGCTGCAAATCCGGCGGCAGGGCGCGGTTCATCTGCTGGAGGAAATCATCCGGCGACACCTCGCGCGCCATCGTCACATCCAGAATTTCCTTTTTTCCCGCCGCCCCGGTGGACAGCGCCGACGCGAACGTCAGCAGAATATGCGGATTATACCCATTGGAATACGCCACGGGCAGCCCCGAACGGCGCAGCGCGCGCATCATCGCCCGCTGAATGTCCAGATGCCCGATGTGGCGCAGTCGGATGCCTTTTTCAAACACAGCCATTATCCGCAATATTTGCACACCCCTTTGAAGCGCTGCAGGCCGCAGCCGTTGCAGCCCTTGCGGCAGTCCTTGGTCGTCTGCGCCTTTTCCGCCTTTTCCTTCTCGCGCCACAGGAACTCCTTTGTCACGCCACAGTCAATCACATCCCACGGCATGATTTCGTCCTTCTCGCGGCGACGGTAGGCATAGAACGCTGGATCGATGCCCAGCTCGGCAAAGGCTTCGCGCCACATGTCGTACTTGAACAGCTCCGTCCAGCCGTCGAGCATACAGCCCTTCTGATACGCGCGGAGAAGCACCTGCCCCATTCGGCGGTCGCCGCGGGCAAAGCAGGCTTCCAGATAGCTCAAATCCGACTCATGATAATTGAACGTAACGCCCTTGATATGCAGCTTCTCGCGCAGGTGACTCTGCTTCTCGCGCACCATCTCCTGCGTGTCCTGCGGCTCCCACTGGAAGGGCGTGAAGGGCTTGGGCACAAACACGGACGCGCTGCACACCACGCGCAGCCCCTTCGCGCGCTCGCCCCTCGGCACGGCAAAGTACGCATCAACGACCTTTTTCGCCAAATCCGCGATGCCGTCCAAGTCCTCGGTCGTCTCCGTCGGCAGCCCCATCATGAAGTACAGCTTGACGCTGCTCCATCCGCCGTGGAAGGCGTCGGAGACTTTGCTCATCAGGTCTTCTTCGGTCACGCCCTTGTTGATGACGTCGCGCAGGCGCTGCGTTCCGGCTTCGGGCGCGAACGTCAGGCTGGTTTTCTTCTCCTTCTGCGTCGCCTCCAGCGAATCCTTCAGCACGCTGTCCAGGCGCAGCGACGGCAGCGAAATCGACACATGCTTCTCGTCTAAGCGCCGAATCAGCTCGCGAATCAATTCCGCCAGACAGGTATAATCGCCGGACGACAGGCTCGACAGGCTGATTTCCTCATACCCGGTCGTGTTCTCCAGCTGCTGCGCCAGCTCAACCAGATGCTCCAGGCTCCGCTCGCGCACCGGGCGATACAGGATGCCCGCCTGACAGAAGCGGCAGCCGCGCGTACAGCCGCGCATGATTTCCAGCATGATGCGGTCGTGGATAATCTCCATGTACGGCACTGGGATTTCTGTGGGATAGAATGCCTTGTCCAAGTCCGGGATAATCGCCTTTAAGACCTTTTCGGGCGCTTCGGGGCAGTTCGGCTTCATGGACGCAATCGTGCCGTCCGCGTTATACTGGACATCATAGAGCGCCGGAACGTACACGCCGCGGATGGCGCACAGGCGCTTGAGGATCGTCATGCGGCTCGCGCCCTCTTCGCGCCCCTGCATGATGACGCGGTTGAGGTCGAGGATCTGCTCTTCGCCGTCGCCGACCATGAACGCGTCAATAAAATCCGCCAGCGGTTCGGGATTGAACGCGCACGGCCCGCCCGCAACCACAATCGGGTCTTCCTCCCGGCGATTTTCCCGCAAAAGCGGAATGCCGCCAAGCTCCAGCATCGCCAGAATGTTGGAGTAGCTCATTTCATATTGCAGCGTAAAGCCCACGACATCAAAGGCGCTGAGCGGGCTGCGGCTTTCGAGCGTGAACAGCGGGACTTTCTCCTGCTTCATCAGGTCCATCATGTCCACCCACGGCATAAACGCGCGTTCGCAGAGCATATCAGGCTGCTGATTCATCGCAGCATAGAGAATCTTCATGCCCAGATGGGACATGCCGACCTCATAGGTATCCGGAAAGCAGAACGCAAAATGCAGCTTCGCGCTGTCCCACGGCTTGAGCTGCGTATTCATTTCCCCGCCGGTATAGCGCGTCGGCTTCTGCACCTGATCGAGCATCCGGGCGATGGCTTCTTGGTTGATTTCGGGTTGCAAAGTGGAAGTACCTCCTTAACCGTACAGCGCAGAATTCGCGCTCATTATAATGTATCATTTTTCGCGGTCAAGGTCAACTGTTTGTCGGATGAAAATTTTGCCGCCGCCTGATTTTTGGCAAAAAACAGCCGTTTTTTGGACTTGACAAGGCATGTTGCATGGCATATAATGGTTTTACAAAATCTGTACGGGAGGTCGTTTTCCATGCGCAACAAACGGATTCTGTCGTTTTTGGTGGCACTCGTTTCTCTGCTGACGCTGCTGCCCGCTGCTTCGGCGGCAAGTGACGTGTACGTCGGGCAGACGTTCTACTTCGGCAACTACGAGCAGGATGGCAACCTGCGCAACGGCGACGAGCCGATTCTCTGGCGCGTGTACAGCGTTGATTACGGCAGCCGGACAGTCCGCGCGGTGAGCGAGTACGGGCTGGATTCGATGGTCTACAACCGATCGACCAGCACCACCTCGTGGCACAACAGCACCATCCGCTCGTGGCTGAACAGCACGTTCCTGTCCTCCGCGTTCACGTCGGCGGAACAGGGGCAGCTGAACAGCGTGTACGTCAGCAATTCGTCGGACTATGTGTACATCCTCAGCCAGTGGGAAATCCAGCAGTATTTGGACACGGAACTGCTCTACGCCACGGAATACGCCCGGCAGTGCGGCGCGTACACCGCCAGCGACACGGGCACATCCTCCTACTGGGCGCGCGTGGACAGCACGTCGACCTTCGGCGTGTTCGTCGGCGCGCACGGCAGCTTCTACGACCACGGCAACAAGGTGACGGAGTTTGACAACGCCGTCCGCCCCGCCATCTGCGTCTCGTTTGACGTGGCGCTGGGCCGCTGGACGCCCTCGTCCTCCGGAAACAGCAGCAGCGGACTGCTTGCCATGTCCAACCGCCCGATTTCGACGCGCTCCGGCCCGTCGACAAAGTACGATGAGCTGGGCACCTACTGGAACGATGGCGGCCACACGGTGACGGTGCTGTCCCGCGCGTCCGGCAACGATATCTGGTGGCTGCAGGTCGAATTTGAGTACGGCGGCAAGACTGTGCGCGTTTACACGGGCGAGCAGCGCATCGACATTGATGTCAGCCGCGTGCCGATTGAAGGCGGCGCGATTGGTTCGGGGCGCGTGACCTCCACCACAACGGCGTACTACGGGCCGGGCACGAACTACAAGCAGCATCAGCAGAAGATTTCCTCCGGCACGACCGGCGCGGTCATGGCGTGGGAGAACGGCTATGTGTGCCTGGAGTTCCAGCCGTCCGGCTCGTACCAGATTCGCCGCGTGTGGCTGCCGGAGGACGCCGTCTCCATCACCTACTATTGAGCCACAGCGAGTCTCGTCACCATACGCACCTGAAAAAGGCGGTTCAGCTTCATCGGCTGAATCGCCTTTTGGGTTATGTTTTCTTCCCGTGCCTGTGTCCCCCGGTCAGCAGCAGCCCGTAGCCGACCACGCCCGCCAGCAGCAGCCCGCCGGCGAAAATCAAGCCCGTCACGGCGCTGTGTTCCGGCACGTCCTCGCCGCTGGAAATGCTGCCAGCCGTGTCGCGGGGCGCCAAGGCGTTCGTCAGCGCCTGCGTCAGCGGCAAAATCGTGTTTTGCAGGCGGATGGACTCAGTCTCCCGCGCGCCCCAGAGCAGCCGAAGCGGCTCTTGCGCGTTCGCGGCAAAGTACACATCCCGAATGAGCGTCGGGGCGGTGTGGTCAAGCCCCGCCTTGACGGAGAGCGCGAAATTCTTCATCAGCGCTTCATTATCGCCGCCGCGGCGGACAATCAGGCGGATTTTCGCCGCTTTCTCGCCGCTTAAAAGCGTATCATATTCCGCGGAATTGCTGATTTCGTCCTGCGCGACGGTCAGCGGAAAATCCGCCTGCTCAGGATTCACCGTCACCAGCGCCGCGCCCTGATTCGCAAGCCCTTCCCGCAAATCCCGCACAAGCGCCGCGTCGCCCATCAGCCCGATGGTGCGCATGGCACTGGTCACAGGCTGCGCCGTCTCGCGGGCAGACCACGGCACATCGGGCAGCGTTTCCGTGCCATCCTCGCGCAAGACCGCCTGCTGCCCCTCTACCGCAATCACCCGGTAGCGCGTGCCATCCGCCGTCAGCAGCACATCCCCGACGGCAGGGGGAACATCCAGCCACGCCAGCAGCGTCCCCTGCTCATCCGCCAAGCGATACGCCGATTTTTCCGCCGCCATAGCGGAACTGGTGAGCAGCAGAAGAAGCAGCAAAAGCAGCGTCAGGAGCTTCCTCATCCGCGGTGTCCCCCTTTCACGCCCGGCGGGGTCAGCAGGAAAATGGCGGTTCGGCGCACAATTTCCGCCAGCGCGGTGGATACGCTTGCGCACAGCAGCGCCGCGTCCGTCCACGGCTGCACATCCGCGCGGAGAACCCCCGACACGCCCGCTGCGCCCTGCGCGACGAGCATCCCCATCAAGCTGCACAGAAGCATCCCGCGCCGGCTGACCCCCAGAAAGCACGCCGCCGCCCCGATGAGCATCGCGCACGCCCAGAGTGCATCCGCCTGCCCGTCCGACAAAATCAGCACAAGCAGCCCCATCGCCCCGGCAATCACGCTGCCCAGCAGCACACGCACCAGCTCCCGGCGCGGGCGGATGCTCATCATCAGGCGCACGGAAGCCGCCGCCGTCACCGCCAGCCCCGCCGGATTCACCCGCGCCGCGCCAAGCCGGACATCCGGCATCAGCAGCGCCGCGAGCATTGCCAGCAGCCACGCGCCCGCCGTCCGCTGACGAATCCCCAGCCGCTCCCACGCGCCGGAAAGCACGCCGGAGAACGTGAGCACAAGCAGAATGGTTGCCAGCAGCATCCCCACCGTCATGTTTTTCGCCTCCCTTTTCGGGTTCATTATGCGCGCTTTCGGCGGTTTCATGCGCGGCGGAAAAAGATAGCGTCTTTTTGCGGAAAAACCCTGTCGAAACCCTTGACGATTCGCACTTTATTTGATAAAATTTTCATAGGGAGTGTTCTTTTATTTTATTACCTATTATTTATGGAGGCAATTATGAGCATCGACAATCAGCTTCTCTTCTGTTATCTGGAGGAGGACAATATCCAACAGGCGTATTTTCGTGTCCGCCCTCTGCTGACCCCGGACGCTGACATCCGTCAAGAGGCGATGAACCAGTTTCCGGTGGAAGGCTGTCTGCGCATCGTCCCTGACCGCAACGAACAGCACACCTTCAAGAGCCGGATGCGCGACCTTGGGCATTATTGTCTGGTTGACTTGGCGAACCTGCCCGCCGAAGCTACAAAAATCCGCACAAACAAGAATTTCCGCCCTGACAAGGGGGAGCCGAACCAGTTTATCCTCTATTCCGACACCGTGCATGAATTGCCCGCGCACAGCTTTTATGAGGTGATTTCCGCCCCGGCGGATGATGCCGCGGTGGTGGCGGAAACGGCGATTACGCCCCTGTTCTATCTGCGCGCGGACAACGTGCTGTACGGGCCTGTGTGCAAAAATGACCCGGAAAAGCCGCAAAAGAGCAGTGGGATGGCGGGAATGCTGTTCACGCTGCCCTGCCCGGACGGCGTGGAGCGCACGATTCTCTGCCTGAAGGATGCGCCCACAGCGGTGCGTCCCGCGCCTATTCAGCGGCAGATGCGCCCCAAGCCCGTCCGCTTTGACCGTCCGTTGGATGCGGCAGCGGTTCCGGCGGCTGCACCGAGTGCCGCGGCTGCCCCGGCAGACCCGGTCGTCCCGGCAGACCCGATCGCCTCGACAGACCCAGCCACCCCGGCAGCCCCGGTCGCCCCCGAAGCACCCGCGGCGGAGAAGCCCGCGGAAAAGGCGGACGCGGCGGATGAATCCCTGCCCATCGGCGAAACGCTGAACATTCTGGACGAAACGAAGGATTTTGAAGAGACGCTGCAAAGCCTGAACACAGGCGTATCCGACAGTGCGAACCTTCTGCATCAGCAGCAGACGCGCCCGGTGAAAATGCCGCCGAGCATGATGAAAACCGGCCCGCTGACCGGCACGCCGCTCGTTCGCACACCACTGCGCACCTCCCCCCAGCCGAGCAAAAACCGCGTGCAGGAGACGGTGAGCAGCCAGTGGTACGTTGGCAAATACGAGCCGCCGGCGCAAAACCTGCCCAACGGCACATCCATGCGCCCCATTGACAACCCCGTGGCGGACGCGGTGAACGCCTTCCGCGCCGCGTGGCGGATGCCCGAAGCGCGCGAGCAGCTGATGGACTTCATGCTCTCGCTGGACGGGCTGCGCTCCAAGCTGGAGCCCCGCATTTGCAAGGACCGCAACATCACCGCGCTCCAGCGCGTGCTGCGCGACCGCCTGCAGGATTTGGAGGCGGAGCGCCTGACTGCCCTGTGCCAGCTGGACAAGGCGCGCCGCGACATGGACGGCTTCAAGCAGGAAATTATTGCCGGCATGGCGAACCGCCTGCAGAAGGAAACGGGCAAGCTGGAGAGCGACCGCGACGCGTGCGAAGCGCAGGTGGCGTCGCTCAAGACCGAACTGAACAGCCTGACCGTGCAGCGCGATTCCCTGCTCAAGCACATTGACACGCTGCAGAACGATGCGCTCCCCGCGACCATCTCGAAGCTGCTGGGCGACTTGCAGCTGAACATCCCGCTGACGGGTCAGCCGCTGCGCATGAGCCCTGTGAGCGGGCAGCAGGCGACGCTGGACGAGCTGCTGGCGCGCCTGACGGCTGTGTGCGGCAAGTGCGGGCTGACGCTGACGAAGAATCAGGGGATTGCGCTGCTGCTCCTGCTGGCGATGAGCGACCGCATCGGTATTGTGTCGTCCACCCCCGCGCCCGCCGCGACGCTGATCCGCAACATCGCCGCCGCAATGGGCTGGGAACGCAGCTTTGCGCACCAGATTTCTGCCGAACAACGCCCGATGGTTGCCCTGCGCCCCGTGGACGCAACGCCCGTGCTGCTTTTGACGAGCTTGCCGAACTATGCGCCGATTTCCGGAATGCACAAGCTGCTTTTGTCGCGCAGCAGCATCGGTTTGACCCGCAACGCCGCCTACGACGCCGGGCAATGGCCGATTCTGCCGCTCCCCGCGCTGCCGTTCATCCCGGAACTGCCGGCGGATGACGCCGCGCCAATCAGCCAAGCCGCGCTGACCGCCCTGCTGGACGCCACGAGTGTCGCCAAGACGTCGGACGAGGAAATCACCGCCGTACTCTCCCCGATTTTTGCGATGGTACCGCCGCTTTCGGGCGCCGCGCGGGCGGAAATGTACCGCTTCATCCGCGTTGCCGCCGCCTTGATGGAGGGCGGGCTGCCCGTCGCGCTGGACTTCGCGATTCTGCTGTGGGTTGTGCCGATGGTCGACCACACGAGCCGGAATTTTGCGGATTTCAAGGCGCTGCTGGATGAATATCCGCTGTCGCAGGCGAAGCTGTAAAATAAAGGTAACACCGCACAAATGAGGTGGTCGGCTGGGGAATGGATTTTTCGTCAGATGCAAATGCAAATTTCGAAGGTTTACTGGAGGTAAATCGAGGAATTTGCATGCCGCAGATGGCGGAAAAGACATCGCCAGACGTGCCGCCGAATTGTGCGGTGGTGCCTAAATGCAAAACGCAGTCTGACGAGACGTGTCAGGCTGCGTTTTTTGATTGCTTTATTTCCGATGCTGTTTCTTCATAGCGTTGCGCTGTCATGCAGAGATTTCGCCTCTGCGGAGGCGAGGAGGGGGCTTCCGCTCGCCCCCTCCACCCCTTCGGCGCCGCAGCTTTTGGGGATAATCCATAGAATGAACGACCGTAACAATTTTCTATAGCAAATCGTGCTTGGCGCTCTCCCCTGAAAAATCTTTTGTGGAGGACGATTCGCGCCCGCCGCGCTTGATTCCGCATTCCACATTCCGAATTGCCCATTGCTCATTCCTCATTGCTCATTGTCTCTGCCTCCAGCGCATCAAGTGCTTCCGCAATCGCCTGCGCAAGGTACGGGATGCCGCAGAGGACTTCCTCCAGCGTGTTCTCGTTCGTGCCGCACTCAATCAGGATGCAGCGCGGCGCGATATGCTGGTTGAAGCGTCCCGTGCGCACCTTCACGTCGCGCGAAAGACCCTCGCACTGGGCTTCGAGCTTGTCCGTCAGCAGCTCCGCAATGTGCAGGTTTGCGGCAAAATCCGGCATTTCATGATAGCCGCCGGTCGTCCCCTTGCCGACAAGCACCATGAAACGCGCCGCGTCCTCGCCGCCGACGTTGACGGTGCGGCGGATGGTGGAGGTGGACGAAATTGCGTCGCGGTGCAGGTCGATATAGAGGTCATAGGTTTCGCCAGATGCCGTTCGCTGCTCCAGCATTGTCAGGGAACGTGCGTAAGCATCCGCCAATTTGGGCGGCTCAAACGCCGTCGTGTCATGCACGACCGTATAGCCCAGCGCCGTCAGCGCACGGGTCAGCGCCTCGCCCACCGCAACGACGTTGTAGCGTTCGTCCTTCGTGCGCCACTTTTCCGTCTCCTGATAGCGTTCGTCGGTCTGTCGGTACGCCTCCCAAGTGTGCGTGTGGTAGATGAGAATCGTGCCATGGTGCTGCTGCGCTGCCGGGCGGATGACCGTCATCTCGAAAGCGGGCGACAGTGTGATAGTCGGCGCGGGATTTTCCGTAGGCGCGGCGGTTTCGGGGACATCCGGCATCCCGTCGGTAAAGTCAAACGACGCTTCGCCCGCGGCACGCCCAAACAGCAGCGCCGCGCACACAAGTCCCGCCATCATCCGCCGAAGCGCCTTCATGTCCTCCACCGCCTTTCATCCATCGGTGGATTGTATGCGGCACAAATGCCAATTATGCCCGTCAGTGCAGGCAGTGCGACAGCTCTTCCATCTCCAGATTCGTTTGCAGCGCGCTGTTGATTGCCAGCGCGAGCAAGTCCGCCAGCCCCGCCACCAGCTCGTCGATGTTGCGCGGCGTAACCACGAAGTCGCGCGGATAGCCGCTGGTTAGCTGCTCCGCAAGTGCCTGTGCGTCATCTGATTCGTGCTGCATCATATCCGCCAGCGCATCGCGGACGATGGTCGAAGCGTACACAACGAGCGGGATACCCACCGCAATCACCGGAACGTGCATCGTCTCGGCAGTGATGCCCTTGCGGTGGTTGCCCACGCCGCTGCCGGGGCGGATGCCGGTGTCGGTCAGCTGAATCGTCGTGCCGATGTGCGCCGTTTCCATCGCTGCGAGCGCATCCACCACAATCACGGCGGATGGCTTCACGCGCTCCGCCAGCCCCAGCGCCAGCTCCGCCGTCTCCACGCCTGTGATGCCCAGCACCCCCGGCGCAACGGCGCACACGCTCCGCAGGCGTTCCTCCTGCATGTGCCGCGTGACGAGGATGCCGCTGACCACCCGGTCGCCCAGCGCGTCCGCCGTCATCCGCCGATTGCCCAGCCCCAGCACCAGCACGTCACCCTGCGGCGGCAGCATCATCCGCAGCATCTGCGCCACCTCGCGGGCGATGTCCATCCGCTCCTCCGGCAGCATGTGCGGCAATTCCGGGTGTGTCAGCGTCCAGTACAGCCCCTGCGCCTTGCCGAGCCGCTCCGCCGCCTTCTCCGACGACACGCGCACCCACGTCACCTCCGCGCCCGCCTGCTGCTGCGTGTGCACCGACACGCCCTCGCCCATGCCGCCGGGGCGGACAGTGCGCTCCATCGCCAAGTCTGTTCTGTAATCCATACGCATTCCTCCTTTTTGAGGAAGGATGCGCCGGATTTTCATTTTGTATACACGAAAAAAAGCGGTTCTTCACAGAATCTTGGGGGAAGAGCGGCTTGAGGGCGCGTCTGCGGACGCGCAAAGTTACTGGCA
>UMCF01052517.1_pt1 | contig 13228 bp, 10 predicted proteins | sample 1964131 | NCBI WGS metagenome assembly UMCF01 (sample SAMEA4835958, study PRJEB28245) | human gut metagenome | biome: gut microbiome; material: fecal sample | place: Denmark | collected 2008
CATTTTACTTGCATATGAACTTAGAAAGCATATCGTTACTCGTTTCGATACCCTACAATCGACAGTCTCCATTTTCGTATCTTTGTGGCGACCTACTAAACTATGAAAGATCAGTACCCCTCCCAATGGCTTGAGCGTGCCGTAGATCAGCTCTCCCTACTGCCTGGCATAGGGCGCAAGACTGCTATGCGTATGGCACTGCACCTGCTTCGTCAGCCGCCCTCCTATGCGCAGCATCTAGGCGAAGCGATCATAGACCTTCGCCAAAAGATCTGCTACTGTGAGCGGTGCCACTGCATCAGCGACAGCCCGCTCTGCGACATTTGCTCCGATCCGCAGCGTGATCAGAGCACCGTCTGCGTCGTCGAGCAGGTGAAGGATGTGCTGACCATCGAGCAGACGCACCGCTACAAAGGTCTGTACCACGTCTTGGGCGGGATCATCTCTCCGATAGACGGAATCACGCCAAACGACCTAGAGATCGAGTCGCTCTACGAGCGTGTCCAGGAGGAGCCGGTCCGTGAGGTGATCCTCGCCATACGCTCGACCCTAGAGGGCGACACGACCAACTATTATATATATAAGCGTCTGGAGTCTACGGGTGTGCTGGTATCGCTCATCGCACGGGGTATCTCTATCGGTGACGAGATCGAGTATGCCGACGAGGTGACGCTCGGGAGTGCCATCGCGAATCGTACCCCCTTTGACCAAGTGAAGTAACTCCCTATGACATCCAATAGTACAGAGCTGGAGATCGAGCAGCTGCGCAAGACGATCGAGCAGCACAACCGCGCTTACTACCTAGACAATGCTCCGACCATTAGCGATGCGGACTACGACGCCCTGATGCAGCGACTCCTTACGTTGGAGGCGGAGCACCCTGAGTTTGCAGATCCGACCTCGCCATCCCTACGTGTAGGGCGGGATCGAAACGATGCTTTTGTCCAGGTGGCGCACGAGCGGCCGATGCTTTCGCTCTCGAATACGTACAACTACGACGAGATCGCTGAGATCTGCGAGCGTACCGACACACTCCTAGCTACGGACGATGTGCCGTGGGTGGCGGAGATGAAGTATGACGGCTCCTCCATATCGCTCATATACGAGGAGGGGGTGCTGGTGCGCGCCGTGACACGTGGTGACGGGACGCTCGGGGATGACGTGACGGTCAATGTGCGGACGATCCAGTCGGTGCCGCTACGTCTGCGCCCAGTTGCGGGGCATCCCGACTACACGACGGGGCGCATCGAGGTGCGGGGCGAAGTGCTACTGCCCTTCAAGGAGTTCGAAAGGCTCAATGGGGAGCGTGCGGCTGAGGACGAAGCGCCTTTTGCCAATCCTCGCAATGCGGCTGCTGGTACGCTCAAGACGCTCAACAGTCGTATCGTAGCGCAGCGTCGTCTGCTCTGCATCTGCTACTACCTCTATGCGCTGGACGATGAGACCCGTCTGCCGGACAGTTACTATGAGCGGATGAAGCTCCTCGAGGAGATGGGCTTTGACACGGGCGTTGCGCCATTTAAGAGTAGCGACCTGTCGGCACTATACCACTATATAGATGAGTGGGACGTGCAACGGGGCGACCTGCCTTACGCCACGGACGGCATCGTCCTCAAGGTGGATAGTCTCACGCAGCAACGCACGCTCGGCAATACGGCGAAGTCGCCACGATGGGCTTTTGCCTACAAGTATCAGCCAGAGAATGCGCGCGCAGAGCTTCTCTCGGTGGACTATCAGGTGGGTCGGTCAGGTATCGTCACGCCTGTGGCCAATGTGGAACCAGTTCTCATCTCGGGGACGGTGGTGCGTCGTGCTACGCTGCACAACGAGGAGTTCATCAAGAGCCTCGACCTGCACTACCATGACTACGTATATATAGAGAAGGGCGGCGAGATCATCCCTAAGATCACCGCCGTGGAGACCAGTCTCCGACGACCCGAGGCGGAGCCTGTACGACTGCCTGAGCGTTGTCCCGCTTGTGGCGCACCGCTCCAGCAGATCGATGGCTCGGTGGGTTACTACTGCGTCAATAGCTACGCCTGTCCGCCTCAGATCATGGGGCGCATCGAGCACTACTGCACACGACGAGCTGCAGACATCAACGTGGGTCCTGAGACGATCGACGCGCTCTTTGACAGACATCTTATCGAAAACATCGACGACCTCTACAAGCTCACCGCTAGCGATCTGGCGCAGCTGCCGAACTTCAAGGATAAGTCGATTAATAACCTCCTCGACAGCATCGAGCAGTCGAAGAGTCGTCCCTTCGCTCGTTTGCTCTACGGCATTGGGATCCGCTATGTCGGCGAGGGCACGGCAAAAACGCTAGCACGACACTTCCAGAGCATCGAGCGACTAGCCCAGGCGACCGACTACGAGCTGCAAGCGCTCCCCGATATGGGTCCGAAGATAGCGGAGCAGGTCGTTTACTTTTTCTCGCTGGAGCGTAACCAGCAGTTGATCGCAGAGCTGCAGCGCTGTGGCGTAATCCTAGAGGAGCATGCCGAGGAGACAACCGACACTCCTCAGTCCAACGTCTTGGAAGGCGAACGGATCGTTATCTCAGGGAGCTTCACCCAGCACAGCCGTGACGAGTACAAGCAGCTCATCGAGCAGCACGGCGGAGTCAACGTGGGGAGCATATCAGGGCGTACGACCTTCGTCCTGATGGGCAGCGATATGGGTCCCTCTAAGCGTGCCAAAGCGGAGGAGCTCGGAATCCCGCTCGTCACGGAGGAGGAGTTTCTCGCTCGCCTTAACTCTTAGTCCTTCGTCAAGTGCTGTTTGTGTGATATGAGCTGGAGCAACTACTATCGGAGCTGTCGGGTGCATTACGGACCTTTGCTGCGGCTAGGGCTGCCCGTGATCATCGGGCAGGTGGGATTGATCCTCGTGGGCTTTGCCGACAATGTGATGGTGAGCCACCACAGCCTAGACGAGCTGGCGGCAGCTTCCTTTGTCAATAACTTTCTCAACCTAGTCATCATCTTCGGGATGGGCTTCTCCTACGGTCTGACGCCGCTGGTGGCAACCAATAAGGAGTGGGGTCGCTCCGATCAGGTGGCGCACTACTTAGGGCATAGCTTCCTGCTCAACATCTTGATCGCCCTACTAATCGGCGGGGGGCTCCTCCTCCTCGAGGGGAGTCTGGAGCTGTTCAACCTACCCCATGAGCTACACTCCTTAGCACTGCCCTACTACCGTATCCAGATCGTGGGCTTTATGGTGGTGATGCTCTTTAATACGTTCAAGCAGTACACCGAGGGGATGGGAGACACGCAGATCCCAATGTATATCACCCTAGCGGGGAATGTGCTCAACATCGGGTTCAACTACCTCCTCATCTATGGTAAAGGGGGCTTCCCCGAGTGGGGCTTGTATGGAGCTGGCATCGCAACGCTGATCAGCCGCATAGCAATGCTGCTAGCGATCGTTGCAGTGACCGCTCTGCTGCCACGCTATCGTAAGATCTTAGAGCAGGTGAAGCGCTTGTGCTGGTCGTGGCGTGAGGGGATGGCGCCGCTGCTACGACTCGGTACGCCTGTAGCACTGCAGATGGGTATGGAGGCTGCTTCCTTTTCTATAGCGGTCATCTTGGTAGCTCGGATCGGTACGTCAGCCTTGGCTGCGCATCAGATCATTGCGACGGTTAGCACGCTGGGCTTCATGGTCTACTACGGCATCGGCGCAGCCACAGCGATACGTAGCAGCACGCTCCTAGCACAAGGAGAGCGACAAGAGACCCGTCGTGTGGCCAGTGCGGGCGTCTACCTCTGTCTCTTTGTGGCGGCGGTCATGATGCCGCTCTTGGTCCTATGTCGCGAGCCAGTCGTGCGCCTCTTCAATGCCGATCTCTCGGTCGCTGAGGCGACTTACCTAGCTCTTATCCCGCTCTGCCTCTACCAGATAGGCGATGCGCTACAGATCATCTATGCCAATGCGCTCAGAGGCATCAGTCGCGTGGCGATACTAGCTCCCGCTGCTGCACTCTGTCACCTGATTGTAGCACCAGCGATGGCGTGGCTCTTCGGCTTTGGCATCGGGTTGCATGGTGCTCCCCTGCAATTGATGGGGATCTGGTTTGCCTTTCCCGTCAGTCTAACGCTCTTGGGTCTCATCCTCAGGTACTCATTCCGCAGGGCGACTAAGTAGCTGACGACACAAAAGAAATAATGCAAAAGAGAGGGGCAGACTCTGATGGAGTCTACCCCTCTTTTTATGTTGATGTACTCCAAGAGAGCGATAGCTCTCCCGAAGCAATCGAAGAAAGTAGCAGTTGCTTACTTCTTCTTGTTGATGTCTAGAGCTGAGCTGGGCTTAAACTTGATAGACTTGCTAGCCTTGATCTGGATAGTCTTGCCTGTCTGTGGGTTGATGCCCTTGCGAGCAGCACGCTCAGAAACGTAGAATGAGCCAAAGCCTACAAGTGTAAGGCGCTCACCCTTCTTCATCTCCTCATGAATGGTCTCTACCATAGCCTCATAGAGAGTCTTGGCATCCTTCTGAGTCATCTCAGCCTTTTCGGCGATAGCTTTGATAAATTCTGTTTTGTTCATAAGTAAACTTGTTTATGATTAGTGATTATATTGTTTTGTCTGTATGTCCTTGTGGATAGCTTTGACTGTATACAGAGCAGCTCTCTGAGGTCGTTCGATACTATTCACGCCTCAAAGATAGTGCTTTTTTCTTTCTCTGCAAATATTTTGGGCAAAAATCGCTCAATAATCTCTCTCTGAGTGCCATTTAGGGGCAAAAAAGCCTCCTTCCAGCTCTTAAAAGCACCTTCGTGCGCTACTCCCTCCAGTTAAGAGATAGACTGAAAGCAAAGCTGACATATCCCCCTCCGACACTTTTTGGTTTCCTCCGAAGAATTTGAAAATCTCCACGGAGGAAATGGCGAAATTCTTCGGACTTATGATTTGATTCCTCCGAAGTATCATTTCATTCCTCCGAAGTTTCATTTGATTCCTCCGAAGTATTTCTTTTTTCCTCGGAGGGATTTTATCGGCTCTTTTTACTACCTTTGTAGCTACTGTAGCTATGACCGACATTTGGTTCTTCTCAGGAACTCCTGGGAGAGCTACTATTCACCCTATACCACACGCCACAAGCACTATGACCACAAGACCTATCCGGCGAGCCCTCATATCAGTCTACCACAAGGAGGGCATCGATCGCATCGCACGTATACTACATGCTGCCGAGGTAGAGATAGTCTCCACAGGAGGCACTCAGGAGTATATCGAGTCACTCGGTATACCCTGCACACCGGTAGAGGCTCTGACCTCTCTGCCCTCTATCCTAGGAGGACGCGTCAAGACGCTCCACCCGATGATCTTCGGAGGCATCCTCGCACGGCGAGACAATCCGCATGACGAGGAGCAGGTGGCGCAGTACTCTCTCCCCTTGATAGACCTTGTCATTGTGGATCTATACCCCTTCGCTGAGACGGTCGCTAGTGGTGCCAGTGAAGAGGAGATCATCGAGAAGATCGACATAGGCGGGATCTCACTCATACGTGCTGCTGCAAAGAACTATCACGACGTACTCATCTGCTCGCATCGTGATCAGTACGATGCGCTCATAGAGCTGCTGGAGCGTGACGGCTGTACTACTACGCTACCTGAGCGAAGGAGCTATGCGCTACGTGCTTTTGAAGTGACAGCAACCTACGACAGCGACATTTTCAACTACTTTGACGAGGGCGCTCATACGGCATTGCACATCTCGGGGCGCAACCCACGGGTCCTACGCTATGGCGAGAACCCCCACCAAATGGGCTTCTACTATGGTGATTTGGATCACTACTTTGACAAGCTACAGGGCAAGGAGCTATCCTACAACAACCTGCAGGATCTAGACGCTGCCGTGCATCTCATACAGGAGTTCGAAGCTCCCACCTTTGCGGTGCTCAAGCATACCAACCCGTGCGGTATAGCTTCGCGAGAGACGATCTCGGAAGCTTGGCAGGCAGCTTATGAGGCGGACACGGAGTCAGCCTTTGGCGGTATCCTTGTGGCAAATAGAGCGATCGACAAGGAGACGGCGGAGCAGATCTCGCATATCTTCTTTGAGGTACTCATCGCACCAGACTTTGACACCGAGGCTTTGCAGATATTAGGTCAGAAGTCGAAGCGTATCCTCCTGCTCCAGAAAGCGCCTCTACCTGACCTAGACAGCATCCGTACGGCTGCGGGTGGTTACCTGGTACAGACTCCTGACATTCTCTCCGAGCCTGTTGTCTACACATCTGTCACGGAGGCTACACCCACCGAAGATGAGATGGCCGACATACGTATGGCCGAGAGCATCGTCAAGTACTGCAAGAGCAATGCGCTGGCTATAGTCCGTGACAGCCAGCTGCTGGCGACGGGCATCGGTCAGACGTCTCGTGTCTCAGCGCTTAGGCAAGCGATCCAGAAGGCGCACACCTTTGGCTTTGACCTCAAGGGGGCTGTCCTGGCGAGCGACGCGTTCTTCCCCTTCCGTGACTGTGTGGATCTAGCAGCCGCAGCAGGTATCACAGCAATCGTACAGCCCGGTGGGTCGATACGAGACCAGGAGAGCATTGACGCGTGCAACGAGCAGGGCATCGCCATGGTGACGACAGGGGTTCGCCACTTTAGACATTAATTATTAGTCACAACCAAACGATATATGGGACTATTCAAACTAAGACAAGAACTAGCTGTAGACCTCGGCACAGCTAATACGATCATAATGAAGGATGGGAAGATCGTCTTCGACGAGCCTAGCGTCATCGCCTTCGATCGGCGCAATGATGAGGTAATCGCCGTGGGTACGAAGGCGCGAGAGATCTATGAGAAGGGGCACGAGTACATTCGCTCCGTGCGTCCGCTCAGAGATGGCGTCATAGCGGATTTTGACGCAGCCGAGAAGATGATCCGAGGTATGATCAAGCAGATCAATAAAAAGTCGCACTCGCTCTTCTCGCCCTCGCTACGTATGGTCGTTAGCGTGCCTTCGGGCAGTACGGAGGTAGAGATACGCGCCGTCAAGGACTCAAGCGAGCACGCTGGCGGTCGTGACGTCTACATGCTCTACGAGTCGATGGCTGCCGCTATCGGTATCGGCATAGATGTCCTCGCTCCTGAGGGCAACATGGTAGTCGACATAGGTGGTGGTACGACCGAGATAGCAGTCATCTCGCTCGGTGGTATCTCCTCTAAGCAGTCGATACGTGTAGCCGGCGACGAGTTCACCCACGACATCATGGAGTACATGCGCCAGAAGCACAATGTACGTGTCGGTGAGCGTACCGCAGAGCAGATCAAGATCGAGGTGGGTAGCGCTCTTGCCGAGCTGGACAACGCTCCCGAGGACTTCCTCGTCACCAGTGCCGACCTGATGGACTCTCTGCCACGACAGATCAGCGTATCCTATCAAGAGATCGCTCAGTGTCTCGACAAGTCTATTGTCAAGATCGAGAGCGCCATCCTCAAGACGCTCGAGAGTACACCGCCTGAGCTCTACTCCGATGTGACGCAAAACGGTATCTCCCTAACAGGCGGTGGCGCACTGCTGCGCGGTCTGGCGGAGAGACTGACACGTCGCTTCGCGATACAGTTCAACGTCCCCGAGGATCCACTACGCGCCGTGGCTATGGGTACTGACAAGGCGCTCAAGAATGTAGATAGTTACAACTTTCTCATTCACTAGAGGGTAGTCACGTGGCGCTATAGTAGTAACAAGAGATAGCAATGCGTCGTCTCCTCGAACTCCTTCGTGCGAACCTGCACTGGGTGCTCCTAGTGGTGTGCGAGGCGATTGCCTTGCTCCTACTCTTTCATGGCAGTCTCTACCACTCATTCGTGGGAGCGGCTGCCAGTTCGTCTGTCGTAGGGAGGATTCACACTGAGGGCGCCCGCTGGCGCTCCTATCTCTCGCTACAAGAGCAAAACCAGCAGCTCACGGCACAGCTGGCGTCACTCGAAGGGCGCTACCTCTCTCTGCAGCGGCAGTTCGAGTACCTCCTCGCAGACACCGTAGTGCCACAGGTGCTGACGCCTTTAGACACCTTAGACACCATTGTACGGGAGGAACCCAGCTTTACCTTTGTGACGGCACGAGTCGTTAGCTTGACCTATCTCAAGGCAAACAATATGATGACCATAGACCGTGGCGCTCGTGACGGCATCAAGCCCAATATGGGGGTCGTCTCCCAGAGCGGTGTCGTAGGCATCGTTGCTCAGGTGGGGCCTCGCTACGCTACGGTCGTACCGCTCATCAACGAAAGCCTGACCCTCAGCTGTATGACGCTACGCGAGGGGCATGTAGGAGATCTCTCGTGGCGACAAAAGCTCTCCCCCACAGAGAGCATCGTGCGGGGCTTGCCGAAGCATGCGCATCTAACTGTCGGAGATACGCTCGTGACGAGTGGTTACTCCGCCATCTTTCCGCCAGGTATGATGATCGGCAGACTAGAGGGCGAAGGCACCGAGGGCACGCCCCTGACCTATCGTAAGGAGCTACCAGTACTCCTAGCGACCGACTTCGGGCAGCTACACTACGTCTACGTGATAACGGGTGGCAATGTCATAAATATAGAGGAAGAGAGCGCAGAGGATCTATGAGACTACAAATGATATGGACCACCCTAGGCATCGTACTGCTAGTACTGCTACAGGTAGAGGTCTTTAACTACATACAGCTCTTTCGCTATGCGACTCCTTCGGTCTATCTCTTTGCGCTGCTACTCTTTAGCGTAGATACTCCGAAAGAGTGGCTCACACTCGTTGGAGCGGTTGTCGGACTCTCCGTCGACCTGCTCAGTGGCACACCTGGACTACACATGGCAGCCTTGACACTCGTCGGCTTCCTGCGCAACTACCTCCTAGCCCCTGTCGTAGATATCGAGAGCAACCTACACCGCGCTCCCTCTATGCGCATACATGGCTGGGGCATCTGGCTCGTCATCCTAGAGATGGTAGCGATCCACCAGTTTGTCCTCTTCACGCTAGACTCTCTAGGCGGCTTCGACTGGGAGTACTACGCCCTGAGACTGGGGAGCAGTATGCTCCTGACCTATCTCATCGTGATGATCCTGCAGATGCTCTTTCTGGAGCACCTACCACGGCATCAGAACTAGTGAATAATATGGAGCGTCCACGCCATCGACTACGCATCGCCGTCCTCCCGATGATCGCTATAGGCATCGTGGTGCTGTATGTCATACGACTCGGCTATCTGCAGCTCGTAAGCTCAGAGTACAAAGAGCGCGCCATGCACAATGCCCTCTACGAGGAAGTTATCTTCCCCGACCGTGGCGTCATCTATGACCGCAAAGGGACGCTCCTCGTCTACAACGAGCCTGCCTACGACCTCCTCGTCACCACCAAAGAGCTCGCCGACACCCTTGACACTTCCCTTCTGACCAGTCTTCTGCACACCTCGGAGCAGGATCTCAAGGAGCGCATGAGAGCTCTGCGGGACCGCTCCATCAATCCAGGCTACTCACCCTTTACCCCGCAACTCTTCTGGTCACAGCTCACCAGCGAGGAGGCGGGATTCATACAGGAGCAGCTCTTTCGGCTACCAGGCTTCACACTCCGTCCACGAGCTGTGCGTCGCTCCGACCAGCCCAATGCCGCCCTGCTACTCGGCTATCTAGGCGAGTCCAGCCCCGAGGAGCTCAAAGCCGATAGCACCCTCGCTCTCGGTCAGTATGTCGGCAAGAGCGGCGTGGAGCGCACCTACGACAAAACCTTGCGGGGGCGCAACGGTGTCAACCTCTTGCTCCGAGACGCTCGTGGTAGGATCCAAGGAAGCTATAACGACGGCGCCGACGACATCGAGGCAATTCCAGGCGAAGATCTAACCCTCAGCATCGATATAGGTCTGCAGAGCCTCGGCGAAAAACTCCTGCAGGGCAAGCGTGGCGCCATCGTCATGATCGAACCCAAGAGTGGCGAGGTGCTCTGTCTCGTCTCCTCGCCCACTTACGACGTGCGTATGTTGCAAGGCAAGAACTTAGGCAAGGCGCATCAGCAGCTCGTCCTACAGGAGGGCAAGCCCCTCTTCAACCGAGCCATCATGGGCACCTACCCCCCTGGCTCCACATTCAAACCCGCCATGGGCGCTTTGATGCTTCAGGAGCATCTCGTCACCACCTCCACACTCCTCTCCTGCGCTCGGGGCTATCCTCGTATGCGTGGACGGCCCGCCTGTCACGGACACGCTTCGCCACTCAACCTGCGCAGCGCGCTGACCACCTCTTGCAACGCTTACTTCTGCTGGGGCTTGCACTTCCTACTAGATGACCGCACACGCTACCCCAGCGTACAGGACGCACTCAATAAGTGGCGCGACTATATGGTAAACTTTGGGTTCGGCTACAAGCTCGGCATCGACCTCGCTGGTGAGAACCGGGGCTTCATACCCAATAGCTCAGTCTACGACCGCGTATACAGTCGCTGGAACTCCTCCACCATCATCTCCCTCTCCATCGGACAGGGCGAGGTGCTGCTCACCCCGCTGCAGATGGCAAACCTCGCTGCCACCATCGCCAATAGAGGTTACTACTACACGCCCCACGTTGTCCACAAAATCGAGCACGCCCCGCTAGACTCCCTCTACAGGACGCCACACCATACGATCGTGTCGCCAGACTACTGGGAGGAGATCGCACAGGGAATGCATGGCGCTGTCCTAGCGGGTACCTGCCGTCGGGCAAACTTTGCTCCAGGCGAAATCAACGTATGCGGTAAGACCGGCACCGCCGAAAACCGCTTTGGCAAAGATCACTCCGCCTTCATCGGCTTCGCACCCCTCGAAGACCCCAAAGTTGCAGTCAGCGTCTATGTCGAGAACGGAGGCTTCGGAGCCACCTACGGCGTACCCATCGGGCGCGTCATGATGGAGTATTACCTACGCGATGGCGATCTGTCGGGAGCTTCCCAAGCTATTGCGGAGCAGATCAGCCGACAAAAGATCCTCTACACACACGACACATAAGAATCAAAAAGCAGCATGCCATACCTTAGTAAGCAACGACGTAGCAACCTACTGATGCGCCTCGACTGGCCGCTCATCATCCTCTATCTCCTGATGGTGGCTGGTGGATGGCTCGCAATATGTGGAGCTACGTACGACTTCACACCAGGTCATCTGCTAGAGATGGGCGGACGACCGATGCAGCAGCTGATATGGATCTCCCTAGCACTGGTACTAGGCGGGGTGGTGCTCCTCATCGACGAAGATCTCTTTGAGTCTGGGGCACCCTACTTATATATAGCTTTTATACTCCTGCTCATCGTGACAGCGATTGTGGCACCTGATATCAAAGGCTCCCGCTCGTGGCTCGTCATAGGACCCGTAAGAGTACAACCCGCTGAGTTTGCCAAGCTCGGCACCGCACTCATGCTCGCCTACTGGCTCAATCGACCAGAGTTCAAGCTCACCACTCTGCGGGGCTATCTAGAGGTTTTCGCGATCATTCTCTTGCCCATGGCGATCATCATCCTACAGAGCGAGACAGGGTCGGCGCTCGTCTTCTGCGCCTTCTTCTTAGCGCTCTATCGTGAGGGACTCTCAGGCGCTTTCCTCCTACTCGCCTCACTGGCGGTGATGCTCTTTGTGGTGGCACTCATGCTCGCTGACGTTAGCTGGGGGGCTACTGATGCCAGTCGTCTGCTCATCTGTAGCATCATCTCAGTAGCTACAATCCTCTACCTCAGCAGCATCGTACGGTGGAAGCAGCGCGAGCGGCGCATCTTGTGGATCGTCAGCGCTGCATACTTGGTCGGCATGTATGTCTCTCTGCACTGGCTGCAGATCGACTACAGCTATGTCGCACTGGCACTGATGAGCTGTATCATCCTCTTTTGCTTCGTTCGCGCTTTGCTGCACTACTCCCGTGCCTACCTCTTGGTCGGCTTAGCCAGCTTAGGATTGCTCGCCTTCTCGCTCTCGGTAGAGTACGTTTACAACGACATCCTCGCACCGCACCAGCAGATGCGTATAGCAGTTTCTCTAGGCATCGAGCAGGATGCACGCGGCGCTGGGTACAATGTGGACCAAGCGAAGATAGCTATCGGCTCAGGCGGACTCACGGGCAAAGGATTTCTCCAAGGCACCCAGACGAAGCTCAAGTATGTTCCCGAGCAAGACACCGACTTCATCTTCTGCACCATCGGTGAGGAGCAAGGCTTTGCGGGATCCGTCGGTCTGCTTCTACTCTTCCTCGCTATGATCCTACGCATCATGTGGCGAGCGGAGCAGCACCCCTCCACCTTCGGGCGGGTCTATGGGTACTGCCTAGCGTGCGTCCTACTCTTTCACCTCATGGTCAATGTGGGTATGGTGCTGGGGTTGGTACCCGTCATCGGTATCCCGCTCCCCTTCTTCAGCTATGGAGGCTCCTCGCTCTGGGGCTTCTCGCTCATGCTCGCACTCTTCCTCAAGATCGACGCCTCGGGCAAGCGCTAGCCACGCATCACCACTAGAAGAGCAGAACAAAATCATCGATCCAGCCACAAGTTCCAACCACAGAACGACCAAACATATCAATAGCCACGTGGGGAATCTCAAATCCCCACGTGGCTATTTTTTTATCCTTACGGAAGAACGAGAAAATTCTTCGGACATATCATTTGATTCTTCCGAAGTTTCATTTGATTCTTCCGAAGTATTTTTTCTTTCCTCCGTAGCAAATCGAAAATAGCTCCGTAGGAATTTCGAAATTCCTACGGAGCTATCGATAAGTAATTCCCAACTATAGAGCGTATGCTCCACTAGGGAGGTCTAGTCGTGTTGCAGACGAGCCGCTAGTGCGGGTCTCCAGTCGGTCCCATTGACCGCTAGGAGTGTCTGCAGACCAAACGCTGCGGCAGCCTCGAGGTTGGCCGTGCTGTCATCGATGAAGAGCGTGCGCTCCGGCACCATGCCGCTGTCCGCTATCATCTGCTCGTAGATAGCTCGGTCAGGTTTCATCGTCTGCATCTCGCAGGAGGCGTAGACCTTGTCCACATAGTCGCTCAGCATGCGCCCCGTGGCGGGGAGGAAGTGCGGACTGTGGGCATAAGCCATGATGTAGGGATTGGTGTTTGACAAGATATAGATCTTGTACTGCTTGCGCAGCTGCTCTAGATAGTCAAATTTGTACTGAGGCACTCCCTTGAGGAAGAGCATGATCGCCTCATTGATCTGCTCATCGGTTAGGTTTGTGCCAGCGTGCTCATTGAGCCGTGCGACAAACTCCTCGCGCCCC
>UMCF01100572.1_pt1 | contig 13044 bp, 9 predicted proteins | sample 1964131 | NCBI WGS metagenome assembly UMCF01 (sample SAMEA4835958, study PRJEB28245) | human gut metagenome | biome: gut microbiome; material: fecal sample | place: Denmark | collected 2008
TTCCTTGGTAAGGAAGAGGTCCCGAGTTCAAGTCTCGGTAACAGCTCGGATGAGCATTAGATTATTCATTAATTAAATAAAAAGGAAAAAGCTATGGCTAAAGAGAAGTTTGAGCGTACCAAACCTCATGTAAACATTGGTACTATCGGTCACGTAGACCACGGAAAGACTACTTTGACTGCTGCTATTACTACAGTATTGGCAAAGAAGGGTTTGTCAGAAGTAAAATCGTTTGATCAGATTGATAACGCTCCCGAAGAAAAAGAGCGTGGTATTACTATCAATACATCACACGTTGAGTATGAAACTGCAAACCGTCACTATGCACACGTTGACTGCCCGGGACATGCCGACTATGTAAAGAACATGGTAACTGGTGCTGCGCAGATGGATGGTGCAATCATCGTGGTTGCTGCAACTGATGGTCCGATGCCTCAGACTCGTGAGCACATCTTGTTGGCTCGTCAGGTAAACGTTCCGCGTTTGGTCGTATTCTTGAACAAGTGCGATATGGTTGATGACGAAGAAATGTTGGAACTCGTTGAGATGGAGATGCGTGAACTGTTGGCAGCTTATGACTTCGAAGAAGATACTCCGATTATCCGTGGTTCTGCTTTGGGTGCATTGAATGGTGTACCTGAATGGGAAGATAAGGTAATGGAACTTATGGACGCTTGTGATACTTGGATCCAGGAGCCTGTTCGTGACGTTGAAAAGCCTTTCTTGATGCCGGTTGAGGACGTATTCTCTATTACTGGTCGTGGTACTGTAGCAACTGGTCGTATCGAGACTGGTGTTGTGAAAGTAGGTGATGAAGTTCAGATTCTCGGTTTGGGCGAAGACAAGAAGTCTGTGATTACCGGTGTAGAAATGTTCCGTAAGTTGTTGGACGAAGGTGAAGCTGGTGATAACGTTGGTTTGTTGCTTCGTGGTATCGATAAAACAGAAATCAAGCGTGGTATGGTAATTACTCATCCGGGGTCTATTACTCCTCACTCTGGTTTCAAGGCTTCTATCTACGTTTTGAAGAAAGAAGAAGGTGGACGCCATACTCCGTTCGGAAACAAATACCGTCCTCAATTCTATCTGCGTACTATGGACGTAACTGGTGAAATTCACTTGCCAGAAGGTACAGAAATGGTAATGCCGGGTGATAACGTGGAAATTACAGTAAACTTGATTTATCCGGTAGCCTTGAACGTAGGTTTGCGTTTCGCTATCCGTGAAGGTGGACGTACGGTAGGTTCTGGTCAGATTACTGAAGTTTTTGACTAATTTAAGGTCATCATAGGCTCTCCCCTAAGAGAGAGCCATTTACGGGAGTAGCTCAGTTGGTAGAGCACCGGTCTCCAAAACCGGGTGTCGGGAGTTCGAGCCTCTCCTCCCGTGCTAATAATAAAGAGTATGTTTAAGAAGATCTTTAAATATTGTAAGGAATCTTATGATGAGCTTGTCCATAAAACAACTTGGCCGACTCGTTCAGAACTTACTAACAGTGCAGTCGTAGTATTATCTGCTTCCCTACTCATTGCACTGGTTGTTTTTGCTATGGACTTCGTATTCCAGAGCGCAATGGAAGTTATTTATCCTAATTAAGTAGAGAGATGGCTGATACTGAAATGAAATGGTACGTTATGCGTGCCGTGAGTGGAAAGGAAAGCAAGGTGAAGGAGTACATTGATGCCGAAATTAAAAAAGGTGACTTTGGAAAATTCGTCTCTCAGGTGTTGATACCGACAGAAAAAGTAGTTCAGGTTCGTAATGGTAAACGTATCGTTAAGGAACGTAATCATTTACCGGGTTATGTGTTGGTAGAGGCGGCTTTAGTGGGTGAGATACCTGTATTGTTGCGTAATACGCCGAACGTATTGGGCTTTTTGGGTGAATCTAATAGTAACCCTACTCCGTTGCGTCAATCTGAGGTTAATCGTCTTTTAGGTGCTGTTGACGAAATGCAAGATGTACCTGAAGAAGTGTTGATACCTTATGCTGAAGGGGAAACGGTTAAGGTAACAGAAGGACCTTTTAGTGGCTTTTCTGCCGTAATCGAAGAAGTGAATAACGAAAAGAAGAAGCTGAAAGTAATGGTTAAGATTTTCGGCCGTAAGACGCCGTTGGAATTAGGTTTTATGCAAGTGGAGAAAGAATGATGCGTTTTGTTACGCGTATTGTTCTTGAATATCAAATTCAATAAATAACAAAAAAATGGCTAAAGAAGTTGCTGGATTAATCAAATTACAGATTAAAGGAGGCGCTGCAAATCCATCACCCCCAGTAGGTCCTGCTTTGGGTTCCAAGGGTATCAATATCATGGATTTCTGTAAAGCATTCAACGCCAGAACGCAGGAGAAAGCCGGTAAGGTGCTCCCGGTGGTAATCACCTATTATACTGATAAGTCATATGACTTTATCGTCAAGACTCCTCCCGTAGCAGTACAGTTGATGGAGATTGCGAAGTTAAAAGGTGGTTCTGCTGAACCGAACCGTAAAAAGATTGCTGAAATCTCTTGGGAGCAAGTGCGTACGATTGCTCAGGATAAAATGCCTGATTTGAATTGCTTTACAATAGAAGCTGCGATGAAATTGGTTGCAGGAACAGCAAGAAGTATGGGTATCACTGTAAAAGGAGACTTCCCGGGTTAATAATTAAAATCTTCAATTAAAATGAGTAAACTGACAAAAAACCAGAAGTTGGTCGCTGACAAGATTGAAGCAGGGAAAGCATACTCTTTGAAAGAAGCTTCTCAGTTGGTTAAGGATATCACGACAACCAAGTTTGATGCTTCCGTGGACATTGATGTACGTTTAGGTGTGGATCCCCGTAAAGCCAATCAGATGGTGAGAGGTGTTGTGTCTCTGCCAAATGGTACGGGTAAAGTTACGCGGGTTCTTTGCTTGTGTACTCCAGATGCTGAAGCTGCTGCTAAGGAAGCAGGCGCTGACTATGTAGGTCTTGATGAATATATCGAGAAGATAAAGGGCGGTTGGACTGACGTGGATGTCATTATCACTATGCCTTCAATAATGGGAAAAATCGGTGCCCTCGGTCGTGTACTCGGTCCTCGCGGATTGATGCCTAACCCGAAGAGTGGTACTGTAACTATGGATGTGGCCAAGGCTGTAAAAGAAGTGAAACAAGGTAAGATAGACTTTAAAGTAGATAAATCTGGTATTGTACACACTTCTATAGGTAAGGTTTCTTTTACTGCTGAGCAAATTGCACAGAATGCGAAAGAGTTTATTTCAACTATCAATAAGTTGAAACCTGCAGCCGCTAAGGGTACCTATATTAAGAGTATTTATCTTTCAAGTACGATGAGCCGCGGTATCAAGATTGACCCGAAGGCTGTTGAGGAAATTTAAAAAGTAATTGAATCATGAGAAAGGAAGATAAAGGTAATATTATAGCCCAACTTGGCGAAGTCTTGAATGAGTATGCTCATTTCTATCTGGTTGATGTGACGGGGTTAAATGCCGCAACGACCAGTGCGATGAGAAGAAAATGTTTTCAGTCTGAAATTAAAATGGTAGTTGTGAAGAATACATTACTTCACAAAGCTTTGGAAGCAGCTGAAACGGATTATACTCCTTTGTACGATTGCTTAAAGGGCACGACTGCTGTGTTGTTTGCAAATACGGCAAATGCTCCAGCAAAGTTGTTGAAAGATTTTGCTAAGGATGGAATGCCTGCATTGAAAGCGGCTTATGCTGAAGAAGGTTTCTATGTGGGTGCAGACCAACTCGAAGCTCTCACGGCTATCAAGAGTAAGGATGAAGTTATTGCCGAGATTGTGGCTTTGTTGCAATCACCGGCGAAGAATGTACTTTCTGCTCTTCAATCAGGTGGAAACACTATTCATGGAGTTCTCAAGACTCTCGGTGAAAGACCCGAATAATTTAAATTAGTATCAAACAAATAAAAAATAGAATAAAAATGGCAGATTTGAAAGCTATTGCTGAAGAATTGGTAAATTTGACAGTTAAGGAAGTTAATGAATTGGCAACTATCCTGAAGGATGAGTATGGAATTGAACCTGCTGCTGCAGCTGTTGCTGTTGCTGCTGGTCCTGCTGTTGGCGGTGCTGAAGCTGCTGCTGCAAAGGATTCTTTCGATGTTGTATTGAAGAGTGCAGGTGCAGCTAAGTTGCAGGTAGTTAAGGCTGTGAAAGAAGCTTGTGGCCTTGGCTTGAAAGAAGCAAAAGAAATGGTTGACGGTGCTCCTAGCGTGCTGAAGGAAGGAATGCCGAAAGCTGATGCTGAAGCTTTGAAGAAGACTCTCGAAGAAGCTGGTGCTGAAATCGAGTTGAAGTAATTAAAAAGCCTGTATTAGCAGGTTTGTCGGTAAAGAATCCTCTGGTAGAGGGTTCTTTACCTTTTTGTGTCTAAAACTATCAACAAGTTCAACTAATAATAATATAGATGTCTTCTATTCTTGTAAATCAGAGAGTTAACTTTGCAACAGTTAAGAGTCCGATGCCTTATCCGGATTTTCTTGATGTGCAATTGAAGTCGTTTAAGGACTTCCTGCAGTTGGATACTCCTCCTGAGAAACGTAAAAACGACGGCTTGTATAAAGTCTTCTCAGAGAATTTTCCAATTGCCGATACGCGTAATAACTTCGTTTTGGAGTTCCTTGATTATTATATTGATCCGCCGCGCTATACTATAGAAGAGTGTTTAGAGCGGGGACTCACCTATAGTGTGCCGCTCAAGGCCAAATTGAAGTTGTACTGTACCGACCCGGACCACGAAGACTTTGACACGGTTATTCAGGATGTGTTCTTAGGTCCTATTCCCTATATGACCGATAATGGAACTTTTATTATTAACGGTGCTGAACGAGTTGTAGTTTCTCAGTTACATCGTTCTCCAGGTGTTTTCTTCGGTTCAAGTATTCACGCGAATGGGACGCAACTGTATTCGGCACGAATCATTCCATTCAAAGGTTCATGGATTGAATTTGCTACAGACATCAATAATGTCATGTATGCGTATATCGACCGCAAGAAGAAATTGCCTGTTACGACTTTGTTGCGTGCCATAGGTTTCGAGGACGACAAGGATATTTTGGAGATATTCAACTTGGCAGAAGAAGTCAAAGCGACGAAAACCAATTTAAAGAAATACATAGGTAAGAAGTTAGCTGCGCGCGTACTGAAGAGTTGGATTGAAGATTTCGTGGATGAAGATACCGGTGAGGTGGTTTCAATAGAGCGTAATGAAGTCATCTTAGACCGTGAGGCTATATTGGACGAAGACAATATTTGTATCATTTTGGATAGCGGTGTCCAAAGTGTGTTGTTGCATAAGGAAGAGATAAATACGTCTGATTATTCTATCATTTTCAATACACTTCAGAAAGACCCGAGTAATTCTGAGAAGGAGGCTGTATTATACATTTACCGTCAGTTGCGTAATGCCGACCCCGCAGATGATGCCAGTGCACGTGAAGTTATCAATAACTTGTTCTTTTCAGAGAAACGTTATGATTTGGGCGAAGTGGGACGATACCGTATCAATAGAAAACTGAATCTTTCTACGGATATGGACGTCCGCGTATTGACGAAAGAAGATATTATCGAGATTATCAAGTATTTGATAGAGTTGATAAACTCGAAGGCACTTGTGGATGACATTGACCATTTGAGCAATCGTCGTGTAAGGACTGTGGGCGAACAATTAAGCAATCAGTTTGCTATTGGTTTGGCTCGCATGAGTCGTACGATTCGGGAACGTATGAATGTACGTGATAACGAAGTCTTTACTCCGACGGACCTGATTAATGCGAAGACCATTTCTTCCGTGATTAATTCTTTCTTCGGGACCAATGCCCTTTCGCAATTCATGGACCAGACCAACCCTTTGGCAGAGGTAACGCACAAACGTCGTTTGTCTGCCCTCGGTCCTGGCGGTTTGTCTCGTGAACGTGCCGGTTTTGAGGTGCGTGACGTACACTATACACACTATGGCCGCCTGTGTCCTATCGAATCTCCTGAAGGACCGAACATCGGTTTGATTTCTTCTTTGTGTGTATATGCCAAGATTAACGACCTCGGTTTCATCGAAACCCCCTACCGTAAGGTGCAAGACGGAGTGGTTGATTTATCATTGGAAACCGGTATTGAATATTTGACAGCAGAAGAGGAAGAAGGCAAGATTATCGGACAGGGTAATGCGCCGTTGAATGATGACGGTACGTTTATCCGTAAGAAAGTAAAGTGTCGTCAGGATGACGATTATCCAGTTGTTCCCCCTTCTGATGTGAATCTGATGGACGTGGCTCCGCAGCAGATTGCTTCTATTGCCGCATCTTTGATTCCGTTCTTGGAGCATGACGATGCGCACCGTGCGTTGATGGGTTCAAACATGATGCGCCAGGCGGTGCCTTTGTTGCGTAGCGAATCTCCGATTGTAGGTACCGGTATAGAAAAGCAGGTATGTGAGGATTCCCGTACGATGATTACAGCCGAGGGTGATGGTGTGATAGAGTATGTGGACGCTACGACCATTCGTATTTTGTACGACCGTACGGAAGAAGAAGAGTTCGTAAGTTTCGAGCCAGCGTTGAAAGAATACCGTATTCCGAAGTTCCGTCGTACAAACCAGAATATGACGATAGACCTGCGTCCTATCTGCGATAAAGGTCAACGCGTAAAAGCCGGAGACATCTTGACGGAAGGTTATTCTACCCAACAAGGAGAACTGGCGTTGGGTAAGAACCTTTTGGTGGCTTACATGCCATGGAAAGGCTATAACTATGAAGATGCCATTGTGCTGAACGAACGCGTGGTACGCGAAGATATTTTGACTTCTATCCATGTGGAAGAATTCTCGTTGGAAGTGCGTGAAACGAAACGTGGAGTGGAAGAGTTGACGGCCGACATTCCGAATGTAAGCGAAGAAGCTACTAAAGATTTGGATGAAAATGGTATTGTCCGCGTCGGTGCCCGCATTCAGCCGGGTGATATTATGATTGGTAAGATTACTCCGAAGGGTGAGAGCGATCCTTCGCCCGAAGAGAAGCTGCTGCGTGCCATTTTCGGTGATAAAGCCGGTGATGTGAAGGATGCTTCTTTGAAAGCTTCTCCGTCATTGAATGGTGTGGTGATAGATAAGAAGTTGTTCTCCCGTGCCATCAAGACACGTGCTGCCAAGGCTGCGGACAAACTGATTCTTCCGAAAATAGATGAGGAATTCAACAGTAAGGTTGAAGATCTGAAGGCCATCTTGATAGACAAATTGTTGGAACTGACGAAAGACAAGGTTTCACAAGGCGTGAAAGATTATATGGGTAGCGATGTGATTGCTTCGGGACGTAAGTTTGCGGCTTCCGCTTTGGAAGGACTCGATTTTACGACGATACAGTTAAGTGGCTGGACGGACGACGAGCATCTGAACGGATTGATATCTCAACTGATTATAAACTTCCTGAAGAAATACAAGTTGCTTGATGCCGAACTGAAACGTAAGAAGTTTGCGATTACGATTGGCGATGAGTTGCCTTCAGGTATCATTCAGATGGCTAAGGTTTATATCGCCAAGAAACGTAAGATCGGTGTCGGCGACAAGATGGCCGGACGTCACGGAAACAAGGGTATCGTATCAAAAATCGTACGTCAGGAAGACATGCCGTTCTTGGCCGACGGAACGCCGGTCGATATCGTTTTGAATCCGTTGGGTGTGCCTTCTCGTATGAACATCGGTCAGATTTTCGAGACTGTTTTAGGGGCTGCCGGAAAAGAACTTGGAGTGAAGTTTGCGACTCCGATTTTCGATGGTGCTACGTTGGATGACTTGTGTGAATGGACGGATAAGGCCGGTTTGCCGCGCTATTGCTCTACGCAGTTGTATGATGGCGAGACTGGTGAGAAGTTCGACCAGTTGGCCACTGTCGGTATTGCTTATATGTTGAAGTTAGGCCACATGGTAGAAGACAAGATGCACGCCCGTTCCATCGGTCCGTATTCATTGATTACCCAACAGCCGCTCGGTGGTAAGGCACAGTTCGGTGGTCAGCGTTTCGGAGAAATGGAAGTCTGGGCCATCGAGGCGTTCGGTGCATCTCATGTGCTACAGGAAATCTTGACTATCAAGTCGGACGATGTGGTAGGCCGTTCGAAAGCATACGAAGCGATTGTCAAGGGCGAGCCGATGCCGACTCCGGGTATCCCGGAATCACTGAATGTGTTGCTCCACGAGTTGAGAGGCTTGGGGTTGAGCATTACGCTTGAATAACAGTTGAACTCTTTTATTAATAACAGAATATGGCTTTTAGAAAAGAATCTAAAATAAAGAGTAACTTTACGAAGATTACCATCGGATTGGCTTCGCCCGAAGAAATCCTGGAAAATTCGTATGGTGAGGTTTTGAAACCCGAAACCATTAACTATCGTACCTATAAACCTGAACGTGACGGTTTGTTCTGCGAGCGTATTTTCGGTCCGACGAAGGATTATGAATGCCATTGCGGAAAGTACAAACGGATTCGTTATAAAGGTATTGTTTGCGACCGTTGTGGCGTGGAAGTAACAGAAAAGAAGGTACGTCGCGAACGTTCAGGACACATTGCGTTGGTGGTACCTGTAGCTCATATATGGTATTTTCGTTCGTTACCTAACAAAATCGGTTATTTGTTGGGAATACCGACAAAGAAGTTGGATGCAGTCATTTACTACGAACGTTATATTGTCATCCAACCGGGTGTGTTGGCCGAAGAAGGAATCGCAGCAAACGATTTGCTGACCGAAGATGAATATTTGGATTATTTGGAGAAACTTCCCAAAGAGAACCAGTATTTGGATGATTCGGATCCTAATAAGTTCATAGCCAAGATGGGAGCAGAGGCCATTTATGACCTTTTAATCCGTTTGGATTTGGATAAATTGTCATACGAATTGCGTGACAGTGCCAATGCCGATACGGCCCAGCAGCGTAAGACCGAAGCTCTGAAGCGATTGCAGGTGGTTGAGTCATTCCGTGCCAGTCGGGGACGCAATAAGCCCGAATGGATGATTATGAAAATCCTTCCGGTGATTCCGCCCGAACTGCGTCCGTTGGTTCCGTTGGATGGCGGCCGTTTCGCCACTTCCGACTTGAACGACTTGTATCGCCGTGTCATTATCCGTAACAACCGTCTGAAGCGACTGATTGAAATCAAAGCTCCCGAGGTGATTTTGCGTAATGAGAAACGTATGTTGCAAGAGGCCGTGGACAGCTTGTTCGACAACTCCCGCAAGTCCAGTGCGGTAAAGACGGATGCCAACCGTCCTTTGAAGTCCCTTTCCGATTCGTTGAAAGGTAAGCAAGGCCGTTTCCGTCAGAACCTGTTGGGTAAGCGTGTGGACTATTCAGCCCGTTCGGTAATCGTTGTAGGACCGGAGTTGAAGATGGGAGAATGCGGTCTGCCTAAATTGATGGCCGCAGAACTTTATAAGCCGTTCATCATCCGTAAGCTCATAGAACGCGGTATCGTGAAGACCGTGAAGTCTGCCAAGAAGATTGTAGACCGCAAGGAACCCGTGATTTGGGATATTTTGGAATACGTAATGAAAGGTCATCCAGTGTTGTTGAACCGTGCCCCGACATTGCACCGCTTGGGTATCCAGGCTTTCCAACCCAAGATGATAGAAGGTAAGGCTATCCAGTTGCACCCGTTGGCATGTACGGCGTTCAATGCCGATTTCGACGGTGACCAGATGGCCGTGCATTTGCCTTTGAGCAACGAAGCGATTCTGGAAGCGCAGATTCTGATGTTGCAGTCTCACAATATTCTGAATCCGGCAAACGGTGCGCCGATTACGGTGCCTTCTCAGGATATGGTGTTGGGCCTCTACTATATTACCAAGCTCCGTCCCGGTTCTAAGGGCGAAGGTTTGACATTCTATGGTCCCGAAGAGGCTATCATTGCTTACAATGAGAAGCGTGTGGACATTCATGCGCCTATTAAAGTTGTGGTAAAAGACCTGAATGCGAATGGCGAGTTGGAAAAGAAGATGGTGGAAACGTCTGTAGGTCGTGTGATTGTCAACGAGATTATACCGGAAGAAGTCGGATATTTCAATGACATCATTTCCAAAAAGACCTTGCGCGGCATCATTACCGACGTGATCAAGACGGTAGGTGTGGCTCGTGCCTGCGAATTCCTGGACGGTATCAAGAATCTGGGTTATCGCATGGCATACGTGGGTGGTTTGTCTTTCAACTTGGGGGATATTATCATTCCGGAAGAAAAAGAGGAACTGGTTCGTCGCGGAAACGAAGAAGTGGAACGTATTGCCAATGATTATGGTATGGGTTTCATTACGGACAACGAACGTTATAACCAGGTCATCGATACTTGGACACACGTCAATAACGACCTTTCCAAGGTCTTGATGAAGACCATGAAAGAAGCCGATCAGGGTTTCAATGCCGTATATATGATGTTGGATTCCGGAGCCCGTGGTTCTGCCGGACAGATCAGCCAGCTTTCCGGTATGCGTGGTTTGATGGCCAAGCCCCAGAAAGCCGGAGCCGAAGGCGCCCAGATTATCGAAAACCCGATTCTTTCCAACTTCAAGGAAGGCATGAGTGTGTTAGAGTACTTCATTTCTACCCACGGTGCCCGTAAGGGTCTGGCCGATACGGCCTTGAAGACAGCCGATGCCGGTTACTTGACGCGTCGTCTTGTGGACGTATCCCACGATGTGATTATCACGGAAGAGGATTGCGGTACGTTGCGCGGTCTGGTATGTACGGCTTTGAAGAACGGCGATGAAGTCATTTCTTCACTTTACGAACGTATCCTCGGACGTGTGTCCGTGCATGATATTATCAATCCTACGACGGGTAAGTTGATTGTTTCCGCCGGGGAGGAAATCACGGAAGACAAGGCACAGGAAATCGAAGACTCTCCGATTGAGAGCGTGGAAATCCGTTCCGTATTGACTTGCGAGAGCCGTAAGGGAGTCTGCATGAAGTGCTATGGCCGCAACTTGGCTACGAGCAGGATGGTACAGAAAGGTGAGGCGGTCGGTGTGATTGCCGCCCAGTCCATCGGTGAGCCGGGTACACAGTTGACGTTGCGTACGTTCCATGCTGGTGGTGTGGCTTCGAATGCGGCAGCCAATGCGTCTATCGTCGCGAAGTACGATTCGAAGGTAGAGTTTGAAGAGTTGCGTACGGTAGACATTACCGATGAGACCGGAAATGCAGCCAAGATGGTGGTAGGACGTTTGGCCGAGGTCCGCTTCGTCGACGTGAATACCGATATTGTCCTCTTCACGCAAAATGTGCCTTACGGTTCTACTTTGTATGTGAACGAAGGAGATAAAGTAGAGAAAGGCAAGCTGATAGCCAAGTGGGATCCGTTTAACGCGGTTATCGTGACGGAAACTCCGGGTAAGATTCAGTTTGAAGACGTGATAGAAGGTGTGACTTATCGTGTGGAAGCCGACGAGACGACGGGTCTGCGCGAGATGATTATCATAGAGTCAAAAGACAGGACGAAGGTTCCTTCGGCTCATATCTTGGACGAGAACGGAGAGCTGATTCGTACGTATAACTTCCCCATCGGCGGACACTTGGCTATTGAGGACAATCAGATTGTCAAAGCCGGAGACGTATTGGTGAAGATTCCGCGTGCCGTAGGTAAAGCCGGCGACATCACGGGAGGTCTTCCGCGTGTGACGGAGTTGTTCGAAGCGCGTAATCCGTCCAATCCCGCAGTGGTTTCGGAAATCGACGGTGAAATCACGATGGGTAAACTGAAACGCGGTAACCGTGAGATTATCGTCACTTCCAAGTTGGGTGAAGTGAAGAAGTATCTCGTGCCGTTGTCCAAACAGATTCTGGTACAAGAGAACGACTATGTACGTGCTGGTACTCCGTTGTCTGACGGTGCCACTACGCCTGCCGACATTTTGGCCATTAAAGGTCCAACGGCGGTGCAGGAGTATATCGTGAACGAGATACAGGACGTGTACCGTCTGCAGGGTGTGAAGATTAACGATAAGCACTTTGAGGTGATTGTCCGCCAGATGATGCGCAAAGTGCAGATTGACGAACCGGGCGACACGCGGTTCTTGGAACAGCAGATTGTGGACAAACTCGATTTCGCAGAAGAGAACGACCGCATTTGGGGCAAGAAAGTCGTGGTGGATGCCGGTGACTCGGAAACGATGCAGAAAGGTATGATTGTGACGGCCCGTAAGTTGCGTGACGAGAATTCTACGTTGAAACGTAAGGATTTGAAGTTAGTGCAGGTACGTGACGCCATGCCGGCCACTTCAATCCAGATTCTGCAAGGTATTACCCGTGCGGCACTGCAGACTTCGAGCTTCATGTCGGCAGCTTCCTTCCAGGAAACGACGAAGGTGCTGAATGACGCGGCCATCAATGGAAAGACCGATAAACTCGAAGGTATGAAGGAGAACGTGATTTGCGGTCATCTGATACCGGCGGGTACGGGGCTTCGTGAGTTCGGTAAGATTGTCGTAGGTTGTCAGGAGGAATACGATCGCCTGATGGCCAATCGTAAGTCCATACTTGATTTTGACAAGTAGATAAATCTTGTAAAGGAGTGTTGACAAGACCGCTTCCGGATATATTCCGGGGCGGTTTTTTTTGTAGTGTAACGAATCGTTTGTTTGGTGTTACATTTTATATATTCCTATTGTTTGGTCGGTTTATTTTATCCACCTTTATAGTGAAATAAATATGTATAATTCTTGTGAGGCTTTTTTATGATAGGACTTATTAGAAAATGGGATAACTTGAAATCCTTGATTACATTATCTTTCCTTTTCGGGTGGTGTTGCCAAACCTTGGCCCAAACGGTATGCGCTCCGTCTGCATTGGACAGCCTTTTAGGATGCATGACCCGTGTGGTGTCCGCGACACGTCGTATGGTCCAGGAGAAGGTCTACCTCCATTTCGACAACACGGGTTACTTCATGGGCGAGAAGATGTGGTTCACGGCCTATGTGGTCCGTGCAGACGGGCACTGTCCCGGCGTCCGTAGCCGCGTGCTCTACGTCGAGCTGCTGAACCCGAGTGGCGACGTGG
>UMCF01019563.1_pt1 | contig 13031 bp, 9 predicted proteins | sample 1964131 | NCBI WGS metagenome assembly UMCF01 (sample SAMEA4835958, study PRJEB28245) | human gut metagenome | biome: gut microbiome; material: fecal sample | place: Denmark | collected 2008
GCTAAGGTAAAAAGCAGCATTCGCTTTATCGGTGTTCCAAAGACAATCGATAATGATTTAATGTTTACTGATCACACACCGGGCTATGGAAGTGCGGCAAAGTATATTGCGGCAACGATCAAAGGAATTATCTGCGATTCAAGTGTCTATAACCTGAATAGTGTAACAGTAGTTGAGATTATGGGCCGTCATACAGGATGGCTGGCAGGTGCAGCGAGTCTGGCAGCAGGTGCAGACTGCAATGGACCAGATATGATACTTCTGCCAGAGCGCGCGTTTGATGAGGAAGCATTTCTTGCAAGGGTTTCGCAGCTTGAAAAAGAGCGTCATACGCTTGTGATTGCAGTGAGCGAGGGTGTGAAAAACAAAGATGGTGAGTTCTTGTGCGATCTTGTATCTGGACCTGGTGCAGTGGATGCATTTGGTCATAAGGCTGCACTTTCCGGTACGGCTCGTTACCTTGCAGATTTGATTAAGGCTCATCTTGGATGTAAGACAAGAGCAGTTGAGCTGTCAGTTTTGCAGCGCTGTGCTTCTCCGCTTGCAAGCCGTACTGATGTTACAGAGGCATATCAGGTGGGCGGTGCTGCTGTGGAAGCTGCTTTTCGCGGTGAAACTGGAAAGATGTGCACGATTTATCGTGTATCAGATATTCCGTACCGTACAGAAACTGGTCTGACTGATGTAAGCCGTGTGGCAAACAAGGAAAAATGTGTGCCGGATGAGTGGATTAGCGAGGATGGCATGCATGTAACACCAGAGTTTGCACGTTATGCAAGACCGTTAATACAGGCAGAGCTGCATCCATTCTATGTAGATGGTGTGCCGCGTCATCTGCATCTGTAAAAATTTCAGAGCAGTCTGCACGGTTAAGTGATGTAAAGGAGAAAGCATATGGGAGATACTGTAGTTCGCAAGCATATCATTTTTTACGGCAGAGTGCAGGATGTAGGTTTTCGTTATTTCTCAGTTTATAAGGCAAGGCTTCTTGGCCTTGCCGGCTGGGTAAAAAATTTAGATGATGGAAGCGTAGAGATGGAGGTGCAGGGAAAAGAAGCTGAAATTGATACGCTGATCCAATTTTTAGATGGGCACCGCTGGATTCGCATTGATGCTATGGATGTAGAAAATATTGCGGTGATACCGGATCACGATTTTGTTGAGAGATAAGCGTGCACGCAAGGAACCATTCAGACGTATCTGCTGCCGTTTTTAATGGGAGGTTTTATGTGGTATGTCATTCAGACGAGCACTGGAAGGGAAGAAAAGATAAAGCAGGAGTGTGAGCAGCGCATAAGTAAGGATGTTCTTTCACATTGTGTTCTTCCGTTGTATGAGGAGAAGATAAAGTATAAGGGACAGTGGCATATTCAGAAGAAAAAGCTGTTTCCGGGATATCTGTTTCTTATATCAGAAAATTTGGATGAGCTGCATGAGCAGTTAAAAAGAGTAGAAGCTATGACAAAGCTTTTGGGGGCTGGAGATGATATCATTGCGCTGACACAAAATGAAATTGATTTTCTACTTCGTTTTGCGGGTGATGAGGAGCTTGTAAAGATGTCACAGGGAATGATTATCGGTGATAAGGTTGTCATTTTGTCTGGACCTCTTAAGGGTATGGAGTCCACTATCCAAAGGATTGATCGCCATAAACGAAAGGCATGGCTGAATCTGGAAATGTTTGGACGACAGCAGTTAGTTGAGGTTGGTGTGGAAATTGTAAAAAAAGTTGCATGTGAAACGTAAGCGTTAGAGGAGAGAGACATCATGTGTGGAATTGTTGGTTATACTGGACATCTTCAGGCCGCTCCTATTCTTTTGGACGGTCTGTCAAAACTGGAGTATCGAGGCTACGATTCAGCAGGACTTGCTGTTCGCAACGGAGAAAAGAAAACTGAGATTGTTAAGGCGAAGGGACGATTAAAATCCCTTGCAGAAAAAACGGATAACGGTAATGCGCTTATTGGTACATGCGGCATTGGTCATACCAGATGGGCAACGCACGGTGAACCGAGTGAGACTAATGCACATCCGCATATGTCAGATGATGGCAATGTGGTTGGTGTTCACAATGGCATTATTGAAAATTATCAGGAGTTAAAGGAAAAGCTTATTCGCAAGGGTTACAGCTTTTATTCATCTACTGATACTGAGGTTGCAGTTAAGCTTATTGATTATTATTATAAGAAGTACGAGCACACACCGGTAGACGCGATCAATCACGCACTTGTGCGTATTCGCGGTTCATATGCACTTGCTATGATGTTTGAAGATTATCCGGGCGAGATTTATGTGGCAAGAAAAGACAGCCCGATGATTCTTGGCGTGACAGATGGCGACTGCTTTGTGGCATCTGATGTTCCGGCAATTCTTAAATACACACGTACTGTCTATTATATTGGCAATCTGGAAATGGCACGTATGGCAGATGGTGCGATCACCTTTTACAATTTGGATGGTGATGAGATTGAGAAGCAGCCGACACAGATCGAGTGGGACGCAGAGGCAGCTGAGAAAGCTGGCTTTGAACACTTTATGATTAAGGAGATTCATGAGCAGCCAAAGGCAGTTCGTGACACCATCAATTCAGTTGTAAAGGATGGCGCTATTGATTTGTCTGATGTTGGACTGACAGAGGAGCAGATTAAAAATATCAGCCAGATTTATATTGTTGCATGTGGCTCTGCTTATCATGTTGGAGTAGCATGTCAGTATGTCTTTGAAGATCTGGCAGAGATTCCAGTTCGCGTGGAGCTTGCATCTGAGTTTCGTTATCGCAAAATGGTGCTTGATCCAAATGGCCTTGTTATAATTGTCAGTCAGTCAGGAGAGACGGCAGATAGTCTTGCTGCGCTTCGTCTGGCAAAGAAAAAGGGCGTGAAGACGCTTGGTATTGTCAATGTGGTGGGAAGCTCTATTGCTAGAGAGGCAGACAATGTTTTCTATACGCTTGCAGGACCAGAGATTGCAGTAGCAACGACAAAGGCATACAGCACGCAGCTTATTGCAGGATATTGTCTGGCTGTTCAGTTTGCAAAGGTCAGAGGAAGCATTGATGATACACAGTATGCGCACTTAATTGACGAGATGCAGCAGCTTCCAGATAAGATCGCAAAGATCTTAGAGGATAAGGAGCGCATTCAGTGGTTTGCGGCAAAACAGGCAAATGCAGGTGATATTTTCTTTATTGGCAGAGGAATTGATTATGCTATCAGTCTTGAGGGTAGTCTTAAGATGAAGGAGATAAGCTACATCCACTCTGAGGCCTATGCGGCAGGTGAATTAAAGCATGGAACTATAAGTCTTATTGAGGATGGAACTCTTGTAATTGGTGTTTTAACTCAGTCTGAGCTTTATGAGAAAACAGTTTCCAATATGGTAGAGTGCAAGAGCCGCGGTGCCTATTTGATGGGACTGACAACATATGGAAATTATAACATTGAAGATACTGTATCTTTTACTGTATATATTCCAAAGACGGACGAGCACTTTGCAACTAGTCTTGCAGTTATTCCGCTGCAGCTTATGGGCTACTATGTCAGTGTAGCAAAGGGACTTGATGTAGATAAGCCGAGAAACTTAGCAAAGAGTGTTACAGTTGAGTAAACAAGAAGTGATTAAAGAATTAAATTATAATACATAAGAAAAATGACGGCACGAAAAAGTGGATTTCGTGCCGCCATTTTTCAATAATAGTGTTTGGAAAGGAGAGTTTTGTGAGCAGACAGAAAAAGGAATTTGAAGAATACGAAATAAATGAATCTTATAAAACAGAAGAAAGAGATAATCCATATGGCTTTAAGAGAAAGTCGAAGGAGGAGCGGCCTGTACTAGCAATTTGCTATGATTTTGACAAGACATTATCGCCGGATGATATGCAGGCACAGGGCTATATTCAGTCTGTAAATTATCATGTGGACCGTTTCTGGGCAGAGTCAAACGAGATGGCAAGAGCAAACGGCATGGATTCAAATCTTGCCTATATGTATAAGATGGTTCGTGAGGCGAAAGGTCATTTTGATTTGAGCCGCAAGGCACTTGAGGAGTATGGTTCGAAGGTAGAATTGTTTCCTGGTGTAGATGAGTGGTTTGAGCGCGTGCGCCAGTATGGCGATAAAAATGGAGTGATTATAGAGCATTATATTATTTCATCAGGTTTAAAGGAGATGATAGAAGGAACTAAGATTGCAAAGCGCGGCTCCTTTGAAGAGATTTATGCGAGTGCCTTTTATTATGATGAAAATGGCGTGGCAATTTGGCCGGCACAGGCAGTAAATTATACGAGCAAGACACAGTTTTTATTTCGCATAGAAAAAGGAATACTTGATGTAAATGATACTGCAGTAAATGACTATTTTCCGGCAGACAAGATGCGTGTGCCATTTAGAAATATTGTCTATATTGGTGACAGCGATACAGATATTCCGAGCATGAAGCTTGTAAACACATATGGAGGTCATGCGATTGGCGTGTACAATCCTGTCACGGGCAATAAAGAAAAAGTCTATCGCATGATGCGCGATAACAGAATACGTTATTTTGCCCCGGCAGATTATAGAAAAGGTCAGCAGCTTGAGCAGCTGATTCAGACGATTATTGACAAGACTGCAGCTTATGAGAAGTTAGAGGCACTTCATATAGATGGATTAAAGGAGATGAAAGACAAAAATAAGTCAAAATAGTACATAAAATAAATAAAAATGGGAAAAATAACGATAAAACTGTTAACAAAGCAGAAACTAGTGGCTAAAATATATATAAATGCTAAGGAAAGAACGTGCGAAAATTATGCAAAATACCATTCAATAAATGGTGACTGCGGAATACAAACGTAAACATTTTTTGGCGAAAAGAAAAGGAGACGTTATGTTCAAATTTTTTAAGGGAAAAGAAAAGGGAAATGTGCTTTATGCACCTTGCAAAGGAAAAGTAGTTCCTTTGACAGAGGTTCCAGATCCAACTTTTTCTGAAAAGTTATTGGGAGACGGCTTTGCAGTGATCCCAACCGAGGGAAAAGTGTATGCACCGGCAGATGCTGAAGTGACCATGGTATTTGATACACTTCATGCAATTACGCTGACTAGCAGCCAGGGAGCTGAAATCTTAATTCATATCGGATTGGATACTGTTACACTTAAGGGCGCACCGTTTACCGCGCATGTTGCAGCTGGTGACAAGGTGAAGAAGGGTGATCTTTTGATGGACGTAGATCTGGATAAGATTAAAGAGGCTGGATTAAATACAATTACACCAGTTTTAATCTGCAATACGGATGATTATGAAAAGATCAGTCTTCAAAAGGAAGGCGATGTCTTACTAGACGAGGCAGTTTTAAAAATCTCATGAAACTGATTGGAGTGATTCAATTAAGTATAATTTAAAGGAGGAGAAATATATGAAATTTCTTCAAAAACTAGGTAAAGCATTAATGCTTCCAGTAGCAGTGCTGCCAATCTGTGGTATTCTCATGGGCATCGGTTATTATTTATGTCCGGCGACGATGCAGGGAGGAGACATCGAGGGCGTAAAAAATTTGATCGGATTCTTCTTAGTAAAGGCAGGATCAGCTCTTATTGAAAACATGGCGATTCTTTTCGCAATCGGTGTTGGTGTCGGTATGTCAGAAAAGAATGACGGAACCGGCGGAATCGCCGCTCTGGCATCTTGGCTTATGATCACAACACTTCTTTCTACTGGTGTTGTTACCACATTGATTCCGTCAATTGCAGACAATGCAACTAAGACACTTGCATTCAATAAGATTGCAAATCCATTTATCGGAATCCTTTCTGGTGTTATCGGATCTTCTTGCTACAACAAGTTCAAGAACACTAAGCTTCCGAACTGGCTGGCATTCTTCAGCGGCAAGCGTTGTGTTGCTATTATTGCTGGTTTAGTTTCTATTATTGTATCTGCTGTTTTATTATTTGTATGGCCATTGCTGTTCGGAGCACTTGTTGCACTTGGCGATGCAGTTGCAGGTATGAGTGTTGTGGGTGCTGGTATCTACGCATTCTTAAACCGTCTGTTGATCCCAACTGGATTACATCACGCATTAAACAACGTATTCTGGTTTGATACTATTGGTCTTGGTGATTTGCAGCACTTCTGGGCAGGTGAGACATCTGCAGATGTAACATGGAGCCTTGGAATGTATATGTCAGGCTTCTTCCCATGTATGATGTTCGGTATTCCTGGTGCAGCACTTGCAATGATTCAGTGTGCAAAGCCGGCAAAGAAGAAGATCGCAATCGGACTTGTTGCTTCTGCAGCAGTTTGTTCATTTGTCTGCGGCGTTACTGAGCCGTTCGAATTTGGATTTATGTTCCTTGCACCTGGTCTGTATGTAATTTATGCATTACTTTATGGTATCTTCACAATTATTACTGTTGCGCTTGGCTTCCGTGCAGGATTTAGTTTCTCAGCAGGTGCTACCGACCTTCTGTTCTCATCTACACTTCCGGCAGCTCAGAAGACAGTGCTGATTATTCCGCTTGGAATCGCAGCATTCGTTGTATTCTATTTTGTATTCCTCTTCGCAATCAAGAAGTTTGATTTAAAGACTCCAGGAAGAGAAGATGATGATGATCTTGAGGAAGAGAAGAAGGTTCAGTTAGCAAGTGATGATTACACAGAAATCGCAAAGAAGATCCTTGCAGGTTGCGGCGGTAAGGGAAATATCGTAAGCATCGATAACTGTGTAACAAGACTTAGACTTGAAGTAAGAGATATGACTGCAGTAAATGATAAGGCAATCAAGGCTGCAGGTGTTGCAGGAGTAATCAAACCTGGAAAGACTTCCGTACAGATAATTGTCGGAACAAAAGTTCAGTTTGTTGCTGATGCATTTTCAAAACTTTGCGAATAAGTTCTGAATAGTATTTAAAGCAGGGCATGACTCGATTAGGGTCGTGCCCTTTTTTAATGTGAAGGAAATTGACAAAACACCATGTGACCGAGTATACTTAGAACGAAAAAAGTATTAGATCATGAGGAAAGACTGATGAAAAAGATGACTATGAAAAAATATGTAGTTACTGTATGCCAAGAAGTCAAATATATGATTGTATGTGCAGCCTTGCTGCTATCTTTTTTTACAACGGTAAATGCAGCTGAAAAAGAGGCACCAGAAAAAATAATTCGCGTGGGCGCACTTGGGGATACATTTAATTATGTAACTGAAAAGGGGATGCGAAAGGGGTATAGTTATGAACTGCTGGAGACGCTGGCAGGCTATACTGGGTGGAAATTTGAGTATGTAGCCTGTAATTGGACAGATTGCTTTGAAAAACTCCAAAATGGTGAAATAGACATTTTGGGAGATATTGCCTATACAGAGGAACGCACAGATAGGATGCTGTTTTCAGACGTACCTATGGGTGTAGAGAAATATTATCTGTATGCAGATTTTTCAAGTGACGATATTTCTTCTACTGATTTTAAGACATTGAATGGAAAGCGTATTGGTGTCCTTATAGGTGCAAAGCCAGAAGTGATGCTGAAAGAATGGGAGTTAAAAAATAAACTTAAAACAATACATGTGAATATAGAAAGTAAAGAAGATGCACTGGCAAAACTGGAAAATGGAGAAATTGACTGTTTTGTTTCGTTGGATGGATCATTTTGGGCTGATAAAAATGTCTCGATTATTACACGAATTGGCAAATCAAATATTTATTTTGCAATTAATAAGGATCATCCAGAGATAAAAAAAGATCTTGAGCTTGCAATGCGTCAGTTAGAGGAGGATCGTCCATTTTATCTATCAGATTTGTACAAGCAATATTTTTCATCGGATTATACACCTGTTTTTTCATCTGAGGAAAAATCATGGCTGAAAGAACATGGTGCAATTCGAATGGGATTTTTAGCCAATGATGTCGGCGCGAGCGTTATAGATCCGTCAAGTGGGAAAGTTACTGGTGCAATCACTGATTATATTCAGTATGCAGTAGAATGTCTTGGAAAACAAGATCTGACATTTACGCTTATGGGATATGACAGCTATGAAGAAGAGATAGAAGCGCTAAAGAAAAATGAGATTGATATGATTTTTCATTTCAATCAGCATCCAAATGCGATGGAGAAATATCATTTCGCATGTACAAATACAACGTGGACATATAATTTGATAGCAGTCACGAATAAGCCTCATTTTAATGAAAATGATGAAAACCGTGTTGCAATTTCAAAAGATAATAAGTCTTTCAGAGAACATATTGAATATTATTATCCGCATTGGAAAATTTTAGAATATGATACAGACAAAGAGATGGCAGAAGCTGTGAATTCTGGAGAGGCCGATTTCTTTATAACTGGTGTCACCCTTGCATCAAAATACAGCAGGGATCCAAGTTTTTACAGTGTGCCACTTTTATACTCGGAGAAAGCAGCCTTTGCAGTTAATAACGGAAATAAGAATTTGTTGACAATACTAAATAAAACGCTTAATGCTATGCCAAACAATATGCTTACGAGCTCACTTGCCATGTATGAGAACAATTCAAGAAAAATAACATTGGGAGATTATATAAAACACAATCTGTTAAAAGTATCTATTGTAAGTGTCGTTACTGTTTTAAGTGTTATGACTGTGATTCTTGTGCTTTTAAGAAAGGCAAGAAAGGCCGAGGCTATTGCAACGAGGGCAGCAATACACACACAGGAGCTTAATGAAAAGCTGCAGGTGGCAGTAGAAAAGGCTGAAAGTGCAAATAATGCAAAATCGACGTTCCTTTTTAATATGTCGCATGATATCAGGATGCCAATGAATGCAATTATAGGATATGCAGATCTGGCATCTAGGCATATAGATGATACAGAAAGGCTTAAAAAATATATGAAAAATATTCAGTCATGCGGCCAGAATTTGCTGTCTCTTCTTAATGATGTGCTGGATCTTGCAAGAATTGAAAATAATAAGACAGAAATGGAATATGTAATTTCAGATATCGGCGCAGATTTTGAAACATGGGTTATGATGTTTTTGAATCAGGCGGAAGAAAAGAAACAGACAATTACTGAGACAAAGCATTTGCTTTATCCGTATGTTTACATGGATGTTTCTCATGTATCGGAGATTTTTATTAATATCATAAGCAATGCAATTAAGTACACTAATAATGGAGGTGTGATAAACTGTGATATTTCGCAGGTACCTGGCAAAAAGAATGGCTGGTGCGATGTTATTATTACTGTAAAAGATAATGGAATTGGTATGTCAGATCAGTTTTTAAAGCATATTTATGAACCATTTGAGCGAGAGCGCAATTCAACGATAAGCCGTGTAGAAGGAAGCGGCATTGGAATGGGTATCGTGAAAAAGCTTGTTGAGCTGATGGATGGCAGTGTTGATGTGCAAAGTAAAATTGGCGACGGCTCTACATTTACTGTAACTATCCCATGCAAAATTGCATCAAAAGAGGAATCAGTTGCAAAGCGGGATAAAGGAACTCATGATAAAGCAAACTTAGTTGGTGCGAGAATTTTGGTGGTAGAGGACAATGATATTAATGCAGAAATTGCAACGGAGCTTCTAGAAGAGGAAGGTTGCATTATAGAGAGGGCATGCAATGGTGTGGAGTGCATTGATATGCTTGAAAAGGCAGATAATTCATATTATGCGATGATTCTTATGGATATTCAGATGCCTGTCATGAACGGCTATGATGCTACTAGGAAAATTCGCAGAATGAAAAATCAAAATAAGGCACAAATTCCTATCATTGCAATGACAGCAAATGCCTTTACGGAGGATAGACAGATGGCGCTTGATGTAGGTATGAATGATCATGTCTCCAAGCCGATTGATATGAACATTCTTGTGCCGATCATGATGAGGTATGTGTAACTATTCAGAGCCATGCAAAATAGAAGCATCGAAGATGCGATTTTGCGAATGGGGTTCTGAATAGTTACAAGTATTTATAATATAAGAAGGGTGTCATATGGACGAGAAGCTTAAACAAAAATTAATTGAAGCTGTTAAGGCAGGCGATGAAAATCAGGCAAGTGAGCTTTTGTGGCAGCTTGTAATTGATTGCCAGAACTGTCCGTTTAAGACTGTGTCAGGTCTTCCATTTTCCTATACTATTAAACGTGGACGAAATGGAGAACTGACAAAAGAGTTATGGATTGACAGACGGGAGAATAGTAAGTCATTGGCGTGGAGCAGTATCAGACTGGCATTTTCAAATGCAATGAAAATAAAGAGTGCAGATCGTCCTAAAGCGCTTGGCGATATTCGCGGTGTTTCTTATATTTACCCTATGCTGTGGCGCTTTGGTGTGCTTGAGGTACCGCAAACAGCACATCAGCGTATGAATACAGAACTGTAAAAATAATGTACGATGGAGGCGAGAATATGGATCATTTTAAACTGGTGTCTGAGTATGCGCCGACTGGCGATCAGCCAAGGGCGATTGAGGAGCTTGTAAAAGGATTTAAAGAGGGAAATCAGTTCGAGACACTTCTAGGCGTAACCGGTTCGGGAAAGACATTTACTATGGCAAATGTCATTCAGGCATTAAATAAGCCAACATTGATTATTTCCCACAATAAGACGCTTGCCGGTCAGCTATATGGTGAGATGAAGGAATTTTTCCCAGAGAATGCAGTTGAATATTTTGTCTCATATTATGACTATTACCAGCCTGAGGCTTATGTGCCTTCATCTGACACGTATATTGAGAAGGACTCTGCGATCAATGAGGAGATTGATAAATTAAGGCTTTCTGCGACGGCAGCGCTTTCTGAGAGGCGTGATGTAATCGTAGTGGCATCTGTTTCATGTATATATGGTCTGGGAAGTCCTATTGATTATAAGGATATGATTTTATCACTTCGTCCAGGAATGATAAAGGATCGCGATGAAGTAATCAAAAAGCTTGTTGAGATGCAGTACGAGCGAAACGATATGGATTTTCACCGAAGTACATTTCGTGTGCATGGTGATGTCGTAGAGATTTTTCCGGCAAATGAGGGTGAGACTGCAGTGCGCGTAGAGTTTTTCGGTGATGAAATTGATCAGATAAGTGAGTTTGATCCGCTGACAGCACAGGTAAAAAGCCGTCTAAAGCATATCGCAATTTTTCCGGCCTCTCATTACGTTGTTGATCCAAAGGAGATGCTTCGCGCAACAACTGATATTGAAGAAGAGCTAAAGGAACGTGTAGATTTCTTTAAGCGAAATGACCGTTTGCTGGAGGCACAGCGAATTTCAGAACGCACTCATTATGATATTGAGATGATGAGAGAAACTGGCTTTTGCTCTGGAATAGAAAATTATTCGCGTCATCTGGCAGGACTGCCGGCCGGTTCACCGCCGTTTACGCTGATTGATTATTTTCCAGATGATTTCTTAATTATTGTGGATGAGTCTCATATTACACTTCCGCAGGTGCGCGGTATGTTTGCAGGAGACCGCTCACGAAAAACTACACTGGTAGATTACGGCTTTCGTCTTCCATCAGCACTTGATAATCGCCCTTTGAATTTTAGTGAATTTGAAAGCAAGATTGACCAGATGCTTTTTGTTTCGGCAACACCAGGCGATTATGAAGGTGAGCATGAGATGATGCGTGCAGAGCAGGTTATACGTCCGACAGGACTTTTAGATCCGCCGATTGAGGTGCGTCCAGTTGAGGGGCAGATTGATGATCTGATTGCCGAGATTAGAAAAACGCTGCGGTCAAAAAATAAAGTGCTTGTCACGACTTTAACAAAAAGAATGGCAGAGGATTTGACGGAATATCTGCGCGATGCAGGTATTCGCGTGCGCTATCTGCATTCTGATATTGATACGCTTGAGCGCGCACAGATTATTCGCGATATGCGTCTTGATGTGTTTGACGTGTTGGTGGGCATCAATTTGCTTAGAGAGGGTCTTGATATTCCGGAGATCGCGCTTGTGGCGATATTAGATGCTGATAAGGAAGGATTTCTGCGTTCAGAGACGTCACTTATTCAGACGATTGGACGAGCAGCACGAAACAGCGAAGGTCATGTTGTGATGTACGCTGATACGATAACAGACTCTATGCGAAATGCAATTGAGGAGACAAAAAGAAGACGAGAGATTCAAAATGAGTATAACATAGAGCACAACATCACACCTACTACTATAAAGAAGGCTGTCCGTGATCTGATTTCAATCTCAAAGGCAGCAGAGAAAGCTGATGAGAAGCTTACAAAGGATCCAGAATCAATGAGTAGGCAGGAACTCGAAAAGCTGATTGCAAAGGTTGCAAAACAGATGAATAAGGCAGCTGCTGAGTTAAACTTTGAAGCAGCGGCAGAACTTCGTGATCAGATGAGAAATTTGAAAAAATATTTAGATGATTAAAAGAAAGGCATATAATAATAAATATGGAAAATAAGAAATTTATCCGAATCCGCGGTGCAGCAGAGAATAATCTAAAGCACATTGATTTGGATATTCCAAGAGATGAACTTGTTGTGCTGACTGGATTGTCTGGTTCAGGAAAATCCTCACTTGCATTTGACACAATATATGCAGAGGGGCAGAGGCGATACATGGAGTCGCTTTCATCTTATGCAAGACAATTTTTAGGCCAGATGGAAAAGCCAAATGTTGAAAGTATTGAAGGTTTGCCGCCGGCAATCTCCATTGATCAGAAATCTACTAATAGAAATCCGCGTTCTACGGTAGGTACCGTAACGGAAATCTACGACTATTTTCGTCTTTTATATGCGCGTATTGGTGTTCCACATTGTCCTGTCTGTGGCCGAAAGATAAGCCGTCAGACTGTTGATCAGATGGTGGACAGTTTGATGGCACTTAAAGAGCGCACGAAGATTTTATTGCTGGCACCTGTTGTGCGCGGAAAGAAAGGCCGTCATGAGAAAGTTTTGGAGCAGGCAAGAAAGAGCGGCTATGTGCGTGTGCGCATTGATGGCAGTCAGTATGATCTGGAAGAGGAGATTACGCTTGATAAGAATATAAAGCATAATATTGAGATTATTGTAGATCGTCTTGTCATAAAAGAGGGTATTGAAAAGCGTCTTGCCGA
>UMCF01000616.1_pt1 | contig 13005 bp, 8 predicted proteins | sample 1964131 | NCBI WGS metagenome assembly UMCF01 (sample SAMEA4835958, study PRJEB28245) | human gut metagenome | biome: gut microbiome; material: fecal sample | place: Denmark | collected 2008
CGGTCAAGTCCGGAAAATCCAGAATTTTATATGTGATATATACTCCTAATGCCATGATCGCATAGATCATGCCCTGTTCTAATACACTCAATACCAGTGCCACGTTGTTACCTCCAAGTTTTCCGTCTGTATTTTTTATTCTACGGTAATCTCCGTAAATGTTTCTGCTGCATCGGCAATGTAGTCTTTGTCTAACTCCATGCCAATCTTGTCTGCTGCTTCTGTATTGACATAGAGTGCGGAATCCGCTGTCTTAATGTACTCTGTGTCTTTTGCAGTTGCTTCGCCTTTTAAGATCTTTGCTGCCATAGCACCTGTATTTTTTCCAAGTTCAAAATAGTCAATTCCCATTGCTGCCACACATCCGGCTTTTACCTGCTCGATCTCACTTCCGAATACCGGGATTTTCTTGCTGTTGGCTTTTTCAATTACGGTCTGAAGTGCCTGTACTACGGTGTTGTCTGTCAGGTTGCAGATACAGTCTACTTTTCCTACTAAATCTGCTGCTGCCATGTCTACATCTGCAAGGGTGTTGATTCCTGTGTCTACGATTTCAAATCCATATTTATCTGATACTTTTTTGTACTCTTTGATGGTGCTGACGGAGTTTGCTTCGCTGGTAGTGTAAAGGATTCCGATCTTCTTTGCATCCGGGAGCATCTTACGGATCATTTTTAACTGCTCATCTACCGGAAGAAGGTCACAGGAACCTGTGATGTTGCCTGCGTTGCTGCCATCCTCTTTTGCAAGTCCTGCTCCGACCGGATCGGATACTGCGGTATATACGACCGGAATGTCTGCACTCATTGCCGCATTATAAGCACTCATGGCACTTGGTGTTGCGATCGCGCAGATCAGATCTACTTTCTTTGACACATAGCTGTCTGCAATGGTTCCGGCTGTTCCTGTATCTGCCTGTGCATTGTCGTAATTTACTTTTAAGTTCTTTCCTTCTTCGATGCCTGCTTCTTTTAAGCCCTCTAAGAATCCTTCACGGCAGTTATCTAAGGAGCCATGCTCTGCAAACTGGGAAATTCCGATGGTATAGGAATCTTTGCTTTCTGTTTCTGTACTCTTTGTGTCTTTTGTGGATGTCTCTTTTGTGCTGCTTCCGCATCCTGCTAACATTCCTGTTACAAATACCATACTCATTACGACTGCTAATAATTTTTTCTTCATTTTTCTTACCTCTTTCTTTCTGCCTTCTGGCTGTTGTTAGATCCAGAACAAACGCAGATACAAGTTCGCCGATTTTTATGGGTTTTGATTTTACGGATTCCTCTTTCACAGGGGGGATGTTATCCTGTCATTACAAAAATCCGATGTGCTTACGCACTTCCTTTCAGAAGCAAAAGGATGCTGCAGATAAATCTGCCCATCTTTCCGCTTCTGAAAGAACCTTCGGTATCGGATTTTTGCAATTTCTAAGATACAAAAAAACCGCCTCAAGCATTTGCTTGAGACGGTAATATTATCATATTATCGCGGTACCACTCAAATTGACGAATTGTCCTCTCTTTCACATACTATCATACATGCCTCATTGATAACGGGTTTGGTTCCCGGCTCACCCTACTATGTATTACGCTTCAGGCTGCCCTCAAAAGTCCATTCAACGAATACCGCCATACTGCAATCCCACCACCTGCAGCTCTCTGTGACTTTGGTCTAACGTCTACTACTCTTTTTCAACGGTTTGTTCTATCTGATGTCTAGATTAATACTTTATGAGGCATTTGTCAACCGCTTTTTTGATTTTTTACTTCTTACTTTTTACACTTGAAAATGCTTCATGCTTCCCTCTAACTCATCCGCAATATTTTTTAAGCCTTCCATACTGCCGGATACTATATCAAAATTCTCTGTTACGGTATTGGCTGCCGTACATACTTCCTGCGTAGTGGCTGCATTCTGTTTTGCAATTTCTGAAAGTTCTGACACGGTCTCTACGATTTCTTTTCTTGCCCCATCTAAATACTCTACGCTGTCTGCGATTACCTGCATTCCTTCTATGGATTCTAAAATTCTCTTCATAACCGCTTCTGTCATTGTCTCGGTCTCTTTGATATGTTCGGTCTGTGCCTCTATCGTCGTTGTAACTTTTCCCATGGTCTCTACTGCACGATCAGAGTTCTCCGTAAGCTGCTGTAAAATATCAGAGATATTCTGACTCGACTCATTGGACTTGCTTGCTAACTGCTGGATTTCTGTAGCAACGACCGCAAAGCCCTTTCCACTTTCTCCTGCCCTTGCCGCTTCAATGCTCGCATTGAGACTTAACAGGTTTGTCTGTGAAGCAATGGATGCAATGATTTCCGTTGCTTCTTTGATCTGTACTACCGATTCATTTGTCTTTGCTGTCTGTGCTTCGATCTCCTGTATCAGTTCCTGCACTTCTTTATTGCTTTCAAGCAGTTCCCGGATGGTTTCCACATTCTGTTTCTCTGCACAGGACATGGCATCTGCATTCTGCTGCATCTGCTCCATCTCTTCTGTAGTCCGCTCAATCTTTTCACCCATACTATGTACATTCTTTGCCGCTTTGTCGGAAATCTCTGCCTGTGTTGCCGCACTTTGCATGATGCTGTCAATCGCTCCCTCTACCTGCCGCATAGAAGTTGTGGTCTCTCTTGCCGTCTCGCCCAGTTCGCCGGATGCCATCAGCACCGCCTCTGCATTTCCTGCAATATTCGCAATACTTTTGATCATTTCCTCCTGCAGGCTGCTGATCGCCTTTGATAAGTCTCCGAGTTCATCCTGCCTTTTTATCAACTTTGTATCCATTTCATTTTTCAGATTACCGGAGGACACGGACTGTACCATATTGATCCCTTTTTTCAATGCTCTTGAAAAATTAAAAGCAAACACTGCTGCCACTGCGATACAGAGCAACATTACAATTAGTACCACTAAGATCACGGTATTGATGATCTTATTGATCGCAGAATCCTTCTGCGCCTTATTTGCTCCCACAAAGATCATGCCGACCGGTTTTTTGCTGTCTCCCTGATAGACCGGAACATAGTAACCATAGTGAAGTGTGCCGTCTATGGACACGGAGTCACTGAAGTATTCTTTTCCCTTTTCTAAGACTTCTTTTTGGATGGTCTCTCCCGCCGGAGAACCTAAGATACGGTCTCCGTTTTTATCCTTTGCAGAAGTCATGATCCTGTCTTTTCCATAGAAAAAAGTCACTTCTAATCCTGTCTTTTCTTTGATACTGTCCACAAGACTTTCCGATTTGGAAATATTGTAGCTTCCTTTCCATATTTCTCCATTTTCCGTCTTAATATAATCCCCTGAATTCTGGTCATACGCTGCAAACGTAGATGTTGCCGCACTCTGCAATGCATCTTTAATCTCTTTTAGCAAAGAATCCCTGACAATGGTCTGTGCTATAAAGATAACCATCAGTCCCAATACTAAGACCGGAAGAACCCCAAGCATTAAAATCTTCTTTTTTAAGTCAAATCTTATCTGTCTTTTATTTGTCTCTTCCATCCGTATCTCTCCTACTCTACAATCTTCACGTTTTTATAGTACCAATTGATACCTCCCGTGATGGTATCATCGTCTAGTGTCTTACCTTTCTTTCCAATTGTATCCCCTGTATTGGTTTCAATCTTTCCATCAAAGACATTGCATTTTCCGGATAAAATCTCTGCCCTTGCCTCATCTACTTTTTCCTGTGTTCCATCGGCGCAAAAATCTGCCAAGTCCGTAATGTCCACCAATCCTTCTGCCATACCACCATAATAATTCTTTCCATCATAGGTACCATCTATGATACTCTGTACCTCGGAAGTATAATATGCACTCCAATTCCATATTACACTGCACAGGCAGGCATCCGGTGTCTCTTTTCGCATATCAGAGTTGTATCCGATTCCATAGACTCCTGCATCCTGTGCCGTTGTCTGTGGATACGGTGTATCGCAATGCTGTGCCATAACATCACAGCCCATATCTAAAAGCTGCAGGGATGCCGCTTTTTCTGCCTCCGGTGCATACCAGCTATGTGTGATCTTTACATATACTTCTGCATCCGGGTTTACCGATGCGATTCCCATTGCAAAGGCATCAATCCCTCCTGTCACTTCTGAATTCGAGGAATCCTGTGCCGCCACATAACCGATCTTATTGGTCTCTGTATTCATTCCGGCGACAATCCCGCTTAAGTATCTTGCCTGATAGATGCGTCCGAAATAGTTCGTAAAATTTTTTCCGTTGCTCTTATAACCGGTTCCATGGCAAAAATAAATGTCCGGATACTCTTCTGCCATCTGTTCCATCACATCCATGTAGCCCCAGCTTGTACCGAAGATAATATTGCAGCCTTCGTCTATGCACTCCTGTATTGCCTTTTGTGTTGCCAGCGCATCAGTATCATCTACATTGTTCTTTCTTACGATCTGTTCATCTGATAATCCGAGATTCTTCTGCATTCCCTGGATTCCCAGTTCATGTGTATAAGTGTAACCGCTGCCCTCTGCCGGGTCGGACAAATGGACTACACCTACTTTAATCTTGTCCTTTGCTATCCCTTCTGATGTCTTTTTCGCACTGTCTGTCTTTTCACTCTTCACATTATTGGTTGCATAATCATCCGGTTCTTTTTTCGACTGTCCGCATCCGGCTAACATAGCCACCATACATACGAACAGAATCATGATAAATTTACTTTTTCTTCTCATCAGTACCTCCTTTTTCTAATCCTATAAATCCAATCTCATAGCCACGTTCTACCGCCTGCTGCCGGTTTTGTACCTTGAGCTTTTTAAAAATGTTTGCCGTATGAAATTTTACGGTTCCCACTTTCTTGTCTAATTCCTCTGCGATCATATCATTGCTCATGCCTCTTGCCATCAGGCGTAAGACCTCTGCTTCTCTCTCCGTTAAAGCACCGTAATGCTCTCCCGGTGACTTTAAGTAATCCGGAAAATGACTTGCTACACTGCCTGCAAGGTCGAGCACGTTTTCCGTAAAGCTGTCTGCCCCTGCCTCTTTATGATAAATTTTTAACATTTCTACCATACAGGCTCCCTCGTCTGCTAACAGGCGGTAATATCCATACTGTTTTGCAAGGTCTAATGCCTTTTGCAGCTCCTCGCACAGACGCTTGTTATCTTTTGCCTTATAACATGCCATGGCTGATAACATATAGCACTCACACAGATCCATATACCTGTTGACCGGCTCGATCAAATTGATCAGACGTTTTGCTAATACGATTGCCATCATATGCTTTCCATTTAAGAGATAACAGCGGATCTTGATCAGATAAGCATACATATCCATCATATAAAGTTCTTTATTTTCATCCGGTGCCTGATATTCTAACCACGCCTCGATACGCTCCATATTTCCGCCATATAAGGCTGCTCGGCATTCTAATGCATCCAGACTTGACTCTAACTCATCCCGTCCGCCTCTTTGGATGCGTTCCCGGATTTTTTTGATGTACGGCTCTGCCATCTTGGTCTGTCCGTTGACAAGAAGTATCCGAAACTGCAACGCCATCGCCACAAACAGGCACTGTACATCCTGCTCGGACTCTAACAACGGAATTGTTCCGGTGACTAAAACTAATGCATCAAAACATTTGTTGTTCTGGTAATTCCATTCCGCTAAAGCCACTTCATAGACCCCTTTTCCACTATTGCCATATAATGTCTGCACGGATTTCGTAATCTCATCTTTATAGCTGACTAAATATTTTCCATAGGGTGTGAAATCCCTAAATCCATCCAGAATGCTTGGTCTGCATGCAGAAAGTATCAGACTTTGAATCGGCTTCGTATGAATCCGTTCCAGAAAACATACAATCTGAAAAAAACGTTTGTCCGTGGTATCGGGAAGCACCATTTCTAAAATCAGACGAAAAAATTTCTCACGCGTCAGTTCCTCTTCATCCGGCGCTGGTGCTTCACACAACATATCCGCATAACAGCGTGCCTCTTTTAACTTTCCTTCCATTGTTGCCAGTAACGCTCTGATGGAAAGCAGGACTGTGTCACCCTCATAACCGTTCTCATCTTCCATATGAAAATAACTTCTGCACTCCCAGATGCCGGTCATAGACACCGGCTTTTTAAATTCCTCTTCCATGACTGCCCGAAGCTGTCCCTGCTCTTTCGCCTCTTCCATAATCTGACACAGCTCTTTGACATGTCTTGGGTAATGCACCTCTTCTTTACTCTTTCTTACCGTTCTCACTGTTCTTGCCACCACTTCCTCATTTATATAAACTTCTCCGTTCTTTTCCTTTTTTTACCTCATTTATTATAGCGTATACGGTCATTCCATGTAAACCAAACCAAAACCAAACTTTTTGCCAAACTTTCTTGATATAAGAAGAGGACCGGTAACAGGATTTCCCTGCCCCGGCCCTCTGTGTATGATACTCCGGACACCGTTTCCGGTTCTTTCTATTTTTTACGCTTTTCGTTTTACGCTTTTTTGATCTTCATCTTAGAAGTAAATCCGGTCTTTTTGTTGAATAATTTCTTATATTCCTTTACTTTGTCCTTCGGTACTTTGATCGTTGCTTTTTTATGGATGTTCTTAATGGCATCCTTACCTACGCTCTTTAAGTTTTTCGATTCAATGGTAATGGTCTTTAACTTCTTATAACCTTTGAATGCATTATCTCCGATTGCTGTAACCTTGAAGGTCTTACCGCCGATCTTTACGGTATCCGTTATTTTACAGGAAGTAAACTTTGAATCTGATTTTGACTTTGTGGTTGCTGCAAGGGTAACGGTTCCTTTTCCGTTTGTGGATGCATTTGTCATCTTGTATTTATAGTTTCCTGCCGTATAAGTTTTTCCTTTTGCTACGGTAATCTGAAAGGTCTTTTTGATGCTTCCTTCGTATTTACCTTTCCCTTTGATGGTCACGGTCGCTTTTCCGATATTCTTATTATTTTTATAGGATACGGTATAATCGGTTCCCTGTTTTAATGTCTTTTTGCCTAATTTGACTTTGATCGACTGCTTCTGGGATTTTCCATTGTAGTTCTTATTGGAGATACCGCTTACCGATGCCTTTTTGATGCTGGTCTTTGCCTGGATATTTTCCTGTGGTTTTACCTGCTTTTCAATGGTTTCCGTCTGTGTCTGTGTACTAAATGCCTCATTTTTAAAGGCTGCCGTATAAGTACGGACTCCTGTCTTTTCATACGTCGGCTGCGTGGTCACTGCAGAGGTTACGGTTGCTTTTTCTGTCTCTACATGTGTCTTATCGTTCTGACATACCCTGCTTGCCGTACAGGTACTCTTATCCGCACTCCAGCTATAATCTGCTGCTCCATAATCATGGTTTGTATTTGTTATGATATAGCCTGTTCCTGTCTCATTTTCCTTTACATCAGTGCAGCTTCCATACTCAATTGAAGCGTTTCTATCCGAATCGCAGACTGCCCTTGTCAAAGACGCATTGTTGATCAACAGATTTGTCTGATATAGATAATCATCACTATGTTGTTTTGCTTCGTATATCTCCACTACGCCATAATTTCCACCGTTTATAATAAAATTCTGCACACTTGTAGTAAACTTTTCTTCGCTCTCATCGTCTCCCATTGTACTCAGGGATATATTAGTTGTATTTAGATTGACCCCATGAGAAATCTCTTTGCTATCAAAAGTTCCTTCCTCTATGATAACGGTTCCGCTTCCATCAAACATTCCCGGTGTCAGACTCAGCTGACTTTCCCACTTTGTCCTGTCAAAGACATCATTTTCTAAGGTAACCACCGCTCCTTCTTTGACCTCTTTGATATGTAGTTTTCCACTGACAGCAAACAGTCCACGAACATATTGTTTATCAGAATAATTAGTCTGTGTCGACTGACCACTGATCGCCACATTGCCGTCAATATAGAGATTGGCTGTTCCGTTGATCACAAATGGATTGACTCCTAATGTAGACCTGGCGTAACCACAACCCCAAACATAGTTTGCATCATCATTGTTGATCGAGAATCCGTCTGCTAAGATGATATTGACTTCTACGCCTTCCGGAACTGTAATCTGCGTATCGATATAGGACTCATTGATATAATTGCTGCCCTCTAAAAGATAAGTTCCCGGTGTATCTAATACAATTTTAATCTGCATATCACCCCAAACCTCTTCCGGTGTCTGTTCGCTGATATTAATCTTCGTCACATTCTCTTTGCTGATGCTGAGTGTCTCTGCCGCCTGTACCACGGATACATTTCCAGTTCCGGTCAAATAAGACGCTAATCCGGTAACTGCCGGAGATGGATTTACTGCCATTCCTGCTGTTAAGGTTGTTGCTAACAGAAGTCCTGCTTTTGCCTTTCTACGCTGATTTTTCATTCTTTTTTCGTAACTGTGTCTGGTTGGTTTATACATATGTTCCTCCTTGTGATTTCATTTCGTCACTTTTGTCTGAAACCATTTATGCCTTTATGTGTATGTGTGTTTGATATTTGAGTTGATGCAGTATGATCTACGCGAAACACGAAGCTCCACATATAGGCATAAAATGGTTTCAACACAAAATTCATACCTATATTATATGAATTATAATACATTCGTCTTATTATCAAAAATATCCGGCAATACGTCAATGCTATCTGCCTGATTGTCAAAAAAAATGCCTATTTGTCATTCGTGGCTATCCATTTTTTTGTGATTATGCTATAATTTATAAAAATTTTTTGTGATTTATTTTTATGTTTTACTGATATGGATTGTGATAGAAAAGGGGGTTGCCTGTTATGCTGATCTACATTTGTGATGATTCAAAAAGTGATTGTCTACGCCTGATGCACCATCTTTCTGCTTATGAAAATGAGATTGGTGCAGATTTTTCTACGGTTGCTTTTTCAAGCGGTGATGAGATGTTTTCGTATCTGAAGAAACACCGGGAAATCCCGGATCTGTTTTTCTTAGATATTTATATGGAGGGAAAAGACGGCATGGAAGTCGCCAGGGAGCTCCGCAGGCAGCAGGTGACAAGCGGCATTATCTTTACTACCTCTTCTACCGAGCATGCCATGGACAGCTATGAGGTACATGCGCTTTATTATCTGCAAAAACCTTTTACCCATGAACATTTTCTGATGGCGATGCAACGATGTGAGGCTTTGATCCAAAAAGCTCAAAAAAAGCTCTCTGTCTCCGCGAAGGGCAAAGAGCTTTCGATCGCATTTTCTGATATTTTATATTTAGAGACCGGACGGCATACTGTGATCTTCCATACACGCAAAGAGACCTTTTCCGTACCCGGAAGCTTAAGTCGTTTTGCAGACGCTTTCGCAGATACGAAAAACTTTCTTTCCTGCGGTCGCAGTTATTTAGTCAATCTGGATTTCGTGGACGGATTCTTAAATCAGGATTTAATTATGTCTGACAATTCCCTGATCCCGGTTCCAATCCGTAAACAATCCGAAACTGCCCGTATTATTGAGGAATACAAAAATTCTTTGGCGAAACCTACGGTTACTTTCTGACTGTACCTTTTGCGAATGGTGTTTTGCTCATCTCTTTCTGATTCAGGACAGTACTGTCTGTATGAGACGAACAATACGCTCCCATTCCTGCATGGCTTCTGGTAAAAGTTCTTCAACCTGTCTGCTGTTTCCCTGCTTTGCAGTCTCTTCTAATTCTTCAAACAGATTTCCAAGCCGTTCCGCTCCGATGCCACGGGCTTCTCCCTTGATCCCATGTACCTGTGCTATAAAATATTCATCAATATCAGTGGTATGTATTTTTTCTCTTTTTTCTTCGTATTCTTTGTCGAACATTTCTAGCAGATTCCGGTAAAATTCCACATCTCCATCCGCAAACTGCAGACCGTTCGTTACATTGATCTCACCCTGTTCTAAGACATGGAAAATCCCTTCAGGAACTGTCTTTGCTTCCTGCTCATCAGACTCCCAGCCTAAATATCTGCCTAACAGTCGTTCTAATTCTTTGGGCTTTATGGGCTTTGTGATATAATCGGCAAATCCTTCTTTTAAATACATCTGCTCTGCTCCCGGCAGTGCGTTTGCCGTCAGTACGATCACGGTCGTATAGCGGTTCCTGCCCGCTGTATCCTCCTGTATCTGATGCAGTGTCGCTATGCCGTCCGGCTGTGGCATTAAGTGATCCAAGAAAATTAAATCATAATTTCTTTTTCTGCATGCTTCTATAGCGGCTTCTCCACCGATAACGGTTTCTAAATGTACATTTGTCTTTTTCAAAAGATGTTTTAATACTTTTAGATTGGTTGTGTTATCGTCTGCGGCGAGTATCCATTTATTACTTAGGTCACTTATTTGTTTTGTTCTGTCTGTATTTGCAGTTGTATCTATATCGGCTTTCACATCGGCTCTTCTGCCATTTGGAGCATCCGAGTGTGCAGAAATTTCTTCGCCTGTCGCTTTTTCTGCTTCATAGATTGCCTTTTCGATCAGTGCAAGCATCTGTTCTCCTGCTTTTTCTGTCTCTTTGGCATACTCTAACACCTGTTCCTCTTTGCTCTCCCGCAATATCATTTCATTCATTCCAAGCATTGCGTTCATCGGTGTACGGAGCTTGTGGCTGATCTGTATCAGGATATTCTGTTTGATCTCGTTGGCTGTCCGCAGTTCTTCCATCTGCTTTAACTGCTGTGTCTGATTGATGAACCAGAGCATCATGCCGCTTTTTTCTTCGTGCTCTATGATACTTTCGGTTCTAAGCTCATAGATTTCTTCGCCCCACTCTAACATATGGTCTTCTTTTTTCAACACTTCTATGATGTCCGGGTATTTGGAGATTCGCTCCCCTTCCCGGATGCCCGGATACATCGCATTCATCCTTGCGTTGACAAAGATAATGGTATTTTCATTACTCAGTACAAGCAGTCCTTCGTCACCATGATTAAACGCATTGTCTACCGCCGCATGCAGGGAACCGAAGTAGCCGTATTTTACCATTGCCATCATCATACAGAACATCGTAATGGTCATAGCACATACCACCGGATTGTAGCTGCCAAAGACTCCTACGCCTTTTAATATCAGTTCTAAGGCAAAGATTCCGTTTCCTGCTGCTATATAAAGGATTCTTTTTTTCTGTGTTGCCGTACTCTGTCTGTAACGCACACCACAGCAGATCTGGATCGTCAAAAGTACCGCTGCCATATGGATATAGTGCATCTTCCAGATGATCCCGCCGCTGACATTGATTCTTTGATACATTCCATCATTTAAGATCTTCATGGAATTGTAAAAATAAGGATTGTGTTCTGCCGTAAACACACCAACGAGTACCACCGTATTGATCGCTGCCTGTATGATATAGATCCAGCCGGGTATTTTTAAATAGGCAAATTCGGAAGCAAACCACAAGAGTGCCATCAAAAAACCTGCCTGTCCGACATACTGGACACATAGACCGCTCAACGCTTCTCCTACCGTATCTGCATGCATCAGCTCTAACTGGACCCCTATTACAAAGATCACGGTAAATACGTCATATAGCACAAATGCCATCTGTGCTCTGGATGGCTGTTGTCTGATCACAACCACGAGCATAGACAGCATTAATAAGATCGCTGCTATATTGACTGCTTCAAGTACATAAAACATATCTGTTTTCTCCTATATTAACTGAAATATACCAGCTCATCTTCCGGCTTTTTCGCCGGTTTTATTTCTACCGGATAAAGGACCGGCCCTTTTCCACGATACTCTTTTGCAAATTCCACTTTGACTTTTGCCGTAATCTCGATCCAGGATTTATGAGGTATCTTATCGGAATCCGGATATTTGCACTTAAATCCGATAAAGGTGATATCCTCCACGCAGCAGGTCATTGCAAAACGTCCCGGTACAAAGACTCCTTTTTTCATTTTGTCCGGGTTATAGACTAATGCTAAGAACTTGATCGTCTTTCCGTCATATTTTTTGGGATTGTCCATGGCATCGAGATACCACAGTCCGTAATCTGCATCGGATAATTCGATAAAATCCGCACTGGTGTCAAATGGAACGTCCTCCATCTCACGCTCATCTAAGGTTCCGTCTTTTCTCTCATAGACGATCTGTGCTTTCCGGTTCAGTGCTTTGACATTCCGGCGGAATTTTTCCCGCGGCGTATCATCATCGCAGCGGTTAAAAATGACCACATCCGCATCGAATAACTGCTCCATGATCATTGTCCGCATATTTGCCAGATACATCTCAAAGGTTGTGGCATCGGCGGTTGCTAAGGACTGTACGACTACCCAGCCCTCTGGCAGTTCTGTCTCTTTTAGGGTGTCCATGCCCCAGGTGCCGTTATATTCGATAAAGATCACCTGCGGTTTATACGCCTCATTGAGTGTTTCTAATGTCTTTGCATTAAAATCTTCTTCCTCATCGATCGTTGCAAGTTTTACATTGATGCCGGCTAACTTTTCTTCGTCATACTCTACATCTCCGTCCTCGCAGGCGATGATCAGTCCGCGGTCCTCTTCCGTAAAATCGTTCTCAAACAGGGTCTCTAAGATCAATGATGTCTTACCGCTGTCCATAAATCCCGTAAAGAGATATACCGGTATTTCTTCCATGCTGCTGCCTCCTTTCCTGTCTCGTTTTTCTATACCAGTTCAAACAGATGCTCTAACCGGTGCTCCTCAATATCTGTTCCGATCACACAGAGTCTTCCCGTATAATCAGGTTCGCCCTCACGGATCTCATACTCGCCCGGAACCATATCGAAGTAAATCCAGGTTCCGTCTTCTGCCGGAACCATACCTTTTGCTCTTAAAATCGTGCCATATTCTTCGGTATTGCAGAATTTCTTTAAAATGTTCTCAATACCCTCTCTGGTGTATTTGTGAGGTGTCTCCTTGCCCCAGCTTGTAAATACATCATCGGCATGATGATGACCATGTTCGTGATCGTGGTCATGGCAGCCGCAGGTGCAGTTCTCGCCATGTTCATGATGGTGGTCATGATCGTGATGATGCTCATGGTCGTGATGATCATGTTCATGGTCATGCTCGTGGTGATCATGTTCA
>UMCF01027642.1_pt1 | contig 12999 bp, 9 predicted proteins | sample 1964131 | NCBI WGS metagenome assembly UMCF01 (sample SAMEA4835958, study PRJEB28245) | human gut metagenome | biome: gut microbiome; material: fecal sample | place: Denmark | collected 2008
TGGTCAGGCATTCTTAGAGCTTCATCCTACAAAATATGCAGAAGAGCTCGTTAAGAAGATGGAGAAGAGCGGTGCAAAAGCATACCTTGTAAACACAGGATGGAACGGAACAGGAAAACGTATCTCCATCAAAGATACTCGTGGTATCATCGATGCAATCTTAAACGGAGATATCTTAAATGCACCTACAAAGAAAATCCCATACTTCAACTTTGAGGTTCCAACAGAGTTAACAGGTGTAGACACAGGAATCTTAGATCCTCGTGACACATACACAGATGTTTCCGAGTGGGAGACAAAAGCAAAAGACCTTGCTGACAGATTCATCAAGAACTTTGCTAAATACGAAGGAAACGATGCTGGTAAGGCATTAGTAGCTGCTGGTCCTCAGAAATAAGAATTTCTGAAAGAGCAGAAAAAAAAGGAAAATAAAGACGCGTTATCTGTTTAACGGGTGAAATATTACAAGGCACAGAATGTTTGAATTCTGTGTCTTGTTTTTTTGCATTATGAAATTTAGATGATACAGGAGAAGTTCTATCGGAAAGTGCCTGTCGGAAGAATGGATAGAAAATCTTGAAATAAATCCGTCACATACACGTTTTACATAGAAAAAGCAAGTCCTATTTTATACAAAAATTTCCTACAAATTTTGACAAAATTTTCAACTTATTTTTTATTGAAAAGAAACAAATACTAGAGTATAATAAAATCATCAAAGATTCCTGGGATGTGCGACACCCTACTATTTTGAACCTACATTTACGTTCATGGGATTCTCATATCGCTGACTTGGATGCCAGGCCGCCGTCAGCAGCGGAAGGCAGAAGAGCAGTTGCGGACACCCACCTAGCTTTGCTAGGAGTCAAAATTGTAGGAAACGGCATTTTGGGTATTACAGAAGAAAATGTATATGGGACACGAAAGATTTTTAGAGTACAAAAGATTCTAAAGATACAGAAGAGAACATATGCAAAAGATAAATAGAACCAAAGAGAACCCGGTACAAAAGAGGAGCTGTTAAAAGTACAAAAGAGGACTTTTACGAAAGATAGATTTGTACGAAGGAAGAAGAGAAGCTGCTAAGTATTTAGCAGCTTCTTTAATTACTTTATAGGAAATATTGAGGATTGGTCCATGAAAAAAAGAACGAAGAAAAAAACAGGAATTTTATTGTTAGCAGCGGTATTGCTGCTTGGAATTGTAGTTACGATCAGGGTTATCACAGATAGAGGACAGACAAAAGACCGCATATCGGTAGCAGAAGCGGAAAATGAACTGGAAGAAGCAACCGGTGTCAGCTTAAAGTTAGACGGTGCTTATCTTACATATGCCGATGTGGAGGAAGTGGTAGACCGCCTGCATCTGAATGACTATATTGCTTATGAAAAAAAGAGTGGTGCAAAAAAGATACTAAGAGAAGAGTGGAATCCGATCTATGATAAAATTTTAGATTATTTAGATTCAGAGCATCGGATTCAAAAAGAAAGTGTTCTGGTACTTGGCGTGGATGAAAAGAAGAAAAGCGTGGACACCAGTATCGGTTCTTTTTCTTTGCAGGGAATCACCTTAGAAGAAATGAAACAGTATCGTCTGTATGTTACCGACCAGAAGATTCTTGGGATCGTAAAGCAGGAAAAAAAGAGCGAGAGTACTTTGGAAAATGTATATCTGAAAACGCTTGCCGATGGAAAAGCCATTGTGTTTTTTTGCGGAAAAGAATATGAATTTGCTACAAAAAGCACAGATGGAAAATTAAGCAATACCGTCTGTGACCTTGTATTTGAAAAAGAAAAGATCAAGGAAATCCGAAAAAAACAGGATACGATCACCGGAAATCTGATCACGATGGACCAGTCAGAGATTGAGATAGAAGGCTATGGAAAAATCCCATTAGCGAAGCGGGTTCCGGTTTATAAGATTTATGGAACGTTAGAAGAGAAGACCTTTCAGGATATTGTCATTGGAAATATGGATGTCCGGTATGTTGTTGGGAACGGAAAAGTGCAGGCAGTATTGTTAAAAGAACCGGCAAACATCAAAAATATCCGGGTGCTGCTTTTAAATGAAGGTTCGCCGTATTATGAAAATGTTTATCTGACTTCCGAGCAGAAAATGAAGATCACATTAGGGGAAGAAAAAAGAGAAGCAGAGGCAGGCAGTGTATTATCGGCAGCGGAACTATTAGAAACTTCCGAGGAAGCCTGCAAGATCAAGGCGGCGGATCATGGAAAAATCTATTTAACGAAAGCGGATGGAAGCAGAGAAACCGTAGGTTATTCCGGCAGTATGGAACTGCGTCACAGTGAACAGGGATATACTGTGGTAAATAAGATATCCTTAGAGGACTATATCTGTGGTGTCCTGCCGAGTGAGATGCCGGAGAAATTCCATGTCGAGGCATTAAAAGCACAGGCAATCTGTGCCAGAAGTTATGCCTGTATGCAAATGGTCAAAGGAGACTATGCAGCACTTGGTGCGCATGTAGATGACAGCACGAATTATCAGGTATACAACAAGAATCCGGCGGGCGAAAAGTCCGTAAAAGCAGTCGAAGATACGGTTGGTCAGGTATTAAAATACAAGGGAAATGTCGTAGAGGCATATTACTATTCCACCTCCTGCGGACATACCGGAACAATGGAAAACTGGAATCTTTCGGATGATAAGACCTATGGATATTTAAAAAGTGTCTGGGTAAAAAAAGATGCTCCAAAAACGGATCTATCTAAAGAGAAGAATTTCAGAACCTATATCCAAAGTGGGGATGAAGTATGTTTTGACGGAAAAACACCGTATTTTCGCTGGAGTGCGGCTTTAGATTTTAACCAAAAGGACGAAAATATACGAAATATCTTAAAAGAGCAGAAAAAAGCAAATGGAAAAAATATTACATTTTATGCAAAGGATGGAACGAAGAAAAAATCCTTAAAAGGATTTGGAGCAATTGCGGAAGTATCCGTAAAAAAGCGTGGAACTTCGGGAGCTGTTAAGATGCTGAAACTGGAATTTGAGAACGGAATGGCACTTGTGAAAAATGAATATAATATCCGTAGGATTTTAGGAGCTGCTTTAAAAGAAGTCACACTTCAGGATGGAACAAAGAATACGCAGATGACCGTACTGCCAAGTGCGTATTGTGTTTTAGACTATGATAAGAACACAAAGACCGCGTCAGCCATCGGCGGCGGATTTGGCCATGGGATCGGTATGAGCCAGTATGGTGCGGACGGAATGGCACAGGCGGGATATTCCTGCGATGAAATTTTAGGATTTTTCTATCATGATGTGAAAATTGAGAGTATTTATTGAGAAACTTGCCAAAACAGAAAGTTCATGGTAACCTTTTATTCGGAGAAACAGAAGTGAGGTTTTTAAAACAATGCTTTGGAAGATTTTTGGAAATGTAAAAACATTTTTAGATAAATGCCGGATAGATAATATTACAGCCTTTGCGGCACAGTCGGCGTTTTTTATTATTTTGTCGGCAATTCCATTTTTGGTGGTGTTTAGTTCCTTATTAAAATACACACCGATCTCACAGGATATGCTGACAACGGCAGTAGGAAATTATATGCCAAACTATATTTCGCCGTTAGTGAACTCGATCATTGCGGAGGTATACAATCAGTCCGTCGGATTGATCTCGATCGCGGCGGTGGTTGCGATCTGGTCGTCTGCGAAGGGCTTGCAGTATTTAGGAACCGGACTGAATATGGTCAATAACTGTCAGGAAACCAGAAACTGGTTTGTACTGCGTTTCCGTGCGATATTCTATACCGTAGTCCTGATCCTGACACTGATCACCGTGCTGGTATTGCTGGTATTCGGAAGTACGCTGCAAAAGGCAGCCATTCGGTATGTGCCGATCATTTCGCATTTTATGAGTGTGCTGATTGGAATCCGTATCATTATTATCATGGGTGTGCTGATCTTTTTCTTTGCATGGATATTTAAAATGGTGCCAAACCGCAAGGCTTCGTTTAAGAGTCAGCTTCCGGGGGCAATTTTAAGTGCCGTTTCGTGGTATGTATTTTCGTTTGGACTGTCTATTTATGTGGAGTATTTTAACGGATTTTCCACCTATGGAAGTCTGGCAACGATCGTGCTTGTCATGCTGTGGTTGTATTTTTGTATGTACATCCTGCTGCTTTGTGCAGAGACCAATGTTGTCTTTTCGGATCTGTTCCACAAATGGAGAGCAAAATTGCATGAAAAGCGAGTGGGAGATAAGAAATAACCGGAAACATAAGAATGAACGAGATAAGAAATCACTTGCAGTTTTTAGCAGGCTGTGCTAAAATGTGAGAAGTTTAGAAGAAAAGCAAAGAAAGTGTCAGTAGTCTGTTATACTTTTTTCAGAGAGAGGATGCCATCGGCTGAAAGCATCTTTAAGGTAAGGTAACAGATGAATTTCTCACTGGAGCTTCCGGATTGAACAGAATGGTAAGTAGGTCCGGACGGGTCATACACGTTAAGTATTTGAATGAAGAGCCCGATTTTTGGGAATTAAGGTGGTAACGCGGAGAATGCTTCGTCCTTTTTATGTAAGAAGGACGGAGCTTTTTTTATGCTATGGGAAATACCGTGTTTCCTATAGAGCAGAATGTCCTTCGGGCGAAGATACGACTAAGAAAGGAGATTTATTATGAAAGAAAAGCTGCAAAAAATCAGAGAGGAAGCGGTGCGTCAGATAGAGGAGGCAAAGGAACTTAATGCGTTAAATGATGTCCGTGTTTCCGTTCTTGGAAAAAAAGGAGAGCTGACCGCAGTTTTAAAAGGTATGAAAGACGTAAAACCGGAGGATCGTCCGATGGTTGGTCAGTTAGTAAATGAGACACGAGAGGCAATTGAGAGAACTTTAGAAGAGACAAAGAAAAAATTAGAGAGTGCAGAGTTAGAGCACCGTTTAGAAAAAGAAGTGATCGACGTAACATTACCGGCAAAACAGAATTCTGTCGGACACCGTCATCCGAATATGATCGCATTAGAAGAGGTAGAGCGTATTTTCGTCGGCATGGGCTATGAAGTCGTAGAAGGACCGGAAGTAGAGCAGGACTATTACAACTTCGAGGCACTGAATATTCCAAAGAACCATCCGGCAAGAGATGAACAGGATACGTTCTATATTAATGACAGTATTGTACTCCGTACCCAGACTTCTCCGGTACAGGTGCGTGTCATGGAGGAAGGAAAACTCCCGATCCGTATGATAGCACCGGGAAGAGTGTTCCGTTCCGATGAAGTGGATGCGACACATTCCCCTTCTTTCCATCAGATCGAGGGAATGGTTGTAGATAAGAACATTACTTTTGCGGATTTAAAAGGTACTTTAGCAGAATTTGCCAAAGAACTGTTTGGAGAGGATACCAAAGTAAAATTCCGTCCGCATCATTTCCCGTTTACAGAACCGAGTGCGGAAATGGATGTTACCTGCTTTAAATGTGGTGGAAAAGGCTGCCGCTTCTGCAAGGGCGAAGGCTGGATCGAGATTTTAGGATGTGGAATGGTACATCCGAAGGTTTTACGAATGAGCGGTATTGACCCGGAAGAATATTCAGGCTTTGCATTCGGAGTAGGATTAGAGCGAATTGCTCTGCTGAAATATGAGATTGATGATATGCGTCTTTTATATGAGAACGATATCCGTTTCTTAAAACAGTTTTAGATGAAAAGGTAAAGGAGAATAGCGATGAGAACATCATTAGAATGGATAAGATCAATGGTGCCGGAATTATCATGTACGGCACAGGAATATATGGATGCAATGACACTTTCCGGCTCTAAAGTAGAAGGTTATGAGGAGTTAGATGCGGATTTAGAGAAGATCGTCATTGGACAGATTGAAAAGATTGAAAAACATCCTGATGCAGACAAGCTGATTATCTGCCAGGTCAATGTTGGTACAGGAGAAAATATTCAGATTGTAACGGGAGCACCAAATGTAAAAGAAGGCGATAAGGTTCCGGTCGTATTAGACGGTGGACGTGTTGCCGGCGGTCATGATGGAAAAAAGACACCGGGCGGAGTCAAGATCAAAAAAGGAAAACTGCGAGGCGTGGAATCTTTTGGTATGATGTGCTCAATAGAAGAGCTTGGTTCTACAAAGGACATGTATCCGGAAGCACCGGAATATGGAATTTATATCTTCGCGGAAGATGCAGTGGTTGGAGCAGATGCAGTAGAAGCACTCGGACTTCACAATTCCGTATTTGAGTATGAGATCACATCAAACCGTGTAGACTGTTTTGGAATCATCGGACTTGCGAGAGAAGCGGCAGCAACTTTCAGAAAAGAGTTCCATCCGCCGGTAGTCACCGCAACCGGAAATAATGAGGATGTCAATGACTATGTTAAAGTATCGGTAGAAGATACAAAGCTTTGCCCAAGATATACTGCGCGTGTAGTAAAAAATATTAAGATCGCACCGTCACCGGAGTGGATGCAGCGCAGACTTGCCGCACAGGGAATCCGTCCGATCAACAATATTGTAGATATAACAAACTATGTCATGGAAGAATACGGTCAGCCAATGCATGCCTATGACTTAGATACGATCGCAGGACATCAGATCGTAGTAAAAAGAGCAGAAAAAGGACAGAAATTTGTGACCTTAGACGGACAGGAACGTACGCTGGATGATTCCGTACTGATGATCTGTGATGGTGAAAAAGCAATCGGTATTGCAGGAATCATGGGTGGTGAGAACTCCATGATCACAGACGATGTAAAGACCATGCTGTTTGAGGCTGCCTGCTTTGATGGAACCAATATCCGTCTTTCCTCTAAAAAAGTAGGACTTCGTACCGATGCGTCCGGAAAATTTGAAAAAGGCTTAGATCCGAATAATGCGATCGAGGCAATGAACCGTGCCTGCCAGTTGATCGAAGAATTAGGTGCAGGAGAAGTAGCCGGTGGAGTTGTAGATGTCTATACAACCGTCAAAGAAGGAAGAAATATCCCTTTTGAGCCGGAAAAATACAACAGACTGCTCGGAACAGACATTGCACCGGAAACCATGTTAGACTACTTCGAAATGTTAGACTTAGGATATGACAAAGAGAAAAACGAGATTTTAGTTCCATCCTGGAGACAGGACTTAGAGTGTGATGCAGATATTGCGGAAGAGGTTGCACGTTTTTATGGATATGATAAGATACCGACCTCCCTTCCAAGCGGAGAAGCAACTACCGGAAAATTATCCTTCAAACTGCGCGTGGAAAAATTAGCAAGAGATATTGCTGAATTCTGCGGATTTTCACAGGCAATGACGTATTCTTTTGAAAGCCCGAAAGTATTTGACAAGCTGCTGCTTCCGGCAGACAGCCCACTGCGTGAAACCGTAGTCATCACCAATCCGTTAGGCGAAGATTTCAGTATTATGCGAACCGTTTCCTTAAACGGAATGTTGGCTTCCTTAGCAACCAATTATAATAGAAGAAACCAAAATGTGCGTCTGTATGAGCTTGGAAATATTTATCTTCCAAAGCAGACTCCGGTTACGGAATTACCGGAAGAACGTATGCAGTTCACACTCGGAATGTATGGAGAAGGGGACTTCTATACGATGAAGGGTGTCGTAGAGGAGCTCTTTGACAAACTTGGAATGCATGAAAAGGCAGAATATGATCCGTCTGATAAGAAGTCATTCCTACATCCGGGCCGTCAGGCAGATATCGTATATCACGGAAATGTCATTGGCTATTTAGGAGAGATCCATCCGACCGTTGCCGCAAATTATGCGATCAAAGAACGTGTCTATGTAGCAGTTCTGGATATGCCGTATATTGTGGAGTATGCAAGTTTTGACCGTAAATACCGGGGTATTGCAAAATTCCCGGCAGTAACGAGAGACCTTTCCATGGTAGTGCCAAAAGAGGTATTAGCAGGCGACATCGAAAAAGTATTTGATGAAAAAGGCGGACAGTATTTAGAACGCTATGCACTGTTTGATATTTACGAAGGAGCACAGATCAAACGCGGTTATAAGTCCATTGCCTATACGCTGACCTTCCGTGCACAGGATAAGACCTTAGAGGATGCCGATATCCAGAACGCAATGAATAAGATCCTGAAAAAATTGGAAGAATTGGGAATTGAACTCCGTAAATAACTATGTTATAATCGTTATATGAATTTTATCATATTTTTTCTTTAAGAAAGAGACAAAATATTTGGAGAAAGAGAAAGGAAAGAGAAGAATGAAAAAAATCATGAAAAAAAGCCTGTCACTGGTTATGGCACTTGCAGTAATGCTCACGGGCGTATTAGTGATCCCGACAGCCGGAAACAAAGCAGCTGCAGCATCACCAAGTTTTTATGGCAACCAGACAGTATACTATGAAACAAATTCACCGTATACTACATGGAAAGTCAATGTGCCGATTTTTAACTGCACTAAAGCAACACAGATCAAGAATCTGAAGAGTTCTAATACCAGCATTGCAAAGGTAAAAGCAAAACCGGGTTCTGTAGATGTGTACTACTATAAAAAAGCCGGTACAGTAACTATTTCCTGTAAAGTGGGTTCTAAGAAGATCAGCACAAAAGTTACGGTTAAGAAATATTCATCACCGATAAAACAGATGAAGATCGGAAGCACAGATGTAACCTCTAAGTTCAAAGGATGTTTTGAAGATTACTGGTATCATACCAAATCTTTCAAAAACCAGAAGGTTACTTTAAAAGCAAAGAGTGGCTGGCAGATATATTCTGTATTTGTAAGCACAGATTCAAAAAACTTCAGTAAGTATAGAATCAATAAGAGTTCCTATACGATACCGAAAATGACTTATAATGGCAGATTTGATTCTGTATGGGTTACATACCAGAAGAAATCCAATCCGTCAGAAATAGTAGAAGTCAGATTAAATATGGTAAAAGAATAATTAGCAAAGAGCAGGATTCAGCGAATTCTGCTCTTTTAAGGAATAGGTAATGAACGTAAAAGATTTTGATTTTGAACTTCCACAGGAATTAATTGCACAAGATCCGTTAGAGGATCGCTCCGGTTCTAAATTACTGATTTTAGATAAGGATACCGGAAAAACAGAACATCGGATTTTTCGGGATATTGTATCTTATCTGAATCCGGGTGACTGTCTGGTAATCAATAATACAAAAGTAATTCCGGCACGTTTGTATGGAGTGAAAGAAGGAACCGAAGCCCATATAGAGATCCTTTTGTTGAAAAGAAGAGAAAATGATATTTGGGAGACACTGGTAAAGCCGGGCAAAAAGGCAAAACCGGGTACAAAGATCATATTTGGAGACGGACTGTTAACAGGTGAAGTCATAGACGTAGTAGAAGAGGGAAACCGTCTGATACAATTTTCTTATGAGGGAATCTTCGAAGAAATTTTAGACAGACTGGGACAGATGCCGCTTCCACCGTATATTACACACCGGTTAAAGGATAAAAACCGCTATCAGACGGTATATGCAAAATATGATGGTTCTGCCGCTGCACCGACTGCGGGACTGCATTTTACACCGGAACTGTTACAGACGATCCGCGAAAAGGGTGTCCATATTGCAGAGGTCACACTTCATGTCGGATTGGGAACATTCCGGCCGGTAAAGGTAGAGAATGTCAGCGAACATCATATGCATTCGGAATTCTATATGATAGATGAAAAGGCAGCGGATACGATCAATGCCGCAAAACGTGCAGGCGGACGGATCATATGTGTAGGGACGACAAGCTGTCGGACATTGGAATCGGCTGCAAAAGAAGATGGCACGATCGAGCCGACCAGTGGCTGGACGGATATTTTTATTTATCCGGGGTATCGTTTTAAGATATTGGATTCACTGATTACAAATTTTCACTTACCGGAATCGACTCTTTTAATGCTGGTATCGGCATTGGCAGGAAGAGAACATGTTCTTGCCGCATATCAGGAGGCAATTGAGAATAAATATCGTTTCTTCAGCTTTGGAGATGCTATGTTTATTACTTCGGAAAAAACAAGAGAAGGAGAATCTTAAGACTATGGAAGAAAAAAGAAAACATAAACGGCTGGAGTTAGACGTGACCGTCGAATTAGAGCGTTTAGATGAGGATGGGGTTACGACACTTCGCTATTCCCATGTGGAAGTAGTGGATATTTCAAGAACCGGAATTGGGTTTAAAGCAGGACAGCGGCTTGAGGTTGGAACGCACTACAACACAAAGATTCAGATTTGGACAAAAGAGATTATTGATGTTGTAATTGAAATTGTTCGATGTGAAGAGTTAGAGGATGGCTATCGCTATGGGGGAATCTTTATTGGCATGTCCAATACAGATGCTTTAAAAATTGATATCTATCAGATTTTTAATGATATTTAATTTTTGATTATATTTCCAATGAGGCTGTGAAAGAGAGAAACATGAATACATCATAATGGGAGGCATTGTAATATGGAACGTTTGAAAAAAACGAATCAGACCATGCTGTTAGTCGTGGGTTTTTTGACAGCGATTATTCCGGCGTTTACGTTTACGGAAAAGCTGTATAATGGCAGTAATCTGGTCTTTTATTCCACACTGATTTCTGCACTTGCAGGAGTAATCGTGTTTTTGATTTTAGGATCGAAATTTGCGGACAAGTATGCAGTTCGTTATGTGCTGGTTGTAGTTTATGGGCTGACGTATGCATTCTGGATACTTTTTTCGGAGCATATTATTATTTTTGCATGCTCTTATATTGCCTGTTCTGTTTTGGTAGTTTACCACGATAAGAAATTCACAACGGTAGCATTAGCAGCAGTATTTTTCGTGAATACGATACTGTTTTTGGCAAGATTAAAAATGGGCACATCGTCATTAATGGTTGTTTTAACACAGCTTGTCATTAATGTTTTATTTGTATTGACATATGCTTATACGAATCGCCTGCAGCGAATTTTTGCAATCGAAGACGAAAATGAAATCCGGGCAGGTCAGCAGGAGCAGGAGCATCAGATGATGCAGTTAGTAGAAACATCAGAAGCAGTCAGGGAGACTGTCAGCACATCCAAAGAGTCTGCGGTACGTCTGAGAAATCAGATGCAGCAATCAGCAATGGCGACACAGGAAATAGCTTCCAGTACGTTGCAGACTGCCGAGAGCATCCAGGAGCAGACACAGTTGACCACAGAGATTCAGCAGCTGATTCAGGAAATCAATGTTGTTTCAGAAACGGTGCAGGAGTTTGTACAGACATCTGTAACAGCATCGAATCAGGGACAGGTCTATATGAATGAGCTGCAGGACAGCACAAATACGATTGTAAAAGAGAGTCGTGAACTGAGTAATGAGATGCAGTGTCTTTCAAAAGAAATTGTAAATATGAAAGGAATCACGGAGACGATTTCAAGTATTTCTTCAAGTACAAATCTGCTTGCATTAAATGCTTCGATTGAGGCAGCAAGAGCCGGTGAGGCAGGAAAGGGATTTGCTGTAGTTGCAGATGAGATTCGTGAATTGGCAGATGAAACAAAAGAATCTACGGAAAATATCGAACAGGTATTAGAGAACTTTATCGAAAAAATTGAGAATATGGTTAAGACCGTAACACATACGGCAGAAACTGTTCAGCAGAACAGTGAAATCATGGATAAAGCAAATACCTCTTTTGGAAATATTGCTTCTGATTTGATGAGAACAAATGAGGAAGTTCAGACACTCCACAACGATTGCGTTAATTTGCAGGATAATAATGCAAAGATTGTAGATCAGATTTCTAACCTGTCTGCAACGACAGAGGAAGTATCTGCACAGGCAGAAAATTCTGAGAATCTGCAAAATATCTGCTTAGAGGAGAGTAGAAAGATTACGGAGATACTGGAACATTTAGCAGAATCTGTTTCGCAGTAGAGAAAGTGGAAACAGTAAATAACTTGCACAAAGCCGAGTCTGTTTTGTGCAAGTTGCCAGTCACTAAATTGTGGGCTGACTTCTGACACCTTGATCCTATAGGAAGTATCGTGCCAGCCAGCATCAATTTCCTATGGAAAAATACAGGAAAATACAAAAAAATAAAAAAATTTAAAAAATTTAAAAAAAGTACTTGCTTTTTTTTGTAAGACCATATATAATACCAATTGTTGACGCGGTTTAACAAAATAAATACTAAGGTTCGTTGGTCAAGCGGTTAAGACGTCGCCCTCTCACGGCGAAAACAGGGGTTCGATTCCCCTACGAACTGTTTATTCATTAATGAATAGCCCAACCCTTGAAAGTACTGGAAGCCTTGAAAATACTGAGGTTCAGTGCTTTTTATTTTTATAAAAACAATTCGTTAAATCATACCTTTGAATGACAAGGTATTCAAAAAGGTATTCAAACATGCGTTTGAGTAAGAAAATACGCAAGAAAGGAGATTCTTGCGCAAGTGCTACTAAAGATAAATCGACCATGAATCGGTTTATTTTTTTGCACAAAAATAGCGGGGATTAGTCCCACCCGCTAAAAATATCTATGATACCGATCAGTTTGAAAAAGCCAATGATTAGCTGAAAAAATAGTTTGATTGGTAAAATTATAAGGTATATAAGTAATGTTATCATACGAGATCCTCCTCTTGGAAAATATAGGTAAACGATTTTGATACCCCCCGGGGGTGCGACGTTGAACCACCAGGAATACAGTTTGTTTTTTTGTTATAAGATGTAATTGTTAAATGGCTGTTACAAAACGTTGTGAGGCTTGTTGAGCAATTTTAATTCATGCATGCGTACCTTTCTTGATTCAATTCTAAAATCCTCTTAAAATCCATTTTAACGGCTTATACATTTTGTGTCAATCTTCTATCTTGGAAGATTGATGCTTTTATTAATCGCCTGTGTTAATCGTTCAGAAGAGCAGGCGATATATGTCTGCGTTGTCGTGACGCTGCCATGCTGATAAAATTCTCGTGTCGCTTCAATGTCATGACCGGAGTTTTTATAGATCTGTTGGCCGGCAAATTTCCGGAAGCTGTGTGTTGATGTTTGCGGAATATCTAAATATTCCGTTGCAGCCTTTAGGGCTTT
>UMCF01022257.1_pt1 | contig 12937 bp, 10 predicted proteins | sample 1964131 | NCBI WGS metagenome assembly UMCF01 (sample SAMEA4835958, study PRJEB28245) | human gut metagenome | biome: gut microbiome; material: fecal sample | place: Denmark | collected 2008
CGAAAGCCCCGCCGGAAAACCGGCGGGGCTTTTGGGGTGTTGCGAAAAGAAAGGGATCGGATCAGTATTTCTGCAGCGGGGCGTATTTCTCATGCAGCGCTTCCTCACGCTCGAGGTCGGACTCGATGCGTCTGTGGCGTGCGCGGATCTGCTCGTGGGTGTGCATATGCGGCACCTTGTACATGTGGTTCTCCTCGACAGCCTCGAACAGGTACGGGCCGACGAAGGCGGGGTTCATGCCCTTGACGGTGATGTTGCTGTCGAACAGGCGGCGGTAATCCCAGTAGCTGTCGGTGGCGTAGAACGGGTCGCACGGGACGCTGTAGTCGGCCGGGCGGTGATCCTCGCTGTTGTGGATGTTCGTGTGCACATATTCGGGACAGAACACGCTCACACCCATCATGCTGTAGTCGGGGTCGTTCTCGGCGAGGTCGCGCACGGCCTCAGCGATGCAGACGGCGGCATGCTTGCTCGCAAGGTAGGCCGTATTGTAGCGCAGGCCGGTGATCAGGCCGGCGATGGATGCGGTGAACAGGAAGTGGCAGGGCGTGCCCTGCTGCTTGAAGATGGGCAGCACCTCGTGCACGTAATAGGTCAGGCCGAGCACGTTCGTGTTCATGGCCCAGGCCCAGTCCTGAGGCGGATGGTTGTAGACCCAGCCGGCGGTGGCGATGCCGGCGTTGGCGAACATCAGGTCGAGCTGGCCGTACTCCTGCATGACGCGCAGGATGCTGAAGCGGACCTCTTCATACTTTGTGACGTCGGTCTTGATGGTGACGACCTTCGGCGCGCCGGCCTTCTCGCAGATGGCCTTGGTCTCCTCGAGACCCTCGGTGTTGATGTCGATGAGGGCGAGGCGCATGCCGCGCTTGGCAGCCTCTTCAGCGAAGGCGCGGCCGATGCCGGTGGCGGAGCCGGTGATGGCGGCAACTTTGTTCTTGAATTCTTTCATGTCTTGACTTCCTTTCTGTTGTGATATGGTGTGGGTTGACGGGGCTCAGGCGAGACCCGGGAACAGGACGCACATGAGCGTGACGGCGGCGGTACCGACGGTCGTGGCGATGACGGTCGTCACGAACAGGGCGGGGTAGACCTCCTTGAGCTTCATGTGGCACATGGGCAGCAGCATGAGGATGCTGCCCGAATAGGGCATGGAGTCGAGCGTGGTGGCCGCAAACGCGGACACGCGGTGGATGGTGCTGGCCGTCAGACCGAGCGCCTGCAGCTTCGGCGCGATGATCGGCAGCGCGACGAGCTGGCCGGTGGACGAGCCGCCGGTGAGCATGCACATGAGCGCCACAACGACCCAGCAGATGAGGATCGGCGCGATGCTGATGCTTGTGATGGCGGTGATCATGGACTGGAACGCGTCCGTGTTGGTGATGACGCCGGCGAAGCCGCAGATTGCGGCGACGGTCATCGTCATGGGCACGGAGTCGACGGCGCCGCTGTTGAGCATGGCCTTGAGATCCCTGCGGCGCAGCTGCGGCCAGAACAGCACGAGAGACAGCGCGATGGAGCACAACAGGCAGATGTTGATGTTGAGCTTCCAGATGTTGAACAGCAGGAAGAGGACGGCCATCGGAATGAGGGCGACGATCAGCTTCGGCTTGCTGCCTGTGCTGTCATAACGCGGGTCGAGCGGGTGGAGCTCGAAGTGCTCGCCGCGTTTGCGGGCGCGGTTGATGAGCAGGTTCATGATGACGAGGATCGCGGCGATCTCCGCCGCCGCGCCCACGAGACCGGGCACCAGTGCCACATCGGCCGCCGTGCCGAGCACGGTCATGGCGGCTACGTTCGTGACCTGCGGGCTGCCGGGCACGGTCAGCGTGAAGGTGAACGAGCCCGCGCCCAGAATGCCGAGGATGAACTTCTTCGGGATATCGCAGCGCTCGAAAATGACCAGCGCGATCGGGTACATGAGCACGATGACGACGCCGGCGATGATGCCGCCGAGGTTGAGGATGGTGCCGATGACCAGGATCACAGACATGCCGATGAGGTTTTTGCCGGTATTGCTCATGTTCTCCTTGAGCAGGCGGTTCATGACGGTGTCGGCGATGGTGTAGGCGGCGCCGCTCTCCGTGTAGATCTTCGACTGCAGGCAGCCGAAGAGGATCATGAAGAAGAAGCTCTTGACGGCGGTGAACATACCGCTGACATAGTCGCCGACGAGGCTGTCGATAAACGGCAGCGTGTTGCAGGCGATGACGACGCACGCGCCGGCAAATGTGGCCAGATAGACCGACCAGTCTTTATAGCAGAGATAGATAACGATCAGAAAACCAAGGATACAGCCGATGACGCCCAATGTTGACACCTCTTCCGATCGGGATTACACAGATTCGGCCTGCTTCTCGGCCGCATCGAGGGGCTTGCGATCCACCTTCGGGATCAGGTACATGGACACAACGGCGACGCACGAGAGCACGATGCCATAGATGAACGAGGCGGTGTAGCCGCCGGTGGAGGCAACGAGCGCGGCGCTGATGCGCGGCGTGATGAGCGTGCAGAAGATCATGTAGCCGAACAGGGCCACGCCGTAGATGCCGCCGGCGTAGACCGGGCCGTAGGACTTGTTGATCGTGACGGGGTAGACGCTGTTGGTGGCGCCGAAGCCGAGGCCGAGCAGCGCATAGCCGAGGTAGAACATGAACAGCGAGTGCGCGGCGATCAGGCAGATGGCGGACAGGATGCACAGTACGCCGCAGATGCCGTAGACGTGCTTGTAGCTGATCTTGTCGCACAGCGCGCCGAGGAACAGGCGGCTGAGGGTATTGGCGATGAAGTAGATCGACACGCCCAGCGTGGCCGCGCTCAGCGTGAAGCCGGCGTCGGTCATGTACACGGAGAAGCGCGGGAACATGATCATATACATCGTCGGGAAGAAGGCGGTGCACACGATCAGGTGCCAGATGGGACGGGTCTTGAGCGCGCGGCGCACGTTATAGCTCTCGAGCTGGGTCTCCGCACTCGAGGCGGAGCCGGCAAAGCCGGCGGGCGTGTAGCCGACAGGCGCCTGACGGACGCCGAGCGCGCACACGACGCACACGACCAGGGACACGAGGCCGACGATGCGCAGCGTGGAGATGATGCCGGTGGACTGCACGAGCTTCGAGCAGATCGGCGCGAGGAAGGCGGACGAGCCACCGGTGAAGGCCATGCACAGGCCGGAAACGAGGCCGCGCTTGTCCGGATACCAGCCGGTGGAGACATAGGTGGCCACGGTGTAGGCGAGGCCGTTGCCGAGACCCTGCAGGAAGCTGAAGGTCACATACAGCAGCCACGGGGACGACTGCGGCACGAAGCTGCTGGTCAGCGTGCCGAGCGGGAACAGCACGGCGCCGAGCAGCATGGCGTTTCTTGCGCCGATCTTCGACATGAGCGTGCCGCCGATCAGAGCGCCGGGCGTCCAGCACAGCAGCATGGTCGTGCTGACGTTTGCGATGGCGTCTGCGGTCCAGTTAAAGTGTGCTGCCAGCGGGGAAACAAATACGGCTGCAGAGTTGGTCACGCCGGTGATGAGCAAAATCACCAGGCAGCGGATCAGGATTCCAAGGCGGTTGCGATCCATATTCTCGATCGTCTTTTCCATCGAGATTCTCCTTTCTATCATTGACATGGTCCTGCGCTCCGGCAGCCGGGCAGACAGCCGTCCGGAGCGCTCCGCACCGCCGCGACGGACGGCTGCGGAGCTGCGTTCGTGTGTCCCTGCGGGATACACATCGGTTTTGTTCGGTTGTGCCCATTATATTTGCTTGACAGGAAATCGACAATGTTTGCCGTGCACAGTATCCGGTCAAAATTTTGTCATAGAGACCAATCCGCATTTTGCTCCGGAAACCGTTTTTGACGCAAAAAACCGGACCGGCAAGCTTTGCCGGTCCGGTTTTCAGGCTGCGGCCGCCGTCAGAAGGCGACGTTGTTGAGGTAGCCGTCGATCAGAAAAGACAGCTGGAGCGAAAACAGCAGCTCTGTCGTCGAAAGGTCGATCCCGCAGATGGATTCGATCTGTGCGATGCGGTAGTTGACGGTGTTGCGGTGCAGAAAGAGCCGCTCGGAGGTGTGCGCCTTGTTAAAGCCGCATTTGGTGAATACGCGCAGCGTCTGGTAGAGCTCGGCGCTTTTTTCGCGGTCGTAGTGGATGAGCGTGTCGAGCGCGGGATGCCGGATGAAGGACAGCAGGCTTTTGTCCTCGACCTGATCGAGCAGCGCGTAATACACGTAGTCCGAGAAAAAGAAGAGCTTCTGGTCCGAGCGCATCTGCTTGGCCAATTGCAAGGTCTGCAGCAGCATGTTATAGTGGAGTGAAAGCTGGTTGTTGGCCTGAAAACAGTTGCTGATGCCGACGATCAGCCGGTGCCCCTGCGTGTACTGCTCCAGTGCTGCGCGCTGTTCGGGCGTGATGGTGCCGCCGTCCGCCGCTGTCAGCAGCAGCACCAGATCGTTCTTGACCACCGAAAAGGCCGTCTTGCCGAAGATGGCCTGCATATCTGGAATGAGGCGGGATTTGTAGTAGGCCGGCTCCTTATAATAGACCGGCCGGATGATCGCCAGACATTTCTGCTCCGGAAAGCTCAGCTTGGCCAGCTTCATGCGGCGCTCCATGTCCACGTTCTGCGCGCCGGCGAGCATATCGGCAAAGATGTTGTTGAGCTGGGAGGCGCGGTAATCGATCCAGTTGCCGTTGTTGCTTTTGACGATGCGCTCCTTTGCCGAGTTGGACAGCAGCGGGATGATCTGCTGCTCGGCCGCGCTGAACATGCCGGTCTTGCTCACGATGATGACGTAGCCCATCATGAAATTGTCGTAGACGATGCGCGTGCACAGCAGATAGCGCTGCATGTGCTCGCAAAAGAGCGTGAAGGGCTTGTCTGAGAGGGAATACTCGTTTTTGCGCCGCCGGTCCTCGATGTACTCCATTAGAATATCGCTGCAGTATCCCTGCTCGATGCTCCGCATCCACAGCGGGTAGTCCACATAGAAGTTTTTCGTCTTGGCCACGAGCTTTCCCGTGCTGTCGATCACGACGAACAGGTCGCCGGTGACGTCGGTCATTTTGGTCAGCACCCGGTCCAGCTCCGCACCGTTGCAGAGCATATACAGCACCTGTGTATAGAGCTGCTGGTCGGACTGCTGGTAGCTCAGCAGTTCCTTTACGGTCTGAAACAGCACGGCAAATTCACCGCGATCGATCATGGCGCTGTTCGTCAGTCTGTCCGCTAGCTCCGGCGGCAGCGTGCCGTAGTACAGCAGGTTGGTCGGCAGTACGGTGTCCGGTGTCAGCTGCCCCGCGTCGGCAAAATAGAGCGTTCCGGCCTGCACATCGCTCTGACCGGAGGCAAGGATGTTGACGTCCGCCAGTTCGCAGTCGGAACGAATGTCGATGTACATGAGCATATGCGGCTGACTGGCCGAATGCAGCTTTGTGATCAGTTCGGAAAATTTCACGGTCGTGCCTCCTCGGATATACTAAAATTGTTAAAAAAATATTTAACTCAATTATACTACACGGAGGGGTGCGGGCGCAACCGCTGCCGTTGTGCTGTGCGACAAAAAGGCGGCGGGTCGTTGTGCACGGCACACAACGGCGGTCGTTTCCACGTCGGGCAGGATCGTTGTGCACGGCGGCGGGATTGTCTGTCCCGCACAAAATCAAGCTTTTTTTGGTGTTTCGTGCATATGGAAATTCGCAAAACAGATGGTTAAAATATTTGCAAAGGCACGGATGCGGCGGCAGAATCCGCATCCCATGTCGTTCCTGCACAAGCAGACAGCATCGGTTTCGGAATCCTCCAAAGAAAGAGAAGAAACACCTCATGAAGTACGAAAAACTGTTTCAGCCCGGAAAGATCGGCAACCTCGAGCTGCGCAACCGCGTCGTGATGACGGCCATGGGCGCGCTCATGGGCGACTGGAACGGCTGCACCACGCCGGAGCAGATCCGTTTCTATGAGGATCGCGCCAAGGGCGGCTGCGGCCTCATCATTCCGGAATTCACCTCCGTGGACGCCGACAGCGGCCATTGCAACCCCATCCAGCTCGGCATCTATGACAGCCGGCAGATCAAGAGCTTCCAGCTCATCTGCGAGGCGGTGCATCGCCACGGCGCAAAGATCTTCATCCAGCTGCATCACGGCGGCCGCGAGGCGCCCCCGGCCTGCAACGGCGGCCGTCAGGCCATGGCTCCGAGTGTGGAGCTCAACTCCGTCGTCGGCCGCGCGACCATTCTGCCGCGCGAGATGACCATTGAGGACATTGACAACCTGGTCGAGAAGTACGTGCAGGCGGCGGTCAACTCCGAGCTGGCCGGTGCCGACGGTGTCGAGGTCCACGCGGCGCACGGCTATCTCGTGCAGCAGTTTTTGAGCCCTTACACCAACAAGCGCACCGACGAATACGGCGGAAGCATGGAAAACCGCTGCCGCTTCCTCGTGCGTATCCTCACCGGCATCCGCGCCGCCGTCAGCCGTGATTTCGTTGTCGGCGCGCGCATCAATGGCAATGACTTCGTCGAGGGCGGCAACGATCTCGCTGCCTGCACCGAGATCGCCAAATACCTAGAGCCGTATGTGGATTACTTCAATGTGTCCTGCGGCGTGTATGCCAGCGCACCGACCATGATCGAGCCGTGCTACAGCCCCGAGGGTTGGAGAAAGAATCTGGCCAAGACCATCAAGGCTGCCGTGAATGTGCCTGTCATCGCCGTCAACACCATCAAGCACCCCGAGACGGCCGAGCGCTTCCTGCAGGAGGGCGTGAGTGACTTTGTCGGCATGTCCCGCATGCAGCTGGCTGATCCCGACGTGGTCAAAAAGGCCATGGCCGGCCGTGAGGATCTCATCCGCAAGTGCCTTGGCTGCATGAACTGCAACAAGTCCGTCGTCGCGGGCAAGAACCTGCACTGCGCCATCAACCCCGTCACCGGCCGCGCCACGGTCTACGGCGACGAGAACCTGGTCAAGACCGGCGCCGGCCGCACGGTCGCGGTCGTGGGCGGCGGCCCCGGCGGCATGCAGGCTGCGCTCCTGCTGAAAAAGCGCGGTTATTACCCGGTCATTTTCGAGAGCCGTGACCATCTCGGCGGCAGCGCCGTGCTGGCCTCGAAAGCGCCGTGCAAGGGTATGGTGGCCGAGCTCATCGAGACCATGAAGGCCGAGATGAAGGAGTACCACATCGAGGTGCGCCTGAACACACCCGCCACGGTCGAGACGCTGCGCGCGCTCGATCCCTACGGCGTCGTCGTCGCCTGCGGCGGCGATCAGATCGTGCCGAACATTCCCGGTGTGGACCGCAGCAATGTCTACTATATTGAGGACGTGCTCATGGGCCGCGTCTCCTTCGAGGGCAAGAACATTGCCGTCATCGGCGGCGGCCATGTCGGCCTTGAGGTCGCGCACTTCCTGTGCGACAGCAACAAGGTCACGGTCGTCGAGATGCAGAAGGAGGTCGGTGTCACGATCTACCGCACCGCGCGCTACAAGCTGCTGTCCCTGCTCGCCGAGAGCGGCGTGGAGGTCCTGACCGAGCACGCCATTGCCGGCGTGACCGACGGCGCGGTCGAGCTCAAAAAGACCGACACCGGCGAGGTCGTCACCCGCCCGGCCGATATCGTCATCATGGCGCTCGGTAATCGCCCCGACAAGAGCTACGAGCAGCAGCTCAAGGATGCGTTCGACAAGGTCGTCTTTGTCGGCGACGCCAACAAGGGCGGCACGATGGCCGATGCCACGCTCAGCGCCTACGAAAACTGCTGGTTCTTCTAAACCATACTGAATTTTTTATAAAAGGAAGGCTTTATTATGAAAAACAATCTGTTTGATCTTTCCGGCCAGGTCGCGTTCTGCTGCGGCGGTTCCTCCGGTCTCGGCCTTCAGTTCGCCAAGGCAATGGCCAACGCGGGCGCAGACATCGCGCTCGTCGCCCGCCGCACCGATCGTCTGGATGAAAACGCCAGGGAGATCGAGGCGGAATACGGCGTCAAGGTCTATCCGCATTACATGGATCTGCAGGATTCCAAGAGCATCACGGACTGCGTCAGCGACGTCGTCGCGCATTTTGGCAAGATCGACATTCTGGTCAATGCCGCTGGTATTCCGGGCGGCGGCGACCCGGCCACGCTCACGGACGAGTACTGGCTCAACGTCATCAACACCGACCTCAACGGGCAGTTCTTCACCTGCCGCGAGGTCGTGCGCCAGTCCATGAAGCCCAATCAGTACGGCCGCATCATCATGGTCTCGTCCATCCACGGCGTCTGCGGCCGTAAGGGCGTGGACACGGCACCGTATGCGGCGGCCAAGGGCGGCATCGTCAACCTGACGCGCTCGCTCGGCAACTCCTGGGCGCGCGACGGCATCACCGTCAACTGCATCTGCCCGGGCTACTTCCCGACGGAAATGACCGCGGCCTACATCGACGCGCCCTTCTTCCATCAGGCGCACCTCGAGTGCTGCCCCATGGAGCGCCACGGCGAGACCGGCGAAATGGACGGCCTGTGCACCTACTTTGCCTCCCCGGCCTGCAGCTACACCACCGGCCAGATCGTGTGCGTGGACGGCGGCTGGAGCGCCATCTGATCTCTGCCTGATCCGGCTTTCGCCGCGGCGCATAGCGGCGAAGCCGTTCCTCTCCGCGTCGGGCGGCTGTGTATGCCCGGCTGCCCGACGCGTCATGTTTCCCGTATCACCATGCGCATTTCTTCCTTTCATTTTCCCCCCCACTCCATGGCATACGTCCCTTCTTTTCCTTTGCGCGGCAGCAGGTTTTGCTGCCGCGCAAGGCGTTTTGGGGCATTGCGTGCGCGCTTGCGCTGCGCGGCGATTTGTGCTATCCTGCGCGTGAGGTGATACGATGAAAATTCTCATGATCAACGGCAGCCCGCATCCGCGCGGCTGCACATACACCGCCCTGCACGAAATGGAGCGGGTGCTGCGCGCAGCCGGTGCCGAGGTGCAGATTCTGACCGTCGGTGCCGAGCAGATGGGCGGCTGCGTGGCCTGCGGCGGCTGCCGTGCGACCGGGCGCTGCGTGCGCGGCGGACTGGTGAACGATGCCATCGACGCGATGGAGACGGCCGATGCGCTCGTGCTCGCGTCCCCGGTGCACTATGCCGGGATCTCCGGCGCGATGTCGGCCTTTTGCGACCGGCTGTTTTATGCCTCCGACGGCTGGGCAAACAAGCCCTGCGCGTGCGTTGTCTCGGCGCGCCGCGCGGGCACGACGGCGGCGCTCGATCAGCTGGTCAAGTACCCGATGATCTCGAACATGCCGGTTGTCTCCTCGCAGTACTGGCCGATGGTGCACGGTGCGTGTCCGGAGGACGCCGCGCAGGATGCGGAAGGGCTGCAGACCATGCGCCAGCTCGCGCGCAACCTGCTCTGGCTGGCGCGGTGCATCGCCGCCGGTGACGCGGCGGGCGTTGCGCGCCCGGAGACGGAAGCGCGCACATTCACCAATTTCATCCGCTGATTTTCGGCAGTATGACAAAAGACCAGCCGCCGCAGGCATCGCCTGCGGCGGCTGGTCTCGTATTTTGGGAAGTGTGCTCAGCCGTGCTTTTTCGCGCGGCGCTTGCCGGTCATGTGCTCGACAGTCAGGCACAGGACGGTCGTCGCGGGAATGACGGCCTTCGAATACGGAAAGTCCGGCGCACGATACTGCGCCATGAGCACGCGTAGCGCGCGCTCCTTGTCCGCGTCCGGCACGACCGAGATGCGGCCCTGACCGATGACGCTCTCGTACGTCATGGTGCAGTTGCCGTGCTCATCGTCGAGGATGAGCGCGTGCCCGCGGTCCATCTCGAACGCGACATTCGGATTTTTGGCAATGAGGTCGTACTTCGTGCCGGTGTTTGCGCCGTGGAAGTACAGGCGGACAGTCTCGCCGTCCACCTCCAGGCCGAAGTTCAGCGGCAGGATGTAGGGATACGGCTCGTCGTGCAGGGCGAGGCGGCAGACGTCGCACCCGCGCATGACGGTGATGAACTCCTGAAAATCGGTGATCTCTCGATCGGATCTGCGCATGGGAATGCTCCTTTCTGATTAGCCGACCGGCGGGCCGAGGCGCGCCAGCACGTCCTGAAAATAGTCCGGCAGGGGGCAGGAGAACGTCACGAGCTCGCCGGTGCGCGGGTGGAGAAAGCGCAGCGCCCGCGCGTGCAGGCACTGCCCGCTCAGGCCCTTTTCCGGCCGCTTGTGGCCGTAGACCAGGTCGCCGAGCAGAGGGTGACCGATGTGCGCCATGTGTACGCGGATCTGGTGTGTGCGGCCGGTCTCAAGCTCGCAGCGGATGTGCGTGTAGCCGTTGTAGCGTGCGATGACCGACCAGTGCGTGACGGCGCGGCGGGCATTTTTCTGTGTCACGGCCATGCGCTTGCGGTCGGTCGGGTGGCGGCCGATGGGCGCATCGACCGTGCCGGAATCCTCGCGCAGGTTGCCGCAGACGACGGCCTCATACGTGCGGGCCATGGTGTGGTCGGCCAGCTGCGCCGAGAGGGCGAGGTGCGCAAAGTCGTTTTTCGCCGCGACGAGCAGACCGGACGTATCTTTGTCGATGCGGTGCACGATGCCGGGCCGCCGCTCTCCGCCGACGCCGGAGAGACTGTCGCCGCAGTGGGCGAGCAGGGCGTTGACGAGCGTGCCGTCCTCGTGGCCGGGCGCGGGGTGCACGACCATGCCGCGCGGCTTGTTGACGACGATGAGGTCGTCGTCCTCATACACCACGTCCAGCGGCAGGTCCTGCGCTACCAGCTCCGAGGGAGCGGCGTCCGGCAGCGTGACGACAAACGTGTCGCCCGGCGCGGTCTTATAGTTTTTCTTCACGGGTGCGCCGTCTTTCGTCACCGCGCCCTGCGCGAGCAGCCGCTGGGCGGCGCTGCGCGTGAGCTCGGGCAGAGAGCGCGCAAGGAGAGCGTCGATCCGCTCGGCGCTCTCCTGTGTTTGAATCATTCGTTGTTCCATTAGAAATCCGAAAACTCCGCTAAAATGTCGTCGAGCGAATAGTGCTCGCTGTCCGCCGGGGCGGTGTCTTTTTCCTTGTCGCTGTCCGCGACTTCCGGTTCGGCCGGCGCGGCGGGCGTGCTGTTGAGATAGGCGAGCAGGGGGTCGTCCGGGGCTGTGTCCGCCGGTTTGACGGCGGGGGCAGCCGCCTTGGGCGTTTCCTGCACCGGTTTGGGGGCGGCAGGCGCTGCCGGGGTCTTTTTCGGCGCGGACGGCGCTGCCGGTGTCACCGGCTGCGCCTGCACGGGCGCGCGATCCCACGCCGCGAACGGGTCGTCCTTCGCCGGGGCGGGGGACACGGGCTGCGCGGCGGACTTTTTCGGCGCAGCAGCCGGCGCAGCGGGCTGCTGTTTCCGTGCGGGCAGATGCAGCTTGTGCGCACGCGCAGGGGCGTCCGGGTGCTGACGGGACTTGCGCGCCTTCTTCGGCGCGGGCTCGCCCTCCTCGCTGCCGTCGCCCCGGTAGAAGATGACGTGCAGGCACAGCGTGATGCCAGCGACGACGATGAAGATATCCGCCAGGTTGAACACGGCGAAGCGCATGAACAGGAAGTTGAACATGTCTACCACGTAGCCGCTGAGGATGCGGTCGATGCAGTTGCCGACCGCGCCGGCGAGCACGAGCACGACCGACCAGCGGCCGACCTTGCCGTGCACGATATTGCGCCGCAGGCAGAACACCGCGATGGCGGCGAACACGACCGTGAAGATGACGAAGATCCAGTGCGGCGCGTGCTGCAGGATGCTGAAGGCAGCGCCGTTGTTGTGGATATTCGTCAGCTCCAGCACGCCGGGGATGAGCGTGACGTGCCCGGTGTCGAGCGGGATATTGAGCGTGACCCAGTACTTCAGGCCTTGGTCAGCGATGAGGATCAGGATGGCTACGATGGCATACCACATAGCGGTTCCTCGCTTTCGGATCAGGATTTTGGGATCGGGATTTTACTCCGCCTTCTGCGCGGCGACGACGGCGGCGCAGCGCGGGCACAGACCGGTCTCGGGGTCGGCCTGCTCGGAGTGCATCCAGCAGCGCGGGCACTTGGTGCCGGGCGCATTGTGCACGGAGATGTGCAGGCCTGGGAAGTTCGTGCCGGTGCCGGTGACGGCGTCGGCCGGCACGTCGCCGCCGACGAGGCACTGCGACACGATGAGCAGCTCGGGCAGGTTCATGCTCTGCACGTCGTCGAGCGCGGCCTTGGCGGCATCGTCGTCGGCGCGCAGCGTCACGGCAGCCTCGAGCGGCTTGCCGATGCGCTTTTCGGCGCGGGCGGCCTCGAGCACGCCGTTGACGTCCGTGCGGACGCGGATCAGCTGATCCCACTTGGCGAGCTCGTCTTCGCTGAGCGCATAGGCGTCGAACGGCTGATTCATGACGTTGAGCAGCACGTTGCGCGCGTCGTCCTCGGCGCGGTGCGGCATGGCCAGCCAGATCTCGTCGCAGGTGAAGGCGAGGATCGGCGCGAACATCTTTGTCATGCTGTCGAGGATGAGGAACAGCGCCGTCTGTGCGCTGCGGCGCTTGAGGCCGTTGCGCTCCTCGCAGTAGAGGCGGTCCTTGATGATGTCGAGGTAGAAGCTCGAGAGCTCCACGACGCAGAAGTCGTTGATCGCGTGCGAGACCACGTGGAATTCATAGTTGTCATACGCCTTGGCCACGCGGCGGATGAGGTCGTTGAGCTTCGTGATGGCCCAGCGGTCGAGCGGAAGCATATCCTCCGGCGCGACGAGATGCTCGGCGTCAAACCCGTCGAGGTTGCCGAGGCAGTAGCGCGCGGTGTTGCGGAACTTGAGGTAGTTTTGCGTCAGCTGCTTGAAGATCTCCTTGGAGCAGCGCATATCGGCGTGGTAGTCGGCGCTGCCCGCCCACAGACGCAGCATGTCGGCGCCGAACTCGTTGATGATCTCGGCCGGATCCATGCCGTTGCCGAGGGACTTGTG
>UMCF01096548.1_pt1 | contig 12870 bp, 6 predicted proteins | sample 1964131 | NCBI WGS metagenome assembly UMCF01 (sample SAMEA4835958, study PRJEB28245) | human gut metagenome | biome: gut microbiome; material: fecal sample | place: Denmark | collected 2008
TTCCTTCAGACCAGAGCCTGCCGGAATCAGCTTACCGATCAGAACGTTCTCCTTCAGACCGGTCAGCGGATCGACCTTACCCTTGATTGCAGCATCGGTCAGGACACGCGTGGTCTCCTGGAAAGATGCAGCGGACAGGAAAGATTCGGTAGCCAGTGCAGCCTTTGTGATACCCATGAGTACCGGAGAAGCGGTTGCAAAGGTCAGTCCGGTTTCGCCTGCGTCCATGCGCTCCTGTACCTTCTCGTTTGCATCTTCCAGCTCGAGAATGGTCAGCATTGCGCCCGGCAGCAGATCGGTGTCGCCTGCGTCCTCAACCTTGATCTTGCGCATCATCTGACGAACAATAACTTCAATATGCTTGTCGTTCAGATCTACACCCTGCTGACGGTATACCTTCTGAACTTCCTTCAGCAGGTAATCCTCAACGGCACGCGGATTCAGGATACGCAGAATGTCATGCGGATTCAGAGCGCCTTCATTGAGCTGGAAGCCCTGCGGAATGACATCGCCATCATGTACGCGAATGCCAGAGGAAGAAGCCAGCTGGTAGCTCTTGGTCTCGCCAGTCTGCTGGTTGACAACGTTGACGGTACGAACCGTGGTACGCTTGGACTCTTCAATGGTAACTACGCCGCCGATTTCAGCCAGAGTAGCAACCTTCTTCGGCTTTCTAGCCTCGAACAGTTCTTCAACTCGCGGAAGACCCTGCGTAATATCGGAACCTGCGATACCGCCGGAATGGAAGGTACGCATGGTAAGCTGGGTGCCCGGCTCGCCGATGGACTGTGCTGCGATAACGCCGACAGCCTCGCCCATTGCGCACTCTGCATTGAATGCCAAGTTGGAGCCATAGCAGTGTGCACAAACGCCCTTGCGTGCACGGCACTGGAGAACGGTACGAATCTGTACCTTCTTGATGCCAGCAGCAACGATGCGGTCTGCATCCTGCTCGTTCATCATATCTTCCTTGCGCTGGAGAACTTCGCCGGTCTCCGGATGAATAACATCATCAACCGGATAACGTCCAACCAGACGTTCAGCCAGCGGCTCGATGCAGGAATTGCCTTCCATGATGTCCTCGACCCAAATACCGATCTTCGCGCCGCAGTCTTCCTCACGGATGATAACTTCCTGAGATACATCAACCATTCGACGGGTCAGGTAACCAGAGTCGGCGGTACGCAGTGCGGTATCTGCCAAGCCCTTACGAGCGCCTCGAGCGGAGATGAAGTACTCCAATACCGACAGACCCTCACGGAAGTTCGACTTAACCGGAATCTCGATGGTACGGCCGGCTGCGTTTGCCATCAGACCTCGCATACCTGCCAGCTGACGGATCTGGTTGATAGAACCTCGCGCACCAGACTGTGCCATCATGTGAATCGGGTTAAAGCGGTCGCTTTCCATCTTTTCCTGCAGTGCGTCGGTTACAACCTTAGTGGTCTCCTCCCACTCCTTAACAACCAGACGATAACGCTCGGTGTCCGTGATGAAGCCGCGCTTGTACTTGCGGTCGATTGCTGCAACCTTCTTCTCAGAAGCTTCGATCAAGCTCTGCTTCTGCTCCGGAACAGCGATATCAGAGAAGGATACGGTCAGCGCACCCTTGGTAGAGTACTTATAGCCCATTGCCTTGATGGCGTCCAGCACCTCAGCGGTGGTGTTAAAGCCATGCTTGCGAATGCACTTGTCAATGATCTTGCCAAGCTGCTTCTTGCCGCAAGTCTGCATGATTTCCAGCTTGAGCATATCTTCCTTGGTATGTCTCTCAATGAAGCCCAGATCCTGCGGAATCTTCTGGTTGAAGATCAGGCGGCCTGCGGTTGCATCGACGATGCCGGTAACAGTCTCGCCGTCTACAACAACGCTTCTGCGTACCTTAATCGGTGCATGAATACCGATAACACCCTCATCGTATGCCATCAGAGCCTCGTCCTCATTGCGGAATACCTTGCCAGCACCCTTTTCGGTGTCGCGGTCGATGGTCAGATAGTAAGAACCAAGTACCATATCCTGAGACGGTACGGTTACCGGCTTGCCGTCCTGCGGCTTGAGCAGGTTGTTGGCAGACAGCATCAGCAGACGTGCCTCGGCCTGTGCCTCAACGGACAGCGGCAGATGCACAGCCATCTGGTCACCGTCGAAGTCGGCGTTAAATGCGGTACAAACCAGCGGATGCAGCTTGATTGCACGGCCTTCTACCAGAATCGGCTCGAATGCTTCGATACCCAGACGGTGCAGCGTCGGTGCACGGTTGAGCAGAACCGGATGACCCTTGATGACGGTCTCGAGTGCGTCCCAAACCTCCGGCTTGCCGCGCTCTACCATCTTCTTGGCAGACTTGATGTTGGAAGCAACACCGGTCTGAACCAGACGCTTCATGATAAACGGCTTGAACAGCTCGATTGCCATTTCCTTCGGCAGGCCGCACTGATAAATCTTCAGATCCGGACCTACGACGATTACGGAACGGCCGGAGTAGTCAACACGCTTGCCCAGCAGGTTCTGACGGAAACGTCCCTGCTTGCCCTTCAGCATATCGGAGAGCGACTTGAGCGGGCGGTTGTTCGGGCCGGTTACCGGACGGCCGCGGCGGCCGTTGTCGATCAGCGCGTCAACTGCTTCCTGCAGCATGCGCTTCTCATTGCGAACAATGATGTCCGGAGCGCCCAGCTCCAGCAGGCGCTTCAGACGGTTATTTCTGTTGATAACGCGGCGATACAGATCGTTCAGGTCGGAAGTCGCAAAACGACCGCCGTCCAGCTGTACCATCGGACGGATTTCCGGCGGGATGACCGGAACAACGTCCATAATCATCCACTCCGGACGGTTGCCGGACTGGCGGAATGCCTCGACAACCTCCAAACGCTTGATAATGCGAACGCGCTTCTGACCCGTTGCATTCTTCAGCTCAGCCTTGAGATCTGCGCTCAGCTGCTCCAGATCCAATTCCTTCAGCAGCTTCTGGATTGCCTCAGCACCCATAGCAGCTTCGAAATCGTCCTCAAACTTCTCGCGCATATCGCGGTACTCGCGCTCGGTCAGAATCTGCTTCTTAATCAGACCGGTGCCCTCGCCCGGATCGGTTACGATGTATGCTGCAAAGTACAGCACCTTCTCCAAAAGACGCGGGGACATGTCCAGAATCAGACCCATGCGGGACGGAATGCCCTTAAAGTACCAGATGTGAGATACCGGAGCTGCCAGCTCGATATGACCCATGCGCTCACGGCGTACCTTGGACTTGGTAACTTCAACACCGCAGCGCTCACAGATCTTGCCCTTATAGCGAACCTTCTTGTAGCGTCCGCAGTGGCACTCCCAGTCCTTCTGCGGTCCAAAGATGCGCTCACAGAACAGGCCGTCGCGCTCCGGCTTCAGTGTTCTATAGTTGATGGTTTCCGGCTTCTTGACCTCGCCGTAAGACCACTCGCGGATGAGCTCCGGCGAAGCAAGGCCGATTTTAATTGCATTAAACGTATTGTATCCCATGCTTACTCCTCCGTATCGCTGTCAAAACCGTCGTCGCTGCCGAACAGATCGTCTGCATCTGCACTGGTGTCGGTGTAAGCCGCGTCATCTTCCATCAGCGGATGATCGCCGTCTTCTGCATCCGAAACACCGTAGCCGGCTGCTTCAAACTCCTCAGCGGTTGCATGAGAGCGGTTCTCGCGCTCAACCTGGCTGAAGTTGGTGGTTTCATCATCGTCGTCGGTCAGAATGATTTCCTCACCCTGCTCGTCCAGTACACGAATATCCAAGCACAGGGACTGCAGTTCCTTGATGAGTACCTTGAAGGATTCCGGAATACCGGCTGCCGGGATGTTGTGACCCTTGACAATTGCCTCGTAGGTCTTGACACGGCCGACAATATCGTCGGACTTGACGGTCAGGATTTCCTGCAGGGTGTACGCTGCGCCGTATGCCTCGAGGGCCCAAACTTCCATCTCGCCGAAACGCTGGCCGCCGAACTGTGCCTTGCCGCCGAGCGGCTGCTGGGTTACCAGAGAGTACGGGCCGGTAGAACGTGCATGAATCTTATCATCAACCAGATGATGCAGCTTCAGGTAATACATGTAACCAACGGTTACTTCATTGTCAAACTTCTCGCCGGTACGTCCGTCATACAGAACAGACTTACCGTTCGGGTTCTTGCCAGCTGCCTTGAGGGCATCGGCAATGTCCTGCTCGCTCGCGCCGTCAAATACCGGAGTCGCAATCTTCCAGCCCATGCTCATTGCAGCATAGCCCAGATGTACTTCCAGTACCTGTCCGATGTTCATTCGGGACGGCACGCCCAACGGGTTCAGCACGATATCCAGCGGAGTACCGTCTTCGAGGAACGGCATATCCTCCTGCGGCAGAATGCGGGAAACGACACCCTTGTTACCATGGCGGCCTGCCATCTTATCGCCGACAGAGATCTTTCTCTTCTGTGCGATATAAACGCGAACCGTCATGTTTACGCCTGGAGACATGTCATCTCCGCCCTCACGGGTGAATACCTTGACATCGACAACGATGCCGGCCTCACCGTGCGGTGCGCGCAGAGAGGTATCACGCACTTCGCGTGCCTTCTCGCCGAAGATAGCGCGCAGCAGGCGCTCTTCTGCGGTCAGCTCGGTCTCGCCCTTCGGGGTAACCTTACCAACCAGAATATCACCGGAATGAACCTCAGCGCCGATGCGGATAATGCCGCGCTCGTCCAGATCACGCAGTGCGTCATCACCGACGTTCGGAATGTCACGGGTGATTTCTTCCGGTCCCAGCTTGGTGTCACGGGACTCGGATTCGTATTCTTCAATATGAATCGAGGTGTATACGTCGTCACGAACCAGACGCTCGTTGAGCAGTACAGCATCCTCGTAGTTATAACCTTCCCAGGTCATGAAGCCGATCAGTGCGTTCTTGCCCAGTGCAACTTCGCCGTTGCAGGTAGCCGGACCGTCAGCCAGTACATCGCCCTTCTTGACGCGCTCGCCCAGATTGACAATCGGACGCTGGTTGATACAGGTGGACTGGTTGGAACGCAGGAACTTGGTCAGACGATAGGTCTTTTCGCCCATCGTGTCGTAGTTTACGGTCACTTCACGCGCGGTAACGCGGGTAACGGTACCGTCACCCTCTGCCAGCGGAACAATGCCGGAGTCTACACATGCCTTGTACTCCATGCCAGTACCGACAGCCGGAGCCTCGGTCTTGAGCAGCGGCACAGCCTGACGCTGCATGTTCGCGCCCATCAGTGCACGGTTTGCGTCATCGTGATCCAGGAACGGAATCATGGCAGTTGCAACCGATACCATCATGCGCGGAGATACGTCCATCAGATCGACATCCTGACGGTCTACTTCGACGATTTCTTCGCGGCAGCGGCAGGTGATACGCGGGTTTGCGAGGCAGCCGTTTTCATCCAGCGGCTCGTATGCCTGGCATACGGTGTATTCATCCTCGACATCAGCGGTCATGTACTGAATTTCATCGGTGACACGGCCGGTTTCCTTATCAATGAAACGATACGGTGCTTCTACAAAGCCGAAATCGTTGATGCGTGCGTAGGTTGCGAGGTAAGAGATCAGACCGATGTTCGGACCTTCTGGGGTCTCAATCGGGCACATACGGCCGTAATGGCTGTAATGTACGTCTCGAACTTCGAAGGATGCACGGTCACGGGACAGACCGCCAGGGCCCAATGCGGACATACGGCGCTTATGAGTCAGCTCGGACAGCGGGTTGTTCTGATCCATGAACTGGGACAGCGGAGAAGAACCAAAGAACTCCTTGATTGCCGCAGTGACCGGACGAATGTTAATCAGAGACTGCGGGGTAACGATGTCCAGATCCTGAATGGTCATGCGCTCACGAATGACACGCTCCATACGGGAGAAGCCGATGCGGAACTGGTTCTGCAGCAGCTCACCAACGCAGCGCAGACGACGGTTGCCCAGATGGTCGATGTCGTCAGTGTTGCCGATGTCATGGCCAAGACCCAGCAGATAGCAGATGGATGCCAGCATATCATCAACGATGATGTGCTTCGGAATCAAATCATCCTTGGCAGCCTTGATGTCGTCAATCAGCTCGTCCTCGCTCTTGCCCTCGGTCTGTGCATTTTCCAGCAGCTCCTTGAGCACTTCAAAGCGAACCTTTTCCTTAATGCCGCACTTCTCCTGCGGGTTAAAGGAAACGAAGTCCTTCATGTCAACCATGCCGTTGCCGAATACCTTGACCTTGGTGCCGTCATTTGCTTCGATGATGGTGCCGTGTACGCCGCGGCGTGCAATTTCATTTGCCAGCTCGCGGGAACACAGCGTGCCTTCCTCTGCAATGATTTCGCCGGTCATCGGATCGGTGACGGTCTCGCACAGCGTGTGGCCTGCCAGACGGCGTGCAATGTTCAGCTTCTTGTTATACTTGTAACGACCTACCGCAGAAATGTCATAGCGGCGGGTGTCAAAGAACAGCGCATTGAGCAGGCTGCGGGAAGAATCCACCGTTGGCGGCTCGCCCGGACGCAGCTTCTTATAAATCTCAATCAGTGCTTCCTCAACGGTCTTGGACGGATCCTTGTCCAGCGTTGCGAGAATGCGCTCGTCCTCACCGAACATCTCAATAATCTCTGCATCGGTCTCTACGCCGATTGCGCGGATGAAAGAGGTGATCGGAATTTTTCTATTCTTATCAATGCGGACATAGAATACATCGTTGCTGTCGGTCTCGTACTCGAGCCAAGCGCCGCGGTACGGGATAACCGTTGCTGACAGCAGCGGCTTGTCGGTCTTGTCCAGCGTCATGCCGTAGTATACGCCCGGGGAACGGACGATCTGGGATACGATAACACGCTCTGCGCCGTTGATAATGAAGGTGCCAGAATCTGTCATCTTCGGGAAGTCACCCATGAACAGCTCCTGCTCCTTGATTTCGCCTGTCTCGCGGTAACGCAGACGCATGCGAACGCGCAGCGGGCAAGCGTACGTTGCATCGCGCGCCTTGCACTCCTCTACGCTGTATTTCGGCTCGTCATCGAGCTTATAGTCGATGAACGACAGTTCCAGATTGCCTGTATAGTCGGTGATGCTTGCGACGTCCTCAAAGACCTCGCGCAGACCATCGGTCAGGAACCATTCGTAGGATTTTTTCTGAACCTCGATCAGGTTCGGCATTTCCAGAACTTCCGGAATTCTGGCAAAGCTCTTTCTGGTGGTGCGTCCATATTGCACATCATGAACGTGTACGCCATTGATCGTTGCTTCATTTGCCATATTGTACCCATCACTCCGTTTCTCAAGTATTCGATACGCCCGGCTGCGTAGTGATTATTGCTTCTTCGTTTCTTGCATCTTCGGTGAAAAAATGCTAGAATGTCTTTAGTGAACGTTTCCACCGTCCTATGTGGAAACTAATTTATAATACCACAAAACACCCATTTTGTCAAGAATCGGATGGGTGCGCTGTCCCGTCGCTTCCGCCAGTTTTCGGCGAAATGCGGCGTTTTCTTTTATCCACATTGTCGGATGTGTCTCAAATCCGGAAAAAAATTTTGCCCCGCTTTTGCTGTGCGCAGTGAGCGGGGCATTGTCGTCTGTCTTGTCAGATGTGCAATTTTTATATCCAAAAGGCAACAGATTGCAGTCATCAGACGTTTGTGCTGATTTTTTTCGTCTCTGCTTCCTTCCAGAACGGAGAATGAAATTGTAGCTGTTCCGGCAAATGGCTCTGGTCATTCCAGAGTACCACGCGATAGCTGCCGTCTTGGTCAAATTGAATGCAGCTCACGGAAGCATTTGCCAAAATCTGCGGCGGAAGCGCATCGAACGGAATGCCCAAGCTGCCAATGCTGCACAGCAGCGCGAAGCCATGCGACACAATCGCAATGGTTTTGTCTCGTTCTTTGCTGACAATTTTTTCAATCGCACCCAGCACACGCGCATGCACCTGCTCCGCGCTCTCGCCGTCCGGCGGGTTAAATTTTGCCGGATGCTCACGGAAATTGCGCATGACATCGGGATAATCCCGTATATTTTCATCATTTGTTCTGCCTTCCAGTGCGCCGCCGTCTATCTCCCGCAGACCGTCGCAGCAAATCGGCTGCACAGGCAGATGTGCGCACACGCCCTCCGCGGTCTGATACGCGCGCCGAAGTGGACTGGTGTACACGGCATCCAGCGGAATATGGGCAAATCGTTCGCCCAAGCATGCCGCCTGCTTTCGCCCCTTCTCTCCCAGCGGGATGTCTGACCGTCCCTGAAACCGTCCGGCAATGTTGTTCTCTGTCGTGCCGTGCCGGATAAAATATACGGTCGTCATATCGCAATTCCTCCTTGTTTGCACAAAAGGCGACCTCTCGGCCGCCTTTTTCCAGTTATTGTTGATCTTTTTTCACCGGCATGCACTGCAGGTATTGTCCGTACAGCGTCTTGCTCAGCTCATCGCCCAAGCTGTGCACCTGCTCCACCGTAATCAGTCCCTGCTCACAGGCAATTTCCTCCGGACAAGCAACATACCGTCCGGTGCGCGTCTGTACCTCTCGAATCCGATTGCCGGCCTCCAGCAGGCTCTCTGCGGTTCCCGCATCCAGCCAAACAAAATCGTTGTCCAGCGGCGCAACCTTTAGGCTGCCGCGGCGCAGATATTCCAGATTGACATCGGTGATTTCCAGCTCGCCGCGCGCCGACGGCTTGAGATTGCGCGCAATGTCCAGTACATCGCTGTCATAAAAATACAAGCCCGGAATGATATAGTTGGATTTCGGAAAGCGCGGCTTTTCCTCAATGCTCAGCGCATTGCCGTCTGCGTCAAATTCTACAACGCCAAACGGGCGCGGATCTTCTACATAATAGCCAAATACCAGCGCGCCTTCCGTCAGCTCTCTGCCCTTCTTGAGGAACAGATAATCGCGGCTCTCATCATAAAAGATGTTGTCGCCCAGCACCAGACAAACCGAATCGCCCTTGATAAAGTCCTCTGCAACGAGGAATGCGTCCGCAATGCCGCGCGGCACCTTCTGCACCGCATACGAAATATGCGCGCCCCATGCGCTGCCGTCACCGAGCAGCTTGCTAAAGGTTTCTTCTTCTCCCTCCGGAATAATGACCATAATATCCGTGATACCAGCCTGAAGCAGAATGCTGAGCGGGTAATAGATCAGCGGCTTGTCATATACCGGCAGCAGCGGCTTGCAAATCATACGGGTCATCGGATACAGTCGTGTACCCTTGCCAGCTGCCAGAATCAATCCTTTCATGTAATAACTCCTTCTACAATCCTATTTTTCAAACTACTTCCCTATGATGCGCATTTTTCTATGTATATGCGCAAATAGTTCCATTTTTATTATGGCACTCGTCTTACCACTTGTCAAGGAAACACAGCGCTTTTTGCGCAATATATATTACATCAATCCCATACTGCGCAGCAGGAAAATCCAGCCCGTCAGTGTGACGGAGGAAAGCAGCGTTGTCAGCACAATGATACTTGTGGAAAGTTCTCCGTCATTTCCCATATTGGTCGCCATGACATAGCAGGAAACCGTCGTCGGAGAGCCCAGCATAATCAAAGCGGCAACCAGCTCCGCATCCTGTAAGCCGAGCGCAATGGCAAGCGGCAGAAAGACTGCCGGCAAAAAGACCAACTTGATTGCGGTTGCCCAGAGCGTCGGTTTGATTTTCGCCAGTGCCTTGGTTCCCTCAAATCCGGCGCCGACAACGAGCAGCGCGAGCGGCGTCGCCGTTGCGCCGACACTCTCAATCATCTTGAGCGGAATGGTTGGAATCTCTATGCGCAGCAGGGAAAACGGCAGTCCGAGTACAATGCCGATAATAATCGGATTTTTGAGCACATTGATGCACGCTTTGCGAATCGCCCCTGTGCCATGCTGTCCGCCGTTGGCGGAAAATGTCAAAATAATGACCGAGTAAATATTAAACAGCGGCACGGCGGACACAATCATCAGCGGCGCCAAGCCGGCATTGCCGTACATATTCTCCACAAATGCAATGCCCAAAATCGCCGCACTGCTTCGCACAGACGCCTGTGCAAAGGCACCGACCAGGCTTTTGTCCTTGAGAATATGCGCCGCCAAAAACCAGACGCCCAAAAACACCAGCGTCGTGACGCCCGCACAGTACAGCACAAACGACAGCTTGAAATCTTCATATAAATTGGTTTGCGCGATATCGCGGAACAGCAAAACCGGCAGGGCAACCAAAAACACGTACTTATTGCCGACTCGGCAAAATTCATCTGTAAATAATCCGATCTGCTTGAGTATATAACCGAGCACGATGACCAGAAACACCGGCATCGTGGCATTCAAGCTAAAAATAAAACTATCCATGTCCACCTCTGAAAACGTTATTTTTTCTTGTTCAGTATAGCATATTTTTTCAAGTCACACAGCTTTTTATCACAAACACACCATTTTTAGCCCAAAAATCTGCGAATTGCACAAAAATTTGACCAAAAAAGCCCGCACCAAGCTATTTGCACAAAAAAGTCCTCGTTATTTTGGCGGTTTTACCACTATAAATTACAGAGCAGTTGTGATATATTTACAATTGTACTTTTTAGCAGGAGTACTGCATGACCCGCCTTATACAGAAGGCGGGAGTGAAATGCCATACAGAGAAGAGAGAGAAACGAGACGGTTGGGTGAACCGTCTCGTTTCGTTTTTATCCGGCATATCAAAAGAAGTTCCGTCAATTGACGGAACTTCTTTTCTCATGCTTATTCTGTCTCGTCTGCATCCGCTTGATTCTTGCTGTTCGCATAGGTTCGCAGCATATGCAGCGTCAACGTGATAAAGATGACGCAGATACAGCCGTCCGTCAGTGCTTCCAGCAGATGTCCGCCCTGCATCAGCAAAACAATTGCATCATACAGCCGACGCACAGCGAGCACGGCAAATCCAAACGCCGCCAAGCGATACCGCATACCCAGATACATACAGAAGCACAGCGCCAGCAGCACCTCTACATGCTGCACGCCAAACGCAGCGAACACAAGGGACGCCGCCACGATAACAACGGCAAAAATCGCGGTCAGCACACGCTGTTTGCGTTGTTCCTCCTGTTCCGGCGTCAGCTCCGGTTTTTGTTCCGGCGGCTCCGGCTGTTCGTCCGGCCGTTCCTGCGGCTCTGCCCGCTTGACAGGATTAACCGCGCCCTCATCGTCCATCAGCAGCTGCTCCAGCGAAAATTTTTCCGCAGGCTGCGCCGGCCGTTGTTCTGCCAAAACCGGTTCCGGTTCGTACTCCTCCGGCTCGTCCGCTTCTTCCTGAAACATATCAAACATATCGGCAAACAGCGACTTCTTTTGGTCCGGCTGTTCGTCCGGTTCCGGTTGTTCGTCTGGCTGTTGCATCTGTTCCGGTTGTTCCTGTTGTATGATGTCAGCTTTCGGCAGAAACATCGTGGACGTATCCACCTCTTCCGGCTCGTCCGGTTTCTCCGACAGCTCCGGCTTCGGAATTGCCATGGTGCAGTCCTCGGCCTGTTCCGGTTCCTGCACCTCTTGCTCCGGTTTCTCCGCAAAAAGAAACGGCGGACGAATCGAATCGGAAAATCCGATGTGCTGTGCAACCGTATCCGAAATAGTATCAATGGTATCCGGCTGTTCCGGCTCCTCTGCAATCTGCATATGCGGGTCGGTGTCCTGCATCGCTTCTTCCGCCCGTCTCAATCGCTCCTGCATGCAGTGCGGTATCAACGTCTGTGCCGCGAAACCTGCAATGGTCAGCACAACGCCCAAACCAATCTGCACCGGCACAGAAGCAATCGACAGCAGCTGCGCCAGTACAATGCCCGCCGGAATACCCAGCAAGCTGGTTGCAATCAGATACGCCGGCACGCGGAACAGCACACCGGTCACACCGAACAGCACAAAGCATGCCAGCAAAACGAGCATCAGTCCGCCGTCAACGACCTGTTCCACAAACGCGCCCGGCACATATCCAATCAGCGCGCCGAGCATGCCGCACGCCAAAAATACGCCAAGGTATGTCACACGGTACGCGATTATGCCGAGCACAATGCCCAACACCAGCATCGCCGCAGAGGACCACGCCAATCCGCCATTGGCAACGCCCAGCGAACCGAGCACGCCGGTCAGGCAAATGCCCAGACACACGCCGGTTACTGCGCCATACAGTGCACTGACCCAGCGCACAATCCAGCCCCCCGCGAAGCACAAGACTCCCAGCACAAGCAGCAACAGCAGCTTTGCCAGCGTGCCTTCGTACAGCGAGGCAGCTGTTTGCAGTGCGATTTCAAATGCACTGTTTATGCTAACATTCATAGTTCATCAAACCTCTTTATTTTTATTCTGATTCCATGCTCTGTTTCCACTGGCACACACCATTTGCAATGCCAACCGCAATATTCTGTCGATATTCCTGCTGTTTGAGCTGCTCATTTTCTTGCGCATTGCTCAAAAAGCCCATCTCCAGCAAAATACACGGTACTTCAGACCAGTTAAATCCGGTCAAATCGCTGCGCGGCGTCAATCCGCGGCTGTCCGCACCGGTCTGCTGCGTCACAGCCTGCAAAATAATCTGCGCAGCCTGTGCACTCGGCTGTTCAATCGAGGGTGTGCCCAGCAAATCTCCCGCCGGCACCTGCATAGACATGCCGGACGGCTGACTGCTTTCCGAACCGTCCGCATGAATGCGAATACACAAATCTACATGCGCTTCATTCGCTATGCTGGCGCGCTGCTGATTGCTCACGGTTGCCGCATGGTCTTGGCGCGTCATCACAACCTGCGCGCCGCGCGCCTCCAGCTCTGCGCGAGCCAGCTCCGCCACCGCAAGATTGAGTTCTTCCTCCGTCTGGCCATCGCCTTCCGCACCGCTGACATAGGCAGGCTTGGTC
>UMCF01007902.1_pt1 | contig 12833 bp, 9 predicted proteins | sample 1964131 | NCBI WGS metagenome assembly UMCF01 (sample SAMEA4835958, study PRJEB28245) | human gut metagenome | biome: gut microbiome; material: fecal sample | place: Denmark | collected 2008
ATCTAATGAGTAGTTTATTGCAGCGCAGGTTCATTTTTCTCTTTGAGCTATTGTTTTTCCTTATTCCAGCTTACTTAGGGGCTCAAGAGGCCTTTGGAGGATCCCCTAAGGGACTCCACATTACTCGCATACCATCATCAAGAGTCATCCAAATAGTGGAGAGTGCCACGGATGCTGAGTCTGTTTTGTCTTGGAAGAGTCAGCAAGAGGGTACATCTTATATTGGGAAAGTTATTACCCTAGATCCCGCCTCGTTAGACTGGCAATATAACCCAGACTCAGATATATGGCTGCTAGAAATTGAAGCTGTGGGCGCAAAGGCTCTATCTCTCTACTATGATGCATTCCACATCCCTGAAGGAGCTAAGCTGTATATCTATAATCCATCCTTGAGCGATCGAGTGCTAGGAGCTTACACGTCTACCTCGCTACCTCAAGGTTCTGAGGGACGATATGCTACGGAAATGTTACCAGGAGATCACTTGACTTTAGAGTATCAACCATCCTCTGTAGGTGAAAAGCCCGCTGTTAAACCATCCGCTGTAGGATATATTGTCCATCTACCTCAAGGCAATAGTTTACGCTATACCGATAGCTATGACTTCGCAGGAGAAAACAACTCGGGTTCTTGTATGGTTAATGTAAACTGTGAGGAAGGAGATGCGTGGCAAAATGAAAAGGATGGCATCGCTTTTATTCAAACTAAAGTAGGCGAGTATATTGGCGTATGTAGTGGTACGCTCCTTAATAACGCAGCTGAGGATGACACTCCATATCTCATTACTGCAGCTCATTGCGCTATCCCTGCGGAGGGGCACAAGGCCACTCCCGAAGACTTGGATCAGTGGGTTTTCTACTTTCACTATGAAAAGGCTGGATGTGATAACAGCAGTGCCGCAACGCTTAATGCAGTATCCCTAGTTGGCGCAAAGCTTCTGGCAGTCAGCCCACTCACAGGCGGAACCGACGGCCTCTTTTTGCAACTTAAATCGGCAATTCCAGCGAGCTACAACCTGTATCTTAATGGCTGGTCTAGAACGACTTCCTTACCCCAGTCAGGGGTGGGGTTACATCACCCATCAGGTGATGCAACTAAAATCTCAACCTTTACAACCCGTCCTAAGTTGGAGCCATGGGACGAAGAGTCTCAACCCTCTGCACACATCAACGTTGCCTACCAAGGTACGTCTCATGGACATGCTGTCACCGAAAAGGGTTCGAGTGGGTCGGGACTATTTAACTCTGAGCATCTTCTAGTGGGGACACTGACTGGTGGCAATGCGTCCTGTACTCATTTAGAGGGTACAAACTACTATGGACGCCTTTCTAGTCACTTTGAGAGTATGAAGTTAGCACATTGGCTGGCTCCCCAACAATCCGATCGTATCTCACTCTCAGGTCGCTACACACAGGGTGAAAGCCTTGCGGAGGTGCAGGATCTTCTTGTCTGGATGGGACAGAAAGGACTCCATGCTCAGTGGTCAAAGCCTGCAGTGTCTGCTGAAAAGGTTCAGCGCTATCTCATCTATGTAGATAACAAAAAGCTTCAAGAGGTAGCACCTGATACAACCTTTCCACTTGTGTTGGATTTCCAAGAGTCTGGCGATCACTATTTGTCAGTTGTGGCACAATACGCCTCTGGCGAAAGTCGTCCTGAAGGAGCCTACTTTTCTAATAGAATGCGTCAAATCGAGGTACCTGTATCTGAAGTCCATGCAGACTCTGGGCTGGTTTGGCTTAAGCCTCGCTTAGAGCAGACTTGGTCCTTTGCAGAGCCAGAGATTAATACGGCTGAACTACGTAGAGTAGGAGATATATCTGTTGTGACGTTTTTCTATGCAGGAGTATGGTATGGAGCTGATCAATTACATCGTGCAGCTTTAGCTCACTCCTACATTACAGCCATACGATATGTACCTATCAGCTCCACAGTGATTCCATATATATACATTCGCCAAGGAGATAGAGAGTACTCACAAAAGATTACGGACTCAAAGAGTTTAGATGTGCTTACCACGATCCAGCTAAAAGAACCCTTTGTCCTCAATGATAGGGATCCTATCTTTATAGGGCTGAAATTTCGAGGAGACACGAAAACTCCATTCATTGCTATGACCAATCAACCCCGCGTTTTTGGACGTAGTATGGTGGCTTCACTAGACGGTAAAAACTTTTTTGAATACAAGACTCTATCTCATAGTCTAGCAATGGAAACAGTCGTTACTGCATCACTCTCTAATGGAGAGCCTCAAGAAGTCGTACGATGTGCTATGCCTAGTGCATTTCCTCAGATTGTGGGGTACAAAGTTATGTATGGAGACAAAGAGGTCGGCACACTTATGACAAGTGAGGAGAAGTGTACCTACAGTTTGTCCCTCACTGAGTATCCTGACAAATCTAAGTTTAGAATCTTTGCCATCATTGATGATCAAAAACCTACTAGTCTAGTGACACTGCCTCATGGCGAGACTCAGCCCTTCCTTTGGAGCTCCCAAGGAAAACTGCATCTGTCGCAAGCGGAGGATGTTGCCGAATTAGCACTCTATGATCTCACTGGCAGGTGCCTTGACAAGATGACTCCAGAGCAAGTAAACTATATAAATCTATCCTCTGGAACTTATGTGGTACGCATGAGCTTACGTGATGGCTCTGTCCTTGTCCAAAAGATTACTCATCGGAACTAAATCAATCAAGTATAACCTAAAACAAAACTCTAGTCTTATGAAACATTGTAGTTCGGCGTCTTATGCTGTCTTGCTAACGCTTGTAGCATTGCTGACAACAAACCTAAAGGGGTATGCTCAAGATGACAAGTGGGTCACAGTAATTCACGAGACCTTTGATGTCTTTTCAGAAGGCACCAATACCACTTCGGCAGAACCTGATGCGTCCCTCCTAATTAAAGATCAAACGCTTGAGAAGTTTGACCTAACTAAGTCTAGCTCCCTCTATCAAGCAGGAGGTGCGATCCTCTTTTACAATGCTAATGGAGCTTCTCTTTTTACCAAAGAAATGAACTTCCTAGGTGACAAGCTACGTATCTCATGCAAAGTAAAAGCCTTTAATGCTATGTCTCCGATTGCCTTCAAGCTAACATCAGAAGGAGCTGATCAAGAGACTCAGTTTATAGACAATGACTGTAGCAAAGACTGGCAAGCGATGACCTTTGAAATGCCTGCTGGTAGCGAAAAGTGCGCACTACAGATCTCCACAAAGCCAGGCATCTTTGGATCCGTTACAGGAGTCTTCTTAGATGAGATAACGGTCGAGGTACTAAATCCTAGAGAGGTTACGACAGATCCTCAACTCATCGTCAGTGAATCTGATATTACCTTCTTAGACTCTGAGATAAATGACGAGAGCTATGCTAAGGAAATAACAGTAAAGGGCTACAACCTCTCGGAGCCCCCCACTTATAAAATAGAAGGAGCTAATGCTGATGAGGTCAAGTTTACAGCTTCAGGCGACTTAACAAAAGATGGCGGTAAAGTGTCTGTAACTGTGACTCACCTTAAGCCAGGAGTTCACACGGCTCAGCTTATTATCACAAGCGGTACTCTTAAGCATACTGTTAACCTTAAGGGCCGAGGATTAGGAGGTAACCCAATAGAGGGAATGCCTCAAGATAATCCTAAGGTAGAGCTACAAGAGTCCTTTGCTAAGGCTGGCATACCTGAAGGATGGAAGACCTTTATCACAGCAGGATATGAGGATTGGAGTATACAGCCATCTAGTCTTGATAAGACTAACTTTGTGGCAACGATGAATGCTGCAAAGTCTTCGCTCGAAGATTTTACTTGCGCATCATTTCTTATTACCCCTTGTATGACCAACCCTAAGGGGCACCAGCCTGAGATCTCTTATGACCTTGCAGTTATGAAGTCAAACGAACTCTTTGCTAGTTCTACAGCTTCTGTCTACTGTATTCTAGCTGATGGATCTATGGATATAAAGACTCCACTATTCACTGTCAATTATGACCAGCAAGCAGAGTATGCTGTCCTCAAAAACATTAAGGTGAAAGCTCCAGACACCCTAGCCGGGAAGTATTTCATAGGGTTCTATTACCAAGGTGCAACGAGTGCTAGTCGCTCAGTTGCAGTTGAAGTGGACAACATCCAGATTTCATCAAAGGAAAAGCCCGCATCTGTAGAAGAGGCTACTGTAGCCGGAGCCAAAGTATGGCGTAATGGTGATCAGATCTATTTTGAAGGTCTAGATGGTATGGAGCTACAAGTTTATTCGATCACAGGCACTCTGCTTGTGACATTCCCAGTTGCTGATACAGGGGCTGTAACCCTTAGAGATGCAAATCAACGGCTCCTAGTACGTTACGGCACGAGCAGTCTCGTGCTTTAAAATAGAGCAAACCAACTAACAAACTCATATACATATGAAGACTTTAATCTCGTGGAGTACTCCACTACTGCTTTTTGTCCTCTTTGCTACGGCTTCCTGCCAGCCCCAGAAGCTGACTCCAAATCCAGATCAAGAGAAGGAGGCAATATCCTACAAACTTCCAATTATCGACTACGACTTCAAAGGGTCAACAGATGATATTGTAGCTTTTGAGACTGCATTGGGACACACATTTGACAAGAGCCAGTCTGATGCTACAACCCTCACCTTTAGCACTGGCGAAAAGGAATTCTCCGAGACTGTATATCGTCTACAGAATAAGCGGATCGTGGAAGTCTATCAGCCTAGTACTAGTGGCGAGGCTGTAAAAGAGATCCTCCCTCAGCTAGCTAAAGAATTAAAGGAAAAGGGGTGGCGCGAATGGACTACTCCTGTGAGCAATGGACAGTGCGATGCTGCATTTCTACTGCTTCGCGAGATCAATGGAACTCAAGCTCAGATCGGCTCCGTTGTTGTACACACTCGCACTAACAATGTAAAGAAGACCTACCCTAGTGTCACATTTATATTTAGCCGTATAGCAGAAGATATCGATCCGAGCACTGTCGTCCTGCCAGATCTCTATTTAGATGGATTGGGGAAGACAAAAGAGGAAATAAAAAGCTACTATGAGGCAAAGGGCTGTGATACCAAAACCTCTTCAGCTTTCCTCGACGTTTACGTAGATAATCCTGCATATAAAAATAGAGTCTCCTTCTTCTTTCAAGATGGGAATCCTAAGTGCCACTCCATTATTATCACTGCGGTGAACTTCAGTATTAACAAATCTGAAAACTTGACCAAGCAATTAGAGACGCTTGGCTTTGAGTTCGATAGTGAGGAGAGTCAAGCTATTAGTAAGTACTTCAACGAAGAGAAGCAGATTTGGGCCTTCGTGCGTTTCCGCCCTCTATCGCAGTTTGATCAGCCAAATATCACCTTTACGAAGCAACCCAAGAACTTCTAATCAGAAGTCCTAACTGCTCTGTAGAATACCATCCAAAGAGCACATCTCTCATACTAAAGCGCAGCTTTGAGTGTCTTTATACCCAGAGCTGCGTTTTTGTTAATTCCCATTTTACGGCGTTGGGGAAAAGCTATCTCAAACTAGAAATTAGCCGTATTGATGTCAAGAAACGATCCCCCGCGTAGCTATTTGCGATTCTTCAGGTGGGGAAAAAATATTTTCCACGGAGGAACGCTGTAATTCTTCGGAAGAATCAAATGAAACTTCGGAAGAATCAAATGATAAGTCCGAAGTATTTCTGATTTCTCACGTGGAAAATAAAAAATAGCCACGTGGAGATTTCGAATTTCCTACCGAGGAAACGATCAAGTCAGAAACAGTAATGCTCCTAAAGGCACTAGAGACAACCTCTAGTCTCTAACCTCTAGCTTCTAATCTCTAACTTCTAACCTCTAATTTCGTATCTTTGCGGTTAAGAACTCTTTGCTCATCCCTTGATTCCCCACGAGATGTCTTTACCACAAGAAGAACCCGCAGCAGCACATACGCCTAAGGTGTCAGTGATCGTACCTGTCTACAATGTCGAGCAGTACCTTCGTCGTTGTCTAGACAGCATCCTAGGGCAGACGATGTCTGACTGGGAGGCGATCTGTGTCGATGACGGCAGCCCTGACGGGTCGGCGAGCATCCTCGCAGAGTATGCCGAGCGTGATAGCCGCTTCCGTATCCTAACGAAGGAAAATGGCGGGCTCTCCTCTGCGCGCAATGCCGGAACAGCCTGGGCGCGGGGTAAGTATGTCAACTATGTGGACTCGGACGACTTCATCCATCCGCAGACCTTTGAGCTGGCATTGGCTCTAGCAGAGCGTGATAGGTCTGACATCGTATCGTGGGTGCCTGATATGATCTACAAGCGTCGGTTGCTCCTGCGTGCTAAGCTGGGGCAGTCGTATGACGATGTGATCCCCTGGAGCATGTCTCATCATTACGATCTGAGTAAGGTGCATGCGGTCTGCACGACTGAGGTGACAAGACATGCGACGAATCATCGTTGGCATGATGGCGTCACGGATCCGATCCGCTACTTCTACGCCTGGCGTCATCTGGTGCGTCGTGAACTAGCGGTAGAGACCCCTTTTGTGGAGGGTTTGAAGTTTGAAGACTTCCCCTGGTGGAGCGACCTGATGCTCCGCTCTCCACGTGTCACCATCACGCAGCTACCGCTCTACTATTACTACTATAATAAGGAGTCCATCACGAGTGCCTCGACAGAGTGCCACAAGATGACGCATTGGATAGCTGGTATCCGGCACACCTTCCCGCAGTATGCTGCGTCAGCGTCGGTAGAGCAAAGGGTGTGCTGGGAGCAGCAATGTCTCTGGGCGGTCGTGTGCGATCGCATCTCCAAGCAGCTTTATAAAGTGCAAGACGAGACAAGTCGTGAGACCCTCGTGCCGCAACTGCGAGAACTGTGGAATATGGGTGTCTTTGCGACGCCTTATAACAAGCGCACGAAGTATCACCAAGGTCGTATCAAAGAGTATATAGGCCTGTGATCCCCTACATCATTTTACTGAGTCTACTGCTCCTCTTCACGGCACTGTACTATAGAGATCAGCGCTTCGAGGGGCTATACCAGCTCTTTACCTTTACCCTGCTGGTCGGCTTCGCTGGTCTGCGTGTCGGACTGGGGCAGGACTACGAGGTGTATGAGAACGGGTACAACTGGATCAAGTCCGAGTCCTTTGAAGCTTTTGAGCCGTTGTGGCGAGGCTTAATACTAGGGATGCGTGCCGTGGGGCTGAGCTTTCGATCCTTCATGATACTCACCTCAGCCGTTACGATCGCTCTCTTCTTTCAGGGCATACGGCGGCTCTCCATCTCCTATCCCTTAGGGATCCTCTTCTTTGTCCTCTTTAATACAGGCTATCTGGAGACGCTCAATGGGGTGCGACAGTGCCTCGCCTTGATGATCACCTTTGCGGCTTTTCACCTCTATGTGGAGCGGCGCTACTGGCGCTTCTTCCTTTGGGTGGTTCTCTCCTGTCTGGTACACAGTTCCTCGGTGATATGGTTTATCCTCTTACCGCTGATGTCCATACGGTGGGACTGGCGGGTGCTGACAGCTCTGCTTGTGGTGACGCTCGCAGTGGGCAATCCGCTTTTCAAAGTAGTGGGGCATGTCCTGGAGCCGATGCTCCCCGAGCGCTACGCCTTTTACATATCTGGTCAGGAGTGGGATACACACCAGGGTTGGGTCAATATATTGGTTCAAAACGGGATGACGCTCCTTCTACTCATCGGGTCACTCTATCTAGATAAGGAGCGTGATCGGGTGACACATCTAGCTATCCTACTCATCGCTTTCAGTAGTATGATCTACAACTGTACCCTCTCGTCAAGCGTGGCTATGCGCTTTATGTACAATCCCGGCATCATGATCTGCGTGGCGTTGCCTAACCTCCTCCTATCGGTAAAGGATCGCTGGTATCAGCTGGCTATTGCTGGCGTGATGATTCTTTACTTCCTCTTTACGGTCAACAATGTGATGGATCCTGGTAGCTCCCTCCATACCTACCGATGGATCTATGACGACTACATCTATACCCCTACGCTATGGTAACCAATGAGCCTACATCGCCTAGAGCGATTGCCTTTGTGGTGAATCAGATCCGCCCGCAAGGACCTCTCTTTGTGGTGCGAGACATTGTCGCAGGACTACCCGAGGGCTACTACAAGCCTTACATCATACAGCTCTGCTCTCTAGAGCCTCAGGGCGAGGCGATGGCTGACGAACTGCAAGCGCTGGGATGCGAAATCATCGAGCTGGGCTTCACACGAGGACAACTAGAGCTATTCCCTCGATCGGCGGCAAGGCTGCTCGACGAGTGCCTGCAGCACTACGACATCACACTGGTGCATAGTCACACCTACCAGCCTGACATCGTCACCAGCTATCTGACTCACAGATACATACTGCTAACGACACAGCACAACATCGCTAAGCTTGACTTCACCTACGGCAAGGGGCATCTGCTCGGTAACTATATGTGTCGCCGCCTGATGCGCGCCCTGTCTCGTCACCGTGAGGTGGTCTGCGTCTCGCACGTCTGTCGTGACTACTACCGCAAGTCGCTCCCCACCAAAGTCAATGTCTATGTTGCTCCCAATGGGATAGACAATACTCTCTTTACGCCTCCCGCCAGCCCCTCTGAGCAGATGGAGCTACGTCGCCAGCTGACGCTCCCCGAGCAGGGCTATATCATCACCTATTGCGGAGGGCTCATCAAGCGCAAAGACCCAGAGCTGACACTACGCGCCTTGCGCCGGCTGAAGAGACGACACCAGCTACCGAGTGACCTGCGTCTTTTGATCCTCGGCAAGGGTCCTCTAGAGAAACACTGTAAGCATCTAGCGAAGTCACTCGGTGAGCAGGTGCAGTTTGTCGGCTTTACCGATCGTGTATCGGACTATCTAGGCGCTTCAGATGCCCTAATCACGGCCAGTCATGCTGAGGGCTTACCGCTCAATGTCATAGAGGGCGTCGCATCGGGTTGCGTGGTCATTCACTCGAATTTGCCTATCTTTGGCGAGATTTTGGAATCCGCGCCGCAGATGGCTGCTCTACGGTTTGACATGGGAAATGTATCTCAATGTGCCGAATGTATACTAAAAGCACCCTCTGTAGCGTTTGATAGACAGGAAGCTCTGGAAATGGGACGTCTGTATGGTCGCCAGCGTATGGCACTACAGTACCACCGCATCTACCAGCAACTCCTGCGTAAGTATCTTGGATAACTCATAAATAGATAGACAATAACTAGGTGCTAACAACTGGCTCTATAGTACTCTACAAGAGTAATGCCTTCTTTGTGGAGCAGATTATTGAGGACTTCTTTCGGACGCCCTCACAGCCACAGGTGGAGACCGACAAGCAGCTCTACCTGATTGATAATTCGCCCACAGATGCACTAAGCTTCCTAGCAGACCTGCCCGTCGGCGGTGGACGTATCTACTATGAGCACCAGCCGAGCAACCTAGGCTTTGGCAAGGCACACAACATAGCCATACGCCTAGCCCACGATCGGGGAGCACGATACCATGTGATCATCAATCCCGATGTGCGCTTTGACGAGACAGTACTCGATACGCTGACCTCCTACATGGAGGCACACGAGGAGGTGGGACTCGTATCGCCTTTTGTCTCCTACCCGGATGGTCGTCCGCAGCAGCTATGCAAGCTCTTGCCTAGACCGTGGGATGTGCTCTTGCGTCGATTCTCTTTCAGTCAGTGGGTACGTAACAAGATCAACAAGCGCTACGAGATGCACTGGCTAGACTATAGCGAGCCTGTGGAGGTGCCCTATCTGTCTGGTTGCTTCATGTTTACACGCATGGCGATACTGGAGCGCGTGGGGGGCTTCGACGAGCGGTTCTTTATGTATGTCGAGGATATTGATCTATCTAGACGCATCGGACAGATCTCTAAGACGATCTGTCATCCCGAGGCTAAGATCACACATGTCCACAGCCGAGGCTCTTATCACGATGCTAAGCTCCTATGTCACCACATCTCCTCGATGATCAAGTACTTCAACAAGTGGGGCTGGTGGTGCGATGCAGAGCGCAAAGAGGTCAATGCGCGCTATATCCCTAAGGAGGCAAAGCTATGAGTGTAGAACTACCTCTCTCTGTCATCATACCTGTATATAACGGCGCGAAGACGATCGTTCGTTGCTTAGACTCTCTCGTCGCTATCCCTAACGCTGCGACAGCACTAGAGATCATCGTGATCAATGACGGGAGCCTGGATGAGACACTGGAGGTAGTAACCAACTACCAGACGCAGCACCCAGAGCAGACCATCAGCGTCATCACCCAGGTCAATCAAGGGCAGTCCGCAGCTCGCAATAGAGGCTTAGAGATGGCTCGGGGAGCCTACGTTTGGTTTGTCGATGCCGATGACTGGGTCGATAGTGTTGCAGCTGATTACCTCCTCTCGCTCGTTGCTGAGGAGCAGTACGATATGCTCTGCTTTGGCGTACGCAACCGCAGCGAAGAGGAGGAAGTCCCCTCTGAGTGGATGGACAGCTCGGTACATGACTTCGACCAGCTCCAGTGTACCGACGGAAGAGTACTCTTGACGCAGCACAACCTATCGGGCAGTGTCTGTCCCTTTCTGTGGCGACGCACCATGCTGGAGGAGCATCAGGCACGCTTTATGGAGGGTTTGCTCCATGAGGATGCGCTCTTCTACTGGCACTACACAGCCTTTACCAAGCGGGTGCTTCTCGTTCCTATCGTAGCTTATTACTACTACCAGAGAGCAGAGTCTACGATTCACAACCCCAACACACTCCACCTCCGAGGCATCTCTCGCCTAGAGGGTTCCTTTAGGTTGCTCGAGTGCGCCAATGAGGTAAAAGATCTAGACTCGGTCTACCTGACGCTAGCCTCAGACTTTTACCGAGCAGGTCTACGCATGGTCGCTCGCTATGGCAAGGTCTCCGAACTCAAAGCATACACGCAGCGTATGGAGCAGTCGGGAGACCACAAGCTCCTCATGCGCTATGCGGGTCGTAAGGGCGCTCCGCTCATCTGCATAGCCCACCACGCACCTTGGCTCTTCGGCTTGATCGCTCACATACTCCCCCCTGTAGCATAGACAAGTATGTATCGTAACTATATCAAGCGACTTCTAGATATCATCTGCTCCCTACTGGGACTCATCATCCTGTCTCCACTGCTTCTTGTGGTGATCGTGGCGATGCTCTTTGCCAATAAGGGGGCTGGGGTCTTCTTTTCTCAAGCACGTCCTGGACGAGGTGAGCGGCTCTTTAATATGTACAAGTTCAAGTCGATGACCGATGAGCGAGATGCTGCGGGCCATCTGCTCCCCGATGCGAAACGACTGACCGCTATGGGGCGATTTATCCGCAAGACTTCCATCGACGAGCTACCGCAGTTGTGGAATGTACTACGGGGTGATATGAGTCTCGTGGGTCCTCGCCCCTTCCTAGCTACTTACCGTCAGATCCCTACGAAGCGCAGGAAGGTGGAGATCATCAGTGTCTCTATCGAGGGCGATGCGATAGAGATCACTCCGGCACAGCGCGTGCGCTATGAGGTGCGCCCTGGCATCACAGGCTTAGCGCAGATCAATGGTCGCAACAAGCTAAGTTACCAGCATCGCTTTAAGTATGATGTCTGGTATGTACGTCACCTCTCCTTGGCACTCGATCTCAAGATTCTCTTAAAAACAGTCGGTCTAACGCTCCGGATGAAGGATGTCTCCTCGGCAACGGGTGAGACCTCAGAGATATTTACTGGAGAGAACTAAAGCTCCTAATCCTAAAAACCTTACGAGTAGCCCGCTGTAGGACGCACGGTGAGTGTTTAGTGGGATGGCGTCCGTTGTCGTCAAAGGCTACAATGTCAAGATTTTAACGAGGACGGACGCTCGGACCGAGCGTCCCTACAACGGGTTACACGTGAGGATTTGCATATCTCGTGGAGATTTGGTTACTTTGCGGTGTAATAGTAATCACAAAGTAATCACAGCCTATAGAATAGACAGCTACCTTTTATAAATATAAAGGATACTCTCTATATGACCACACTCCGTACGTGCAGCGACGATGAGCTCGTCTGCCAATATTGTGAGGGCTGTGATAGAGCTTTTGCAGAGCTCCTCCGTCGGTACGAAACTGACATTCATAACTATATCTTTCTGACTATCGCCGATAGCGATGTCGCTGACGATCTCTTTCAGGAGGTCTTCATCAAGGTGATGCGTACTCTAAAGGAGGGTAAGTACCATGCCAAGGGCAAGTTCAAGGCTTGGCTCCTACGCCTGACGCATAATATGATGATGGATCACTTCCGTCGGGAGAAGCGGACACTCTACGTGACCAACTACGATGCTAATCAGCAGATCCTCGACCTGACGCCTGCGAGTGAGCTCCCTGAGGACTTCTTCGATGATCAGGAGGCACTGTACCACCAGATATCGCTCTGTGTAGAGGATCTACCCGAAGCACAGCGAGAGGTCCTCAAGATGAGGATCTATGAGGACATCCCCTTTAAGGAGATTGCTGAGCGCACCGAGGTAAGCATCAGCACAGCTCTCGGACGTATGCGCTATGCTCTGATCAATCTGCGCAAGATGGTACAAGAGCGCAATATTGCGCCCGTCTAAGCGTTTAGTCTGTGTAAGGGGATCTCGTAAGCTATAGCCCATAGGACTGATAGCCCCGCACCCCTTCATCACATGACTAGACGACTATGGATATACGACTACCTTATCTCACCCCCACAGAGCTCTCTCAGGCTCTAAACGATGCGGCACAAGCAAGGCGCTCTACGCATCACCAAGAGGTGATACAGCACCTACTCGAACTGGCGCAGAGCGGCGTATAGCACCCTCTTTCTGAAGACAGCAATCGACTGTTTTCTCCCCCACTCTTTC
>UMCF01031225.1_pt1 | contig 12830 bp, 10 predicted proteins | sample 1964131 | NCBI WGS metagenome assembly UMCF01 (sample SAMEA4835958, study PRJEB28245) | human gut metagenome | biome: gut microbiome; material: fecal sample | place: Denmark | collected 2008
TACGGTGCATAACCGTACCTGCGGTAACAGAAGTCTGGTGCCGGCAGGAATGGCACTGATAAATGTTGCGGCCATGACAGCCGCACTTAGGGCAGACAAACCCATTGGGAAAGCGCAGGCGGAATAGTTCTGCCCTGCAAGCGTCCTCGGTATTGTAGCGACGGCGAAACTCTTTGAAAGTAATCTCAGCTGTACGTGCCATGATGATGTTCCCCTTTTTGCTTTTGGGAACATTGTAGCATCCTATCTGTCGAATAAATCGGACTTTCTCAAGATGTTGTGGCTTGCTGTGTTAAGTCGATAAGCATTAAAAAGTATAAAATACAAGTTTATTACATGAATGTAACAAACTTGACGGTACAAAACGGTTGTGTTATGATAGCGGTGAACGGCGGTAGCACCTATGCAAAAGAGCCTGAAAAACCGTGACATCTATCTGCGGCAGCTTAAGGCGTTTCAGGGCACGGAAATGATCAAGGTCATTACCGGTATCCGCCGCTGCGGAAAATCCTGCCTGATGAAGCTGATGGTGGAGCACTTGCGCGGCAGCGGCATCGGGGACAAGCAGATCGTAGAAATGAATTTTGAATCCATGCGGTTCGCGGTGATGACCGCGAAAGATCTGTATAGGTATGTCAGCGAACGGGTCATTCCCGGAAAGCGGATGTATCTGTTTTTTTGATGAAGTGCAGCGCCTCGATGGCTGGGAAAACGCGGTGAATTCCTTCCGGGTGGATTATGACTGTGACATCTATAATCACCGGCTCCAACGCCCACCTGCTGTCCTCGGAGCTTTCCACCTACCTGTCGGGGCAGTATGTGGAGATCAAGGTACTGCCTCTGTCCTTCCGGGAGTTTCTGGATTTCCACGGATACACCATTACGGATTCGCTCCTGCTTCGCAAGCTGATGATGTTCCTTGCGGATAATATCGGCAACAGTGTCTCCGCAACCTCTATTGGAAATACCCTGGTCAGCGAGGGATTGCTGACGGAAGGCAATCGAAAAGTCAAACCCGCAACCCATACCATTCAGGCTTATTTCGAAGCGCTGAAGGATTCCTATATCTCCTATGAAATCAAGCGGTTTGACATTAAGGGGAAGGAATCCCTGAAAATCCTCGGCAAGTATTATGTCGTGGATACGGGACTGCGGAATTATCTGCTGCGCCAACCGGTATTTCCCTTTGCTGCCGGCACAGTCACAGGGGTGAAAAAATTTTTGATATCCGATGAAATCCATGATATGATAAAATCATAGAGATGAGATAGGGCTATTACTTTGGAGGTAACTTGTGGATACAAAAGAATCACAAAGCTGGAGACCATTTTTCTTTCTGATTATTGTGATACTCTTCCTTTTCGCCGCAACAGCGGGCGTACTGTCCTATATCCGGCACCTCGCAAATGCTTCTGTGTCTGCGAAAGAGGAGCCTTTTCAGGAATGCAGCCGTCACTACGCCTTTGTCATATCCTCCAGGGACGATATTTTCTGGGAGGAAATCTTTAATCAGGCCAGGCTTTACGGGAGCACAAGGGGCATTTACCTGGAGTGGATAGGAAAAGATCTCACTGTGGACTACACGAAGAAGGAGCTTTTGGAGATCGCGATTGCTTCCGGCGTGGATGGCATTATTTTGGAGGGGGATGGAAGCGAAGATATCAGAGAGCTGATCGCGGAGGCCAACAAGGTATCCATTCCGGTCGTCACTGTCCTCTCCGACTGCAGCGGAAGCCAGAGGAAGAGCTTTGTAGGAATTGACAGCTATGATGTGGGACGTGAATATGGACGGCAGATTATCCGCGAGGCCAACAGCAATACGAAGGAAGCCCTGATCCTGATGAACGCGGCAGCGGAGGACACGGGGCAGAACATCATTTTCAACGGGATTCAAGAGACGCTGGCCAACGAGGGAAACCATTTGAATCTCACCCTGACCGCACAGGCAGTTATGGCGGATTCCCAGTTTGGGGGAGCAGAAGAAATACGCAGCATTTTTCAGGAGTATTACCTGCATCCGGAGACCATGCCGGAAATCATCGTCTGCCTCAACGAGCAGAACACTGTCAGCGTATGTCAGGCAGTAGTCGATTTCAACCTGGTTGGACAGGTGGATATTCTGGGCTATTTTGCCACTGAGACCATTCTGAACGCAATCGACCGGAATGTCATTACGGCATCTATCGCCGTGGATACACAGCAGTTGGGCATCAGAAGCTTGGAGGCGCTGGATGAATACCTGGAGACGGGCTATGTGAGCGATTTTGTGGCAATGGATGTAAACACAGTAACGAAGGACAATGTGAAGGGGTATCTGCACAATGCGAGTCCAGACAAAGGATAACCACGGCACGCCGTTTATCAGCATCCGAAATAAGCTGCTTGTCATATTTATGATTCCGACAATCATGCTTCTGAGCATTAATGCCTATATCAATGCCGAAATCAATACCATGATAGATGATATCAGCGGCATCTATGCGAGCAATACGATGCTGAATGAGCTGCAAATCAGCCTGACGCAGGTGCACCACTACCTGGAAACATTCCTGGATACCCGGGATACGGAGGCTATTGAGGGATACTTGCGGAATCAGCAGGAGTTTTCAAACAGATTGGAGCAGCTCAACGGGCGGCTGCTGGACGACGACAGCATGATTACACAAAAAAATATCCGCAGTATCTCCGAAAAATATATCCGGACAGCGGACCGGGCGGTTGAGGCCAAGCGCGGGCGGAACGTAGTGAAGTATAAGGAATACTACGATGACGCGGATCGCCTGTTCTCCTATATCAATTCTTACATATACAGCTTGAACAGCCGCCAGCTGCAGTGCAATTCGCATAACTATGAGGCGTTGTTTACCTCCCTGAAATATTCAGAAACAGCGAATCTTACCATATTATGCATGACCAGCGCGCTGGTGACCCTTCTGGTATTCCTATTGACCAGAGGCATTACAGACCCGCTGCAGCGTCTGGCGGAAGCCGCTGAGCAGGTAGCCAACGGCAGCCTGGTCGCGGAGGTCTCTGGCCCGGTGACCAACGATGAGGTTGGAATCGTGACCGCGGCGTTCAATCAGATGGTGGTCAGCCTGAAGGACAACATGGAGCAGGCCAGACAGCGCATTGCGTTGGAAAGCGCAATGAAAGAAAAACAGCTTCTGATGGAGGCGCATCTGAAAGATACACAACTGAAATATCTCCAATCCCAGATCAATCCCCACTTCCTGTTCAACACACTCAATGCCTGCGCACAGTTGGCTATGCTGGAAGGGGCTGACCGAACCTATACCTATGTGCAGAATGTGGCGGACTTCTATCGATACAATGTGCGAAAAAAAGACGGTGTTGCGACTCTTGCCGAGGAGATCGGCCTGGTGAACAACTATATCTATATTATCAACGTCCGTTTCTCCGGTGAAATTCATTTCATAAAGGAGATTGAGGAGGGCGTAACGGATGTCCCTATGCCGGCTATGATTCTGCAGCCGCTGGTGGAGAACAGCATCAATCATGGCCTGAGAGATGTGGAATGGGAAAAAAAGATATGGCTTTCCGTTTACAGGGAAAATGACCGAATCTGCGTCAGCGTCAGGGACAACGGCATCGGGATCAGCCCGGAACAGACGCAGAGCATTCTGAATAATGATCTCAACGGGAATGGTTTGCAGGAGCACACCACCGGCGTTGGACTCCGGAATGTGATCGGACGGTTGAGGCTGTTTTACAATCGGGACGATGTGATGGAGATCACCAGTACGGGTTCCGGCATGGGAACGGAAGTTGCCGTTTTTATACCGGTTTAGGGGAGGAAAAGCCATGTATAAAATCATGATCGCGGACGATGAGGGAATCGTGATTGACGCGCTGAAATTTATCATTGAAAAGAGTTTCGGAGAGACCTGTCAGGTGCGGTCTGCCAAGACCGGAAGAAGTGTGATTGAACTTGCGGAGAGCTTTCGCCCGGACATTGCGCTGATGGATATTCAGATGCCGGGTATCAATGGAATTGAAGCCATGAAGGAGATCCGCAAGACCAATAAGGACATCATTTTCATCGTGATTACCGCCTATGACAAGTTCGACTATGCCCGGGAAGCGGTTGGACTGGGGGTAATGGAATATGTCAACAAACCCATTGACCGGGTGAAAATTACCCGGCTTCTGGAACAGGCCATGGAGAGAATTAACGGGGAGCGGGAGCGGCGGAGCAACGACCTTCGGGTGAAAGAGCAGCTGGCAACGGCGACACCGATTGTGGAAAGCGGCTTCATTTACTCCGTGCTGTTTCGGCAAAATTACGTCCGGGAAGTTTCTCAGTTCAAAGATCTGCTGGGGGTTACGGAGGACAGCGGCTTCATGATGGTCATTGAATATGACGCTCAGAAGGAGACTGGAACGCTTTCCAACACGGTGGATCTCAGTGTCCAGATGTATAAGAATGACGTCCGGCTCCGGGAAACGATTAAGGAGTTCTTTCCTGCGGTCATTGGACCACAGATGGCGAATACCGTGATCCTGTTTGTACCCTGTGCCCGCTGCCCCGCAGAACAGGAATACGAGCAGAGAATTCAGGTCATCCAGAAAGCCCGCCAGATGGCGAGAAAACTCCAGGACATTGTGGATGCCAGATTCCGTGTTGGAATCGGCTCCGTGAAAAGTCTGGAAGACGCCCATACTTCCTATACGGAAGCGGTAAGCTCCTTCCAGTTTTCCTCCGGAAGCGTGGCGCATGCCGGAGACCTCCCACTGTCCTGCGGCTATGAGGAGGACTACCCCGTTGAAACAGAGAAGGCAATCTTTGAGTGTGTGCAGAGAGGCGACGTGGCGGGAACTGTCGCGGAATCCAATCGTTTTTTTGAATGGATGTCCGGGAAATGGCGGGAAGACCCACAGGACGTGCGGCTGAAAGCTCTGGAATACGTCCTATGGGCTGAGCGAATCTCTTACCGAAACGGTGGGCGAACCTATCACTTTGCTTCCCGGCGCGACTATCTGTCTGCTGTATTGAGTGCGCCGACTCTCGAGGAACTTCGGATCTGGTTCCTTCAGAAGATGCGGGCAGCGGCTGTAAACCTGACTGAAAGCAGGGAGAAGAACTCTGCTGGACTAATCAAGCAAGCGCAGGAGTATATTCGGGCGCATTTCGCCCGAGATCTGTCTCTGGACAATGTTTCCCGTCAGGTCAATGTCAGCCCGTATTATTTCACCAAGCTGTTCAAGGAGGAGACGGGGCAGACTTTTGTGGAGTATCTGACCAGCATTCGGATGGAAAAGGCCAAGACGCTGCTGAACACAACGGATAAGAGCATGAAAGAAATCTGTACCGCCGTTGGATACTCCGACCCCAATTACTTCAGCCGTTCCTTCAAGAAAAACACCGGGGAGACACCCACAGAGTACAGGGGGAAACGATGGACATGAGAATCGCTGATCGCTTGAGAGCTGCCTTGGCGGCAGCCCTGCTTCTGATCCTGATGACAGGCTGCGGTTCGGAGTCGAAAGCATCGCCGGACACGCAGGAGGCATGCCTCCAGATCGGTATGCTTTTTGATAACTTTGTCATGGAACGATGGGAAAGAGACCGCGATGTGTTCGTGTCTGCCGCACGGGAGCTGGGCGCAGAAGTAAATGTACAGAACGCGAACGGAAGTGTAGAAGAACAGGTCAAACTGATGGAATACTTTATCCAGAAAAAAGTAGATGCCATCGTGATCGTGCCAATTGACTCCGCTCCTCTTTTGGAGACCGTCAAAAAAGCACAGAGTGCCAATATCAAAGTAATCGCCTACGACCGACTTATTGTGGGTGCGCATCCTGACCTTTATATCACCTTTGACAACAGAAAGGTAGGGGAACTGATGGCACAAACGCTTTTGAGCAATACAGAAACGACATCCGACCTTCTTTTGATCTGCGGCCCATTGACAGATCATAACGTGCTGGAGGTCGAGGAAGGCTTCCTGTCGGAAATCCAGGGGAAGGACGTAAGTGTTCTGGATACCTATTACACCGACGGATGGAAGCCGGAGAATGCCGGAGCCTACATCCGGGAGCATCGTGAGCTGGTGGAGTCCGTTTCCGGCATTATGTGCGGCAATGACAATCTGGCCGGGGCGGTGGTGGACGCGCTTGCGGAGCAGCGCCTGGCAGGAAAAGTCCGCGTAGTTGGTCAGGATGGAGATCTGGCAGCCTGCCAGCGGATTGTGGAGGGCACCCAGTTCATGACGGTATACAAGCCGGTGGACAAGCTGGCTTCCCGGGCAGCGCAGGAAACGGTACGCCTGATAAAGGGCGAAACCCTTGAATGTGAATATTTCCTTACAGAAGACGGGGATCAGATTCCCTATATCCGTCTTGCGCCTGTTGCCGTTACACTGGACAATATGCAGAGCGTTATCATTGACAGCGGATTTCATTTGAGAGAGGATGTGTACCTGAACCGACCGGATTTGATGAAACCGTAAATCGGATAAGGGAAGCTCTGAATTGAAGCAGCGGGAGAACTGGTTGGTATTACCGGTTCTCTCGCTGCGTTTGTGCATTTAGCACAAATATCGCCCCTGGGAATTTTGTTATTATGATGAATGTGTAGCAATTTTCAAACCTATTAAACAGCGATAACGCAAAACAATGCTATTTCCGGCAAAACATTTTCAGAATGCACAGAAATGTGAAGAATGTGTAAAACAAATTCATCATTATTTATGATAAAGTCAAACCATCAAAGGCCGGAGCAAATTCTGACGGCCGATAATAAGGAGGGTTTTCTATGAAGAAAAAGTTGATTAGTCTGCTCTGTGTGGCATCCCTACTGATCGGCCTGCTGGCCGGCTGCGGTAGTTCCGGCAGTGCACAGACCGCCAACGGAGCGAAGCCTGCCGCTGATAAGTCTGCGAGCGGAACCATTCAGGTTGGCATCGTGCTGCCTACCAAGGATGAGCCCAGATGGCTGCAGGATCAGGCACAGTTTGAGTCCATCCTGAGCGATGCCGGATTCACTAACCAGGTCATGTTCAGCCAGGGTTCTTCCGCGACTGAAAAGACAAACGTTGAGACGCTGATCTCCAAGGGAATTTCCGTGCTGATTATCTGCGCGCAGGACGGTGCTGCTGCCGCAGCTGCCGTTGAAGCGGCCAAGGCTGCCGGCGTGACCGTTATTGCTTATGACCGGCTGATCACCGGTACGGACGCGGTTGATTACTATGTGACATTCGACAGCTTTGCGGTCGGCGCGGCTCAGGGCCAGTATCTGGTAGACAACGCCCCTGCGGGCAGCGGCATCCCCCTGTACCTGTACGCCGGCGCGGCTACCGACAACAACGCGTTTATCTTCTTCGAGGGCGCATGGAGCGTGCTCCAGCCCAAGATTGCTGACGGAACCTTTGTGATTGAGAACTCTTCCGAGGCAGAGGCTCTGCAGAACAAGGCTGAGCTCACCCGTGACGAAGTCGGCAAAATCGTCGGTCAGGTTACGACGGATTGGGATTTCAATGTTGCTAAGTCCAAGGCAGAGGCCAATCTGACCGCTGTTGGCGCGGACAAGAAGGGCGACGTTCTGGTTCTCGCCCCCAATGACGGCACTGCCCGTTCTATCGCGGATGTGTTCGCCGCTGACAAGGATGTCTCCAGCTACGTAATCACCGGTCAAGATTCTGAGAAGGCTTCTGTCCAGTATGTGATCGATGGCAAGCAGTCCATGACCGTGTTTAAGGATACCCGCACCTTGGCAGCTGATTCCGTCGCGATGGCAATGTCCATTCTGAACGGCGAAACGCCCAAGACCGACACCACCTACAACAATGGTGTAAAGGATGTCCCCGCAAAGCAGACTGACATTGTCGTTGTAACGAAGAGCAACGTGAAAGAAGCACTGATCGATTCCGAGTACTATGACGCATCTGACTTCACCGGTCTGTAATTTCTAAGGGAAGAAAGTTACCATATGCGAAAGGCCGGCTTTTGGCTTCAAAAAGCCGGCCTTTTGGCAGATTTGATACGAATTCTCGATGAAATAGTTTAATTGTTCTCAAGAAGGCACCGCCTGCTGGCGTTGCCGAATATGTGATTTTCGAAATGGAAAATCACATATTCCCATCTCATATGATTCTCTAAAAAAATGCTTAATCCGAATTGATGAAACATATTAAAAGAGAATCAGCATGAATGAACTGTATTGCCGCCGGGAGGCGGACGATCGAAAGGAGGCAGGGCATGAGCGAATATATTCTGGAAATGCGCGGCATCACAAAGACATTTCCGGGTGTAAAGGCCCTGGACAATGTGAATTTTAAAGTCAGGCGGGGAGAAATTCACTGCCTCGTCGGAGAAAACGGAGCCGGAAAATCAACACTGATGAAGGTCCTCTCCGGCGTTTACCCGCACGGAACCTATGAGGGAGATATTGTCTACAACGGAGAGGTTCAGCAATTTCGATCCATTGCGGACAGCGAGGAGCAGGGAATCTCGATTATCTATCAGGAGCTTGCCCTGGTTCCGGAACTCTCAATTTATGAGAATATCTTTTTCGGGCACGAAATTATGTCCGGTCATCATATTGACTGGAACGAAACCATCGTTAGGGCGAAAGAGGTCCTGAAAAAGGTGCGGCTGGATGTGGATCCTTCCACAAAGGTGAAGAATCTGGGTGTCGGTACACAGCAGCTGGTGGAGATTGCCAAGGCACTCTCTAAAAATGTAAAACTGCTGATTCTGGATGAGCCTACGTCATCCTTGAATGAGGATGACAGCCAAAACCTGCTGCAGCTGATTCGAGAACTGAAGGAACAGGGCGTTACCTGCATCATGATTTCTCACAGACTGAAGGAAATCATAGAAATCGCGGATACCATTACGGTACTGCGGGACGGCGCTACGATCTGTTCCATGGATGCCAGAGAGACAGCGGTGACCGAGTCCGAAATCATCAAGCACATGGTCGGTCGGGAGATTGACAATATCTACCCGAAGCGGGAGCAGCAAAATATTGGAGACATCAGCTTTGAGGTTCGCAACTGGACTGTCGAGGATTCCGCAACGGGTAAGGAAATCCTTCACAACGTCAATCTGAATGTCAGAAAAGGCGAAATTGTCGGCCTTCAGGGTCTGATGGGTGCGGGACGTACGGAATTTGCCATGAGCATTTTTGGCAATCCCTCACATTACCATATTAAAAGCGGAGAAATTTTCCTGAATGGAGAAAAGGTTTCCTTCGACAAGCCGCGGGATGCCATTAAGAAGGGAATCGCTTATGTTTCCGAGGATCGCAAGGGTAACGGTCTGGTGCTGATTCAGAATATCAAGTACAACATCACTCTGGCGGATTTGGAATGCCTTCAGAATGGCTTATCGATAGACGAAAATAAAGAAATTCAGATGGCCAATGAGCTGAAATCTTCTATGAACATCAAAGCGCCTTCCATTATGCAAAAAGTAGGCAACCTCAGCGGTGGAAACCAACAGAAGGTACAGCTGGCAAAATGGCTGTTTGCAAAGCCGAAAGTCCTGATTTTGGACGAACCCACCCGGGGAATTGACGTCGGTGCAAAATATGAGATCTACACGCTGATGAATCGGCTTGTAGAAGAAGGCATGAGCATTATAATGATTTCCTCTGAGCTGCCTGAGGTTTTGGGAATGAGCGACAGACTGTATGTCATGTCGGGCGGCAGCATTACCGGTGAACTGTCGGCGGAGGAAGCCGATGAAAGAAAAGTCATGGCTATGGCTGTCAGATCATAGGAGGTTTCGGAATGGAAAAGACGACACAAAACGAGCCGGAAAAGAAGAGCTTTATCAGTGAACTTTTTTGCCTCGCAAAGACGAATATCAGAGATTACATGATGTATATCGCCCTGGTAATCATCATGATATTCTTTAACTGGAAGACCCAGGGCGCCTTTTTACAGGCAGCCAACATAAGCAATCTGATCAAGCAGGTCGGCTATGTGGCAGTCCTTGCCATCGGTATGACCCTGATTCTGATTTTGAAGCACATTGATCTTTCTGTAGGCTATGTAGCCGGCTTCTCGGGAGCCATTGCCGCGATTCTGATGACGCAGTTTGGAGTTAACGAGTGGGTCGCTATTTTGGCTGTCTTGGTGCTTGGCCTTTGCATTGGTCTCTATCAGGGCACATTGGTAACAAGAGTTGGCGTCCCCGCGTTCGTTACGACATTGGCCGGTATGTTTATTTTCCGCGGCCTGCTGAGCCGTGCCCTTCAGAAAACCGGCACCATCATTGTTCCGAACAAGGGCTTCAATGCCCTGTCCAACGGATTCATCCCTGACATTCCCGGCGTGGGCCTTGGATTCCATCTGCTCACCGTTCTGATCGGAGTCATTCTTGTCGCCGTTCTGATTTTCACGCAGGTTAAGGCCCGTCAGAATAAGCTGAAGTATCATTTCCATGTAACTTCCATGCCGGTATTCCTGCTGGGTATTGTCCTTGAGTCAGCGATTATCATGTATGTTATTTGGATACTGGCAAATTACAGCGGCCTGCCCTGGACGGCTGTAATTGTAGCAGCGGTGCTGCTGAGCTACAATTACTTGCTGAGCAAAACAAGACTGGGCCGGTACATCTATGGTATCGGCGGCAATGACCAGGCGGCAGAATTGTCAGGCGTCGATGTCAAAAAGGTGACGCAGTTTGCATTCTGCTCGATGAGTGTCCTTGCCGCATTGGCTGGTGTCCTCTACACGTCCCGTCTCCAGTCTGCGACTCCTACAGCGGGCAATGCCTTTGAGATGGACGCAATTGCTTCTTCCTATATTGGCGGCACCGCTGTCAGCGGCGGCATTGGCAAAGTGACAAACGCTGTCGTAGGCGCCTTCGTGATCGTGTCTCTGACAAACGGTATGAATCTGATGGGTGTTGATATCTCCTATCAGTACATTGTAAAGGGCATTATTTTTGTAATTGCGGTTGCTTTTGACGTGCGCAGCCGCCGCAAAGCAAAGTAAAGGATCAGCAGTGCGAAAAAAGACCTCTTTCGGCGTCCCTTCGTGGGAAGTTCCCGCAGATTTTTTTGCTGCGCAGTACCGCAGTCCGGCTGGATAACGCTCCTGATACTAGGGCAGCACCGCGCAATTGCGTCTTCGAGTCTCAGCCGCCTTTTTGCCCCACTTCCGCAGTTCCGAAAATGGGAAATATTGCGCAGCCGTTGCCAGCGCAAGCTGGCTTACGGATGCGGCATACCCCTTGCGGGTACATACAGTATTCCACCATTTTTGGAACTTTGAATTGGGGCAAAAAATCTGGCTGATACTTCTCGCCGAATTGTGCGGTGTTGCCCTAGTTTTTAAATTACGGTTAAACGCCGTTTTTTGAGACCGCGGTCTCGCGGTCAGCGGCATCGCCGCTGAAAACGTAATCCAAACATTTCTCGCCGCCACTGGCGGCCTGCGCGCAAAGCGCAGGATAAAAGGTATTATCCATTTTATCGAGAAATCGTATAAGGCGCAGCGGTGCGGTGGAAAAGAAACAGGTCAAGTAGGTCCCCGCTGAACTGCAAGCGATATGCTCCCTTTATGAGAGACGGTGAAATGAGAAATCACTGTAACTCATAATGGGAGCATTATCATGTAATTCTCTGCAAATCAGCACCGGTTCTTTCCCGAAGCCTCTGACAGAGGAGGAAGAACGTCACTATCTGACCCTCGCCCAGCAGGGCGATCTGGATGCCCGAAACATCCTGATTGAGCGAAACCTCCGTCTGGTATCTCACATTATGAATAATGAATAAGGATAATGCGCAAGGAGACTTTATCTGGGGCAGAGCAGGAAGTTTGGAATTTACCTGCTGCGGGAAGAAAATGACTGGCTTTGGGAATGGAAAATTAGAGCTTTTCCGACAGGATTTGATGCGGTTTTCTGCGATGTAACAAAAAAGGAAAAAATGCGAGTTTATTACATCAATGTAACAAACTTGACGGTGGGAAATGGCTGTGCTATGATTGCGGTGAAAGGCGGTGGCACCTATGCATAAGAGCCTCAGGAACCGTGACATCTATCTGCGGCAGCTCAAGGCGTTCCAGGACACGGAAATGATTAAGGTCATTACCGGTATCCGCCGCTGCGGAAAGTCCTGCCTGATGAAGCTGATGGTGGAGCATTTGCGCGGCAGCGGCATCGGGGACAAGCAGATCGTGGAAATGAATTTTGAATCCATGCGGTTCGCGGTGATGACCGCGAAAGATCTGTATAGGTATGTCAACGAACGGGTCATTCCCGGAAAACGGATGTATCTGTTTTTTGATGAAGTGCAGCGCCTCGATGGCTGGGAAAACGCGGTAAACTCTTTTCGTGTGGACTTTGACTGTGATACTGTCCAGATAGATTGCCTCCCGGACATGAATCTGGTACTCCGGCTTGGTCAGAAAAAAGAGCAAAAATTCCAGAATCAAAGCACTGCCCAGCCCGCGGCCTTCGATTTTGAAATTGGAAAAGCCCATGGGGAGGTAAATGTTCCGAATGTCCTGGGCGCTGATAAAGCCCGGATTGGTCATGGCTTTGGAGAGCCGATAGCCCTCATTGCCGCCGGGGGCGGTGCAATGGTGATCTTCGCAGCTTTCTCCCAGATTCTTGCGGCTGACATTCTCATAGCATTTCTTTCTGTCAGTGCAGTCGAACCAACAGCATTCATTGCACAGAAATTCCACCTTGTCCTTCTGGGCATTTGTCAGGGTGTTCAGTTTTTCAAAGTCCTTGTTCAGGCGAAAATCCGGCACAACATAGCGGAAATAGGTGCTCCGGGCTATCCCTGCCAACGCCAGCAGGTCGGCCAGGATGACAATTTCCGCATTCAGCGATGAACTGGCGCAGGT
>UMCF01000268.1_pt1 | contig 12819 bp, 6 predicted proteins | sample 1964131 | NCBI WGS metagenome assembly UMCF01 (sample SAMEA4835958, study PRJEB28245) | human gut metagenome | biome: gut microbiome; material: fecal sample | place: Denmark | collected 2008
CGAGGACTGCCGGGAAAGAGGCTTCGATTGTGCGGACAGAAGATAAAAATGTGGCTGCGAAAGCAAAGAAGCCTTCCATTCATGAAAGACTGGAAATCAATAAGAGGAAAATTCAAGAAAAGCAGGGAAAAGATAAGCCGGAGAGAGGAGCTGATCGTGGTGTAAGATAAAATTCCCATCCTGATAGGTAACTGCATAGATAAAGTTATCTATCAGGATTTTTTGAGTTATAATATCATTTTTTAACAACATGTATTTGACAGATTTCCTCGTAGAAAGTATCATAAATATATACAACAACTGAATATCGTGGACTGTCCAGCTATATTTTTTTACATGAATAGTCTTGTACACAAGAGTAAATAATCAATAAATAAATGTCTAATAAATCTTCTGGTCAACAGGTACAATATTGGTATCATAGACTAGAAGAGAGGTGTATATACTTGTGTGTGGAAGAGTATATTCCGTTAAGAATTGCGGAACTATGCCGGAAGCGAGGATATACAAAATATAGGTTAGCTCAGCTTACAGGAATAACGCAGACGGCTCTTGGAAATATGCTGAATCAGAAGAGTATGCCGACGATGGCTAATCTGGAAAAAATATGTGATGCTTTTGAAATTACAATCGCACAATTTTTTTCAGATGATGAAAACAGATTGGATCTGACAAAAGAGCAAAAAGAAATACTTGAGATTTGGGATGGCTTGGATGAGAAGGAAAGAGAAATTTTTATGACTTTTATCCGCAGCCTGAAGAAGTAATGGACAGTTCGACAAAGATGCGAGCTGTCTTTTTTATTTGAATCTATATAAAATATGCATTTTATACGCATGAAGAAATTGACAGAAAATTTCGGGGGGGGGGTATAATTATACTGTGTACTTATGCCACTTTTGAAAACACAACATCAGATGCTGGTACAACCAATGTAGACAACAAAAGACGAATTTGACGAGGTGCTGAATGGCTTATACGGTAAAACAATTATTAGAATCGAAACAATTTCCTGATATGAGATTAGTGACATGTAAAGAAAATCTGAATCAGGAAATTAAAGGTATACGAATTATCGACATAGAAGATATGGAAAGATATCTGACTGGAGGAGAGCTTCTTCTTACAAATATGAAAGTATATTTCGGAGAAACGGACAGAGAGTTTCGGAAACATTTGAATGAACTGGAGAAGAAACAGGTCAGTGGATTTATTATAAAGCAGCATCCGGACATGGTACAGAAAGTCAATTATTATGATATTTTATTAAAGTTTTGTTCGGAACGTAATATTCCAGTGATAGAAATTTCGGAAGATGAGTATTATTGGGGTATCATAAAATATGTTATTCTGCAGATCTATGATGAAAATATCGCACGGTTGATTTATTTCAAATTGACACACGACAATATTTCTAACATGTTATTGGATGGAGAGGATTTTGAAGATCCAACTAAAAATATTTTGTTTCTATTGTCTTCCATGATTGGCAATCCGGTAGCGTTATATTATAGTAACTTAACTTGCTGTGCGTCCACAACGCAGGATCTGTCTGATTTTGTATTTGAGAAAAATGTTGAGAAATATAAACCGGATATTGTTACCAGATTTGAATACAAAAAACAGAGAAAAGAGCATACGCAATATATTACAAAAATACATGTGTTAGGCCGAACAGAAATTTATTTGGTAGTCACGGAAGTGAATATGCCATTAACAATACTGGACTATATGGCATTGGAAAATGCTGTTATTACTTTACAGTATAGTTTTATGGAAACATATGCTAAAAATGAGATAGAAAAAAAATATCAACGAGATATTGAATATAGCTTGCTTAATGGTTTATTAACGGGCGATGAATTGAGTAAAGCTGCAGGAATGCTAAAATTGAAAGATACAGCTCAATATTGTGTGGTAAGTTTTCATACGATTTCAAGCAATAGCGAAGATTATTATACAAAAGAAGAATTAGAAGAAATCGGAGTGATAGAAGGCGAGATTCAGAGATTACTTCCGGATGAACATATTTACCGGAATCTGAATCAGATTGTGTGTATTCATGAAATTAAGCCTGGGGAAACACAAGCAGGGTTCCGGGAAGAAATGGAAAAATTATATCAGACAGTACAGAAGCAGATTTTTCACAGAAATAAGACAACGGATTTTCAGATTGGCATTGGAAGTATTGTTAATGGATATGGAGATTTGAAAAAATCTTTTAAGGATTCAAAGAAAATCATAGACTATATGGATATGCTCAGATATCTCTATGGTGATAAGAATATATCGGTAGCCGATTTTTCTAAGCTCGGTTTTTTCCAGATTTTTGAAAAAATCAAAAATCGTGATGAACTGATGGAATATGTGCCAGAGTCACTTGTGAAATTATATTGGTATGATAAAGAACATGATGGAGAACTGATTGAAACGTTGCAGGCGTATCTGGACTGTGATAAGAGTGCGAATAAAGCAGCTGAAAAACTCTATGTAAATTATCGTACTCTTTCAGGACGATTGAAAAAAATAAAAGATATTTCCGGCATTGATTTCAAGAATTCTGCTGAGATGCTGGCTGTTAGAAATGGAATCGTTTTATTCAAAATGGCAGAAACACTGTAATTCAAAGAGAAACTATATCTCTATGGTATGGTTTCTTTTTTTGCGAAAAACCGATAACTACAAATTTTTTGTAGCAAAACGTGAAAATATCTTCCTATTCTCTGTATTATTTTTGCAAAAAATAAGTGCTATACTTTAACCGGTACATAAAAGAATACCTTGATTATCTAAGTTGATATGAAGCAGGAATGAAACATGAAAAAGAAACAGGTTGAGAAAGAACAGAATAATGAGAAACAGCTTCCCAGACAGGAAACGACACTGGGAGAAGATATCTTTCAACTGTTATTGAAGATTGTTCTTATCATTTTGGCAGTCATCCTTGTTTTTACATTTATGTACGGGATGGCGAGAATCAATGACGTATCTATGAAACCAGCAATAAAAGATGGTGATCTGGTCATGTATTATCGACTGGACAAGCGTTTTGTGTCCGGTGATATTGCAGTATTTAAGAAAGATGGCAGAACAACCACAGGCAGGGTCGTAGCAGTCGCAGGTGATACCGTAGATATAACAAAAGACGGTTTGATGATTAACGGTGCTACGCAGATTTCACAGGATATTTATTTTGACACCACACAGTTTCAAAATGGAGTTGACTTTCCAATCACTGTTGGTGAAGGTCAGATATTTGTACTGGGTGATAACAGACCGGAAGCGTCAGACAGCAGAATCTATGGCTGTATTAATATTAAAGACGTCAAAGGAAAAGCGATTGCGGTTATTCGGACCAGAGGACTCTAATTCCCTCCTCCGTTAATCAAATAAAAACAAACAATATTATTTACAAGGGAGGAATCATTATGAGCATGAACAAAATGTTCAAAAAAGTGCTCGCAGTTGTTGCTGCTGGTGCCATGACGATGGGAATGGCAATGCCAACATTTGCGGCAGATCCGGGCAAGACAACGGAGGCATGGATTACTAAGACCTACAATACAGAGGCCGGAAAGGCTGAGAAGTTTAGCTTTACAGCAGAGCAGGTCAAGACAGGAACTGGTATAATTACAACAGATGCAGCGGTTACTATGCCGGAGATATCATTTACCGATACTGAAACAGGAAAAACTTCTAGGAGAGGTAAGATTACATTTCCGACATATCCAGAAGCAGGAAAGTATGAGTATACTGTAAAAGAGATACAGACAGCAGATCCAGCAGTAGTCAACGGTGATCATGAAAAAATGATCATGTCAGGGGCTGAGTATACAATGGATGTATATGTTACAGATGGTGCAACTGGTACAGAAATTTCTAATATCGTTGTAAATAAAGTGAAAGATGATGCAGGTCAGACAGAAACTGGTAAAGTAGATATTGGAAATACCGATACTAATACTTTCAACTTTACTAACACTTATGTACAGGAAGCTGGTACAGGTACAGATCCTACAGATCCAGATCCGACTTATAATAAGTTTGGCTCTTTGAATGTGTCTAAAAAGATTGTTAATGCAAATGGTACAACAACAACTCCTGACGATGAGTTCGCTTTCACAGCAACATTTGCATTCCTGGATGGAACAGATGCAAACACACTTGGCGGAATCAAGGCTGCTAATGGAGATACTGTTACATCTGTTGAGGGCGGAACATACACATTCAAGTTGAAAGCAAATGAAAACATGAAGTTCACTGGTGTTCCAGTAGGAACAACAATTACTGTAAAAGAGTCTGCAGCTAAAAACTATAAAGGTAGTGCTGAAATCACTATCAATGGTACTAAGCTGACTCCTGTTGCTGAAACATCATACAACAGAGAACTTACAGCAGTAAATAGTCAGAAATTAGGTCAGAAACAGAATACCGTTGATGTAACCAATACATACAACGATGTACCTGTAACTGGTATCATCATGAACACTCTTCCATACGTTCTGATGATTGCACTTTGCGGTGTAGCACTGATCGCTTTTGTAGGATTCAAACGCAGAAGATCACAGAAATAATAAAATATAGCAACCAGGAAAGGGGATGTGTGCGGCGTTGCTCCGCCGCATCCCTTTTTGCTAATTTTGCGAGCAAATTGGTCAGATGAACCAGTTTTGATAAATATAAAAGAAACAGAAATGGTGAAAGGAACTTGTACATATGCTTCGGATGAAGAAAGTGCTGAAAGGAATTATCAGAGGATTAGACCATATTGTAAATTTTATAGCATTATCACTGATTCTTGCAGCTATGTTTCTCTCCGGTTATATGCTGTGGGATTCCCATCAGGTATATCAGACTGCAGATGCAAAAAATTATGAAGCATATATTCCTACTGAAAAGAATACGAAATCTTTTGAAGAATTACAGAAAATCAATCCGGATGTGATTGGATGGATACGAGTGAATGACACAAATATCAATTATCCATTGGTGCAGACGGACAATGATGATACTTATATGAATACAGATGCGGAAGGAAACTATTCCTTAAGCGGAGCAATCTTTTTACATTGTGCAAATAAGCCGGATTTTTCGGATTTTGATAATATTATATATGGCCACCATATGGAAAAACACATGATGTTTGGAGATATCGGTGAATTTACAAAAGAACAGTATTTCAACGAACATCCATATGGAAATCTGTTCTTTGACGGAAAAGACCATGGAATCGAATTCTATGCATTGATGCAGGTAGATGCCTATAATGAAACGATTTTCAATGTGTGTCTGGACACACCAGAAGCGAAACAGGAGTATCTGCAGGAAATCGAGAACAATGTTTTATATAAAAGAGATATGAATATAACGGAAGATGATCATCTGGTTTTGCTGACCACCTGTACATCGGATATGACAAATGGAAGAAATATCCTGGTGGGACGCTTAACAGATCAGATATATCCGGAAAAAGAAAAAGCCAAAAACGTAGGTACAGGAATTGATGAACTGAAAAATGCAGTAGGAAAAGTGCCAGTTATTGTATGGTTTATCCTGATTGTCCTTGTACTGATTCTGATAGCAAGACAGATAGAAAAGAAAAGAAACAAGAAGAAAGAAGGAGAGGGAGAAGCATGAGAACAACACGTTTGACAAAAATAGCCATGGTTATATTCCTGTCCATGATATTCTTTCTGGGTGTTCAAAGACCAGTACTGGCAGCTGACAGAAACACAACAGTGAAAATACCAGTGGAACAGATATTTGAAGTAAACAATTCTGCAGATGCTGACAAAACAGGCTCTTATGTTTTAATAGCAGATCAGATACAAAATCCAATGCCGGAGGGAAGCAATAGAAGAACATTTACCTGGAATATGAGTGGTAATTCTTCTACAGAGCTGATTATGAATGTCGGACAGGCAGGAGAATATCATTACAAGCTGTACCAGGCAACAGAGAATAAAGAAAATTATACATATGATTCAAAAACCTATGATGTAACGATTGAAGGATTCTTTGATTCCAATAATGAACTGATGGCGGTAACAGTGGTCAAAAATGAAAATGGAGATAAAGTATCGAAGGTTTCATTCAAAAACTCGTATACCGGTCAAACTGGTAAAAATCAAAACCCGGTTCCATCTTCCCCAAGATCAAAGGATATTATTCATAATGGTTCGCCGGTAAAGACAGGCGATGATAGTCCGGTTGCAGGCTATTTGTTCTTATTCTTTGGCTCAGTTATCTGCCTTTGCGGATTACTCATGGAGAAGCAGAAGAACAGGAAGGGAGATGCGAAAAATGAGGCATAAGAATTGGAAAACATATTTGAAAATAGCATGTTCCTGGCTTCTAATCTTTTCTATTTGTTTTATGAATCTGGAAACCGTAAGTGCATCAGAAGATGAAACATCAGTGGTTACAGAGCAGGAAGAAACACAAGATACAGAAGCATTTACAAGTGAGACAGATGCACAACAGACAGAAACCGAGCAAACTTCGGAGCAATTTACATCAGAAACAGAAACTGAGACATCGGCAGAAACTGAGAAACAGATTCCGGATAGCATAGAAGTGGAGAAGCTGGAGAAAGAAATACAGGAAGCAACTTCAAATGGTCAGGTACCGACCACAAAATTGGTGGAATATGTAGATGAATCCGGCAATGCGATTGAAGGAGCACCAGAGACCATTGAGCTTGGAAAAATATCAGATCATTCAGAGTTAAATATTTCTGACAAAGATTATGAATTTAAGAGTGCAAAAGTAAATGATGCAGACTGTTCCTTTATAGGAGTATATAAAGATACGGTTTATTGGAGTTCCGATAATATCAATGCCAATAAGTTTACAGATGGACAAAAACTGATTATGACTTATGCATTGAAAGAAAAGGAAAAAGAGTCAGAAACATCGGGGACAGAAGACCTGGAGCAAGAAACAGATACTACAGAAACTAAAGAATCAGAAACAGAAACATCGGAGAAGTCTTCCGAATTTGATATTGATTTCTATGTCATTATTGATGGAAACAAGGTAAAGCTTCAGCATAATGACATTACCGGCATTGCAACATGGAAAGACGGAAGAACTACCTACTATGGTGTTTCCATTGAGGACCTGCTCCTGATATATGAAGAATTTGGATTTGTGAAAAATGGTGAGAATCAGAATCCGGATGCAAATAATAAGTTTGTATCTGCATACCGGGGAAAAAGCGGGATAGAATACGGAAAAGTTTATACAGACACAGAATCCGGAAAGACATATGTTTCTTACAATTATGGACAGAATAAACAAGGGGAAGCGATAGATGTTTACTACCTTCCAAATGGAACAGGCGGTGCATTTAATTTAAAAGATTCTGTAAAAAAGGACAACTCGTTTTATTCCGTAGAGGTAAAGGGAGAAGGGCAGGATCGGATTCGTTATGCATTAACAGGAACTGTAGTGGAAGAAGCTGTGGCTGACTTTAATCCACAATTGCCAGACCAGACAGACCAGATCGAATGGACCTGTATGGGAACAGACGATAAGGTGATAGATGGTATACGGGAATCGGGGAACCAGACGAGATTCGCAATTGGAAAAATCACACAGTCTTATGTGATCCAGAGAGCGGACCAGACATCCTTTGATATTCAGTTTTATATATATGCAGACAATGAGGTTCGAAAGCTGCCGGCTGATTCACTGAAAAAGGTGTATAAATGGAACCGTCAGGGCAGATGCTATTTATCTGTCAGTGATCTTGCTGAGATTTATAGAGAGTTCGGCTTGAATGCAGAGGAAACACAGTCCGGAAATTATTTTCCATATACAGTCCGTGGTGAGAAGACATTAGCACAGGCGACAGTGGTAACTTATAAAGGACAGCAATATGTATCTTATAACCTGGACAAGCAGGAAGCAACTGTACCAACAGACGTTTATTATATGCCAAAAGGAGCATCTGATGGCGAAAAAATTCCGGATAATTATTCAGACCAGATGAAGCAGAATAAGAACAGTTTCTATTCGGTTACAGTGATCAATCCGGATGGAAATCGAACTGTGAGTTACTATAAGAAAGATTCTGCGGTCACAATTTCCGTTGATCCAGGAGATACGAAGGAAAGCGACTGGCTTTGTGCCAGTGAGGATGAAAATGAAACAATTTTTCCGGTGAAACAGGGCGATAAACTAACCTTTTCTATTGGGAAGATAGAGCAACCATATACGGTTGCATGCAGCACTTTTGCACCAGCAACCTTGAACATTAAATTCTATACTTTTGTAAATAATGAGAGATATAATGTTCTAAACGAAGAAATTCCTGTTATAAAAGATACTACAACAAAGCCGGGAACAGTTTATTATTATATTTCTAATGATGAGTTAAAAAAGCATTTTGAAAAATTTCATTACGATGGTTCTATTCAAAATGGAGCAAAAGAGCGTTTTTATTATTCCAAGAGAGATTACGATACAATCCATAATGCAGGGAAATACACGATAGAAGGTCATGAATGTATTTATATAGGAAAGTCCGGAGAGCCGATGGATGTGTATTACCTGCCAGACGGACAGAATATTGCCACAATGAGTGCAAAGACCTTACTCGAACACGACGATGATAGATATAACGGTTTTTACAGTGTGACAGTACAGGATGACGATGGACAGGTTTACAGCCAAACAGCTTTGCGTGATCTTCCGGCAATTGATTTTGTTGCAAGAAAGTCAACACTTACAAGAACAGTTAGTACAAAGCCGCGTGTAGAAGAACAAACGCAGGATATAAACTGGGAATGCAGAGAGGAAGATGGTACTCTTTCAGCAGTTACATGGAGTAAAAATGAAGAAGAGCATACCATGAGCTTTACTATTAAGCCAGATGATGCAGTACGTCCATATGTGATTGTTCCTGATAATACAGAAAAACCGGCAGCAACAAAAGAAGCAAATATCAGTTTTTATGTATTTATCGATGGACATTATAAGCTGATAAAGAACCTCAATGCTGAGCAGCATTACATAATCAAAGCAAACAGTGGCCGAGCCAGTCGTTATTATTTGCGAGCTAAACCAGATGATACGATTTCTAAAATTTACAGTGAGTTTGGTTTCACTCCGAGCAAGCTGGAGCCCGGTGCAGATCAGAAAGAGAAGATTCTGTTTGGTTATGCGACAGACAGCCGTGTGTTTGTACAGCACCCTTATAAGGACAACGATGGTACATGGTATATTCCTGTCCTGAAAAACGGGAAAGATGTATCTGTCTATTATTTCTCACAGCCAAACCCACTGAATCCAGACAGAATCGAAAATTATTTTGATCGTTTGACAGGACTTTCTTCTCAGGTTGGGCTGGCAGGAAGACATTTCAGTGTAGAGGGAAGTTTTCATCTGATTGAAGTGTTGGATCCACTGAACCTGACCAAAAGAGAGGCGATTAAGAGACAGTATGTAGGCCATGGGGAAGCATATACTGTGGAAGTACCAAAGAGGGCAAGTTTAGAAGGTGAGTATTATGGCAAGGAGATTGTCTGGAGTTGTACATCTAATGACAGGGACGAAAATGAGGTTCTTCCGGAACCGTCCGGAGATGATAAGGTAAAATTTGAAATTCCGAATGTTAACTCATCTTATGAGGTGATCGCAGACAAACCGCTGGAGTCTGGGGCAGTCAGGGTTATCTATAATACAACTCGTTATATGAAGAAACTTCCTAAGGAAGCTAAGTTGACCCCTCAGGTTGAGAATAAGACAAGACATACAGATGATTATGAGAATGAAATAGAAGCTGGAAAACATAACGTTAAGTCACCATATCCTCTGGTTTATGATCATGAAGATAATGACAGCAAAGAGTTGGAACAGTATGAATTCGATCATTGGGATTACAGAAACAAAGACGGAAAGTGGCAGGAATGCGGTGCAGGGGATTCTATTTCTGATCTTATAAATAATAATGCAAGACAGCCAATCACCCTCTATGCAGCGTGGCGTAAGGTGAGTAACCAAAATCGAAAACAGGTACAGTTTTATATCTGTAAGTCAGCGATGCCGGAAGATGGTTCGGTAGCATTACCAACCACGAATGTAGACGATTATACAAGTGCGGTTGCCGTGGCAAACTGTAATGTGAAGGCAAGTATATTGCATGATGTTCCAGTTCTTGGAAATAAGAATCCATCTACGTGGGAACAGTATGCGGATGGAAATAAGAGAGTGCAAGAACTTTTGCAGGGAACTAAACCAGATGAGGGATATATTGGAAATGGAGACTATATCTACAAGATAGATAGAATTCCTTCCGATGAAGAGGTATTCCAGACAATTCGTGAAAGCGGACGTATGATTCGTATCGGAGACAGGGAGATTCCGCCATCGAAATTAGATACCGAATTCTTCACCATTTATTGGTATTCTTTCAAAAGTGAAATGTCCGATGGGTGGCATATTGACGGACGTATTGTAGCAAAAAATGGTTACCTGACAGTAAAGAAAGATTTTGTCGGAATGCCGGAAGCAATAGAGAAAGTCAAGAAAGATTATTATATCCAGGTAGATATGGATGAAAAGCTTTTAGATGGAAAACCTCAGCCACCTGCATTTCATGAGCATATGAAACTTGTGCTTCCTTCAGAAGATAGCCAGAAACCGGATGCAGAAGCTCCGCAAGCGGAGGATGCTCCAATAGAAGTTGTAGGTACATGGACAGATGATACACATACAAGCTGTACGTGGATCGTTAAGGCGGACTCATTCTGGAAATACACATTAAAAGAGTACAACTATAAGCCAAAAGATTCGAATGTGAAATTTTCAGGTTGGTACAATGTTCGCAATTCTCATGAACAAGGAGATAATGTAAATTCATGGGAAGCATATCCAGAAAGTGGAATTCAATTCACAGGACGTGGAATTGGACGCGGTGGTGAGACTCTTACTATTGAATTGGAGAACCGTTATCAGAAAGAGGGAATACTCACACTGAACAAATTTGATGAGTCTACCGGACGGGGAATGGAGAAGATCAATTTTGCTGTCAGTAAGAACGGTGTTGAGGAGGAAACGGTAACAACTGATAAATACGGAATCGCACAACTTCACATTCCGTTACAAGATGAAAACAAACAGAACAGAACAGCAACTGAGACGTATTTGTTGCGAGAGACAAACTTACCGACGGGATATGTAGACACAGGAGATATACAGATCACAGTTGAGATTGCCAATGGAGCATTCAAAATCACTGATGCAAAACTGGTGGATAGGGAGGCTAACGAAAATCAGGAGGCTGTTAAGGCACCAGTTGATGGTAAGATAGACGGAAAATCTGTTCTGCTTCAGCGAGGAGATACCAGCCTTAATATCCGAAATTTTGCTAAAACAGGCACTCTGCATATCAAAAAGACATGGGAAAATCCAAATGATGCACTGACGGAAAAACAGGTGAAAATCAGATTGTATCAGAATGGAATTTCTACAGGACAGGAATTCTTGCTGAATGAAGAGAACGGATGGGAACACACAGTCGACAATGTTCCACTATTCCAGGACAGAAATCCGGTGGAATATAAGGTGGAAGAAATCGAGATAGGAAAGACACATTATTCTTCGGACTACGGGGATGGTTTCCTATATTATGAAGTTATTTATCCAGAGATTCAGTATTTCGATTCAAATGGACAACAAATATTCCCGAAGGATGAGAATGAGTTCAAGGATGTTTCCAAGATGGAACTGGAAGTGCAGAATCTGCATTTCAATCTTGCTGAACGAAGTTTCTTAAAGACGGATGATCTTCCAAGAAACCGACTTGCTGGTGCAGGTTTTCTGTTCTACAAAGTACCGTATGATGATGTTACGAAAGAATATGCGGATGATACAGGATATACAGTAGATTATGACAATACACAGAGCAAGGACGATATCGTTCTGAAAAAGGATGGAAAAACGTGTACGACGTATCGTTCCTTAGAAACAGATGAAAATGGAATGCTTCAATTACCGGAGGACTTTGAGAACGGACGATACTGGATGGTAGAATCTGTTACTCCAAACAAAAAGGACAAAGCAGATAAAACCAAAACACAGTATCAGGATAATTTTAATTTATATATGGTCGATGTAGAATCCGATATTTTATTCCTATATGAGAAATCACCGATGACAAATACCTGGAGAACTGTTTCGGACAGACATATCGTCAATCATCCGCAAAAAGGCGGGGTGACGGTTGAGATTACAAAGGAAGTCACTGGTCCACTTGGAAACCGCAAGAAGCCATTTGATATGGAAATTCTCTATTGGGAAGATGGTCAAAAGCTGCGTAGCAAGACAATTAGAACTTCTTTGAAACATGGAGATAAAGTTACATTAAAAAATGTAGATATATCTTCGGATATCATAATAACAGAAACTGTTGATACATCAAAATACGCTGTTTCGATTTCTAAAAAAGAAGAGAATGATAAGTATTCAAATCCAGTGCAGGCAACATCGAATGGAAATACAGCTGTCATGAAACAGCGGATTGAGGCTGCACGAGGAGACGTGATTGAGTTAAAAATCACAAACGAAAACACACAATTAATACCGGAAACAGGGGTTCGTCTGGAAACAAGCAGGCATGTATGGTTACTATTTGCCATAAGTATTATCATGATTCTGTTTTTCAGAAGAAGACGGAAAATAAGATAAACACTGCTATGGAACAAAACTTGCAAAAATACATCAGACATTTTACATGTTTGTTGCATTGGAATAAAAAAAATAAACCACTATAATAATGGTATGCTCCCCGTCAAGAGGACAATAAAAAATAAT
>UMCF01031578.1_pt1 | contig 12784 bp, 18 predicted proteins | sample 1964131 | NCBI WGS metagenome assembly UMCF01 (sample SAMEA4835958, study PRJEB28245) | human gut metagenome | biome: gut microbiome; material: fecal sample | place: Denmark | collected 2008
TTTTGGGGCGGAGTTGAAACTTGTAGGCTTGCAATATTTCCATAGGTTCCAGTCTATCGCAGCACAAACGAAAAGGCAAAAATTCCAGTTAAGGTGCGCCTTATATCCCCGCCCTGAAGGGCGAGGCTTTACGGCGCGCTGGGTAAAAGGCGACAATGGTTATGCCGTTTGGAAGCGTCATGCTTCCATTGACCACTTCTCCCGCTATGCCGCTCGCATAACCGACGCTCTGATCGTTTACGTTCCCGGGCTTCAAAATGATCGTTGTCGCAAGATCAACGGTCACGTCCTCATCTTTGTCAGGTGCCACCATTATATCCCCCCCCTTTATTCCAACTTACAACTTGTAATCTGTTCCTGCCTGTCCCATACAAACCCTGTATTCAAGGTTCCGTCGGTTGGCAAGTCCTTTTGAATACTTTCCCTTTATATACACCCATCTTTTCAATTGGGCGCACGCTTCCGGATATCTTTTCTGATTAAGCAATTTAAGCAACGTGGACTTTTTGAAATTTCCTATTCCAACATTGTACGCAAAAGATGCATACGCATCGAACTCATGCTGATACAAGGGGACTTTTATATAGGGTCTTATTTGATCCGCATGAGAATCAAGGCTTTTCAAAAGTTGCTGTTTGGCACGTTCAGGCGTTGTAGTGTCTCCAATCTTCACCCCTTTCGTTTCTCCATATCCAATTGTTGGAACACCACCCTCATCGAGATATGCCTCTTCACGGTAACCCTCGAACTGCGCAACCATAGCCACCGCAGCGGCAGAGACCGACAGCGCCATAATGGCTTTTCGTATTCTGTTTACAGGTATTGCCATGTCCTATCCAAACAGCAATCTTGTTCAATCCTTGTCCAAGCCGATCAGCCTGTAGCATAATCCTGCGCTAATGGTGGTGCTGAATGTGAATCTTATTCTTGTGAAATCTTCTTCACCGTTACATGGTTCCTTGAAGCACTGTGTCCATTTCACCGAATACGGGATGGAACTATAGTTGTCAGAAAAAGCTACATTCGTAACATCTATTTTGCCTATAAGCGTAATATCAATTTGCGACAGCTTTTCAATAGAAATGAAATCCCATTGTTCCGCCGTGCCGTCGCTATATTTTACGTATCTTCCCCAAGGTCCTATTTTGAAAGTCAAAACAGGTTGATGAACGTACAACGGTTGCGCCGTCCCCCCCCCATCAGGAATACCCAGATAAACCTGCTTTATAAGTTTCTGATTCATGACTGATCATCCCCCCCCTTTATTTTTTACGCGGTTTTCCGCCGGTCTTTTTGCTGGACTTCTGTTTACTGCAAGCCATGTTGTTTCCTCCATTTGCACTTTGTTGATATACAAGAACCACTTCGTTATTTCCCAATTCCGTACCCTCACCGGGATCGGTATCCTTTACCATTATCACAGGCATTTTATTCTGCAAATCGGAAAGGCTATTTTCCAGATCGGCAATCCTGCTCTTGCTCGACTCCTCGCCCTGTTGCAATTCCTCAAGCTGGAATTTCAGTTGGCTTATCGCGGTCTGCGCATCATCGACTTTCTTTTCCAGACTTTTCAGATCAACCCCGAATAACAGCTTTCCTAACCAATTGAACATGCTATCTCCTTGTTTTAAACGGATTTATCGTGCTTACGAACATTGCATTATAGTCACTGATTTCTGCTGCGGGATCGGCGTCATGTGCAATCCGCATCTTCAAAGCCGATTGAAATTTCCAGCCAAGATATAATCTGAAACACTTCCCAGGAAAGGACGGAAACACGATATAAAGCATCCACCTTGCCTTGAACGGATTCTTTGACGTTGTTGCCGCCCATACTCCGGAATAATAAGGCTTGTCTCCCGTCTTGGGATTTCCACATGAATAAAGCTTGTCGTCCTTATACACCCACGTATTGAGCACATTCCATGACCAGCCATAAGCTTTATTGCGCCACAACCAGAACGTACGCTGTACATACAAGCCTATTTTCGGATGCTTGGCTACAAAATCCGCCCATCTTTCATAGTGCCCCCTGTCTCCCTCTATCGGATTGTCGGGAGTCAACCATAAACGAAGAGGATTGTTTTTCGATAGCGTCACGTCTCCATTACCATCAGCAAACAAGGCGATGATCGGTGCCAACGGAAACGCCAAAAGCGATGTCACTATGTCAAGAGGTAAATATAAAAACCATATCATTATTGCGTCCACCCTATCGCATACCACCTTACATTAGCTGTTAGCTGGTTATTTTGACATCCTCCCCCGCCTAAAGTCGGGGGATTCCTATCGGTAGCGGCTCTAACGAGCCGCGCCACAGGCGGGTTCCTCCTTCTGCGTGATCTGGCCCTCTGCCACCTCCGCCGCCGCCACCGCCGGTACATGTTATATAAGAGCCGAATGATGTTGTTCCGCCTGCTATTCCAAGAGCCTCACCTGAAACAGACGCTCCTCCCGCTCCAATAGTTACCGGAATACCGGAATTTGGTGTAACAGCTATAATTGCCTTGGCATATGCCCCTGAACCTCCTCCCGCTCCGGCTCCCCAATCACCGTGTCGTTCCCACACTCCCGCTCCGCTTCCACCGGCTCCCTGACATTGAACCGTTACGGATGTAACACCCGACGGCACATTGAATGTAAAGGAACCGGGTGTTACGAATATGGCCTGATTGTCCGATGATATGATTGCCTGAATTTCATTCACGCGTTCGGTAAGGCTTTCTATCTGTGACTTCAACCACATAGAACTTTTTCAAATCGCGACTTTTCATTTCATTACGTCCTGTGATTCAGGTCATGCAACACTTCCATACGACCTTTCAATAATGTTACTTCCGATCTCAATTCAGACACTTCTTCTTTCAGGCTGTCATGATTGGAATCAACCAAATCTATTCTCTCCATAAGCCTTATTTCCATGTTATGAACATTATCCTTTTCATTAACAAGCAAATTGCTTATGTCATCAAGCCTGTTGTTGAGCCGTTTGAAGAAGTACCACAATACAGAAGAAATACCGGACATAAGCCCTAATACTGCATACATAAGCATTTCAGGTGTTATAAAATCCGGCATGATTATCTCCCGCTCGTTACGACGCCTGCGTCCATTGAGCCGTCAATGTAACGTCAGCCGTGACCGTTATCTGGCTTCCCGGAGTGTGAGTCGTTGACCCATCGCTATAATTGTTGAATGTATACCCTGTTCTTGTCGGTGGCGTTGACGGAATGGTATATAGCGCATTGTTCAATACCGATGTATTGCTTGGCAAATTCTGAACATCTTCCGCTTCCGAGCCTGAAACATTTGTAATGTTCCATGTTTGTACTTCTTCGTATACAAAAACGATATGCCCTGTTTCAAGCGGAGATCCTGCTCCCGGGTCTTCCGTAGTCCATGTTATGCCGCGATCATAAAACAGCTTCTTGTCAGTTCCCAGTTTAAGGTCGTTTCCACTGTCAGAAGACAGCAGCCCTTCGCCGGTAACCAGCAATTTTTCATCCGTTCCCTTTGTGATAAGATTGCCTTCGTTTGTAGAAATAATTTCATCGACGTCTGAAATACCACCGCTTTTTTCTACATACAACTTGCCATCGCTTTTTACGGTAAGCTGATTGTCAGCTTCGGATGATACAAGGCTGTTGGCATCTACCTTGGCGAACAACTTGTCATCCGATCCTTCAACGATAATGTTATTGGCATCTGTAGAAATAAGATCGGAAGGAACGACTTCTCCCTTTTCAACAAACAGACCATCGCTTTTCACGACAATCTGGTTGTTCGACTCCTTGGACACCAGCGTATTCGTATCTACCTTGGCATACAGCTTGTTATCCGATCCGGTTACTATGATGTTGCCTGCATTGGTAGATATCAAATCGGAAGGAACGACTTCTCCTTCTTCGACATACAGCTTATCGTTTTTGATAACAAGACTGTTTCCGGCTTCTGGAGATACCAGATCGGACGCTTTTACAGGATCGACTTTGGCGAACAGTTTGCTGTCCGTTCCCTTGGTGATTATATTGTTGGCATCTGTAGAAATGAGATCACCGGGGACAACATCTTTTGTTTTTTCAACAAACAACCCACCGTCCGATCCCGTTGTGATAGCGTTATCTGCGCTATCCGATATGAAATCTTTCGGATTGGACGGATCCACTCTAGCATACAGCTTGTTATCCGATCCGGTTACTATGATGTTGCCAACATCTCCGGAAACAAGATCACCGGCTACAACGGAAGCTGCCGTCTTATTAACGTAAAGCTTGCCGTCCGTTCCGATTTCAAGAATATTGTTTTCCTCGCTCGATACCATATTCGCTGGCTTGACGATAAGCTTCCCGTCTTCCGCCACTTCCAGCATGTTCGGCGTAATAGCCGATACGATTTCGTTAAGATCGGATCCGCAATTCAGGGCCTCGCAAATAGCCGCTTTATCTTCCGGCGAAGCACTTATGATAGCTGCCTTGAGCTCCTCCGTAAAGTTTTCACATGAAACCAAATTAACCATACTCTGTCTCCTATAAACAACCGCTGTTATTCACTCGCCTGCCATACTGCCTTGAACACAGAAGGCTTGACAGTATTCCATTCATCGTCATTCCATTTGACTTCTTCCGAAGGCAAATATGTTTTATCGCCGTTTGCCGTATCCTGCCAGTTCACGAAAGTGAATCCCGTTCGCGTCGGTGTGTTTCCCGACACCGTAAACCCGACGGCAGGATTATAAGACTGCCCGGACGGCATATTTTCGGCTTCCCCATCCGTCGTATAGCTCATGACAAATTCCCATACTGCATATAACGTCAGGCTATATCGTTCGGCTATTGGCGATCCCACTGCATAATCAACGGTCTTGCAATCCGGTGACTTGCTCCATCCCCTGAACACCGTGTTTTCAGGCTCTTCGCTCCATGCCGGTGCATTTACCGACTTGCCTGCTTCGACGATCGCCTTGGCCGGGACTTCTCCCCCTATGCCAGAAAACAGATTTACATAAGTGATCGCTATGGTCTTGGTGATCGCTATGGTCTTGGTTATCGGCTTGTCTTGTGGACAAGTCATGTCAACAGGCTGGTATGTCCCGTCATTGAACAATATCCATGTCCTGTCACATCTTTCGAATGTGCCTACAGCCAGCTTCGGCATGGACAGTATATGAACCTGAACCGGCTTGCCCGTTACAAGTTCTATTTCATTCGGTATGATTACAGACGGCCTTTCCTCATCGTCATCGCTTTTTTTCGGAAAGCAACCGCATGACGGAAAATCAAGCGCCTCACCGACTGCATATCCTATAAGATCTCCACCATCTGCACCGCATCCTGCGTTGACTTCTACCGTAGCCCCTTCTCTTGGAGACGGATAAATGTAGCCTATCGTCGTTCCGTCACAATCCTGTAGCGCAACTGTAGCATCAGGCGGTTGCTGGTCCGGACGGAAAGCCGCCCCTCCACCGGGCAATGGCATGGTAGCAAAATAACCGCACGGAGTTTCCGTCGGTTTCCATCTCATCTCATTGCATACAGTAGTCTGCTGCTTGTTGATGACGTGATCAATACAGGCTTCTACACCGGTATCGGTCCATTCACGAGTTTCTTCATTGCGCCATTCCGTCTGGCCGTACTGGTTTACGTATTGCCGACTTATCTGATACGTATCGGAATCATCCGTCACTATGCAGTTTTCACGACCGGTAGCCGTCCATATCGCCCCGCTGGTATCGACCTCAACCCAACGCAAATCATTGCAACGATTGGTCTGCTGCTTTTCGAGCTTGCCGGATTCAGAAGTTCTGGTTTCTCCGGTATCGACCCATGAAACCGTTTCCCCATCTTCCCATTTCAGTTGACCATACTGGCTCCTGTATTCGTTGCTTATCGTATAGGTATTGGACTCTGCGCTTGCGTTTATGCACCGGAAATTTCCTGTCGGAGTCCATACAATACCTTCGTCATCTACAAGAACCCAACGAAGGTCATTGCATATAGTGGCCTGCTGCTTGCGTACCGTACCGCTGCCCGTGTCTTCGATAACCCCGGTGTCTGTCCAGTCCCGGGTTTCTTCGACTTCCCACTTTCTCTGATCGAACTGGTTGATATACTCCCGTTCCACCGTATAAGTGGCAGAAGCGGTATCATCGCCTATATCGCACCGGACATTCCCGGTCGCCGACCACTGCACCTCCGACTCGTCAACATCCACCCATCGCAAATCGCCGCACTGATCCGTCTGCTGACGCTGTACCTTGTTATCCGTCGTAATCTGATACTCACCGGTATTTGTCCAGACAAGATCCCCGCATTCTATCCAACGAGTGTTGCCAAGACCGTCGTCTTCCTGACATTCCAGTTTGTCTGTTTTGACATTGCATCGCTGCTTGTCATTGAGCTGCCAGTCCGGCTCCGCACATATTACCGGACATCCTCTCATGCCCGGATCAAGCTTGTTTGTATTGGTAGTCGTATTGAACAGGGCCATGACGGAGGCAGTCCCGATACCATCGCCTTTGTACACCGCCACCATCAGGGTGTTCTGGGGAGCATCGAGAACGATAACCGGATTGTCCTTCGTCATTCGTACCGGCGGATATTCTCCCGCTGCCGTACATTCCCCGCATACCAAGGGCTGCGACGCTTCTATTTCAGGCTCTTTTTGCGGAACCGAAATACAATCGCAATACTGTCCCAGATCTCCTGCTTTTATTTTTAGGATGTTAAAGGTGATTTCATCCCCTTCAATAAGCCCTATACCGCGTATTGTTACCTGATGTCTGAACCCGAATATCGGACTTACATTATTGAACTCACCGGGATTGAACAGATTGAACCATCTCGTTTTAGGATCGACATCAATCATATTCCCCTCCTTCGTTTATTGCGTTTATAGCCGATGCCGTTTCATCCACCGTCCAAGGAATAAGGCCCATGACGTGATCGTTCAACATTCTCGTCTCTGTGGATTGCATGGTCAGCCTGAACCCCACTATGTCGTCCTCATCCTTGATGTGCCGTACCGCCCGCATGGGCTGGCCTTGAGGCGCGCTTATGACGGCGACAGGATTGTTTTTCTTCAATATGACAGGAACCCCGTTATATTGAAGAACGGCCTTGGATGTAACAACAGGAGGAGTGACTACAGGAGGCGGACACTTGCACATTTCAGAATCCATGCCGGGAGCATATACAAGCTCGAAATGAACATAGTCCTCATCGTTCAATCCCATCGCAACAAAGGTAAGCTCCCCTCCTACCGGTATTTCGAAAACACGAGATGCATCAGACAGGCTTCCCTTGTCCAGCAATACTTCCCTGTCAACCTTCGCCATTGCAGTTCTCCATGATCTTCATCATTTCGTCACTTACCGTGTTTACAACCGTCTGCAACATGGTGACGTCGCCTATCGGAAGATCAAGGTCTATCTTCTTGTGCCAATACACCAGCTTTACGCCATTGACCTTGCCGCCATTCTGCACATGAATATTACGCTCCATGCCTGATCTGTTGGTCAGTTTCATAATCGCCGACCCGGTCGGATCATATCCTGTAACCGATCCGAAAGCGTCCCATCCGATATGGTAAAGTCTTGCTCCAACCGGTACACTTCGTCCTGCTATTTTTATTTCCATGTCTTACCTCGTCATATTGGGGAAATCTGATTCAAGTTATAACTCTGTACTCCATTAGGCTGTACTACGTTCGATGCAGGGATATTGCCGGACCTTCCGTCAAGTGTAGGTGCCTGTGGTCCGGCTGGAGTTACGCCCTGTACCGGCTGATTGGCGGCAACGGCCAAGGCGTTTTCTATGACCGGATCGGTCAAGCCAAGGGCGTCTATCGGAAAGCCAGCCTGCTCAAGCAACTGGCGAATGGCATATTCTATGGGCTTCTCAAGATTGGGAACTCCCTGTGACCGCGCTCCAAGCAACGATGGTAAAATCTGCTGCTGTTTTTGCGCTTGCAGGTCTTCTTTGAGAAGGCCAGTTATGCCACGGACTTGCAAATTTATATCCTGACCGTCTCGCAGCTCCGGCTCATTAATCATAAGATATTGAAATAATCCTGTAAACATGGGTTCTATCAACCGCATATCCTCATTGATAGCCATACCCTTGATCGTTCTCAATGCGTTGGAAACCCGCTGCGTATATTCGCCAAGGCTGGATCTGCCGAAGTCCTGTGCGCTATACGCAAACGCCGGAATACCGCAGTCTTCATCCGCCATGCGCAGAAAACCGGATATCTGTGTCATGATCAAATGATATTGCGCCGATACCGTATTCATGGTTCTCAACGCATCCGGCATACTTCCCGTCGCTCCGAACCTTTCTTCCACGCCATATCCGAAACCGGGCTGAAGATTTCGTGCATCATTCGGATCTGAAAATGCGCCCGGATTGTACAAAACGGGCGGTCTGGCCGACCAGTCAACATTATGCTCGAATGTGTGAAGCAATCTGTTGATGCGCTGCTCCGTGTCCCACAACATTCCCGCCAGACCGACATAATCGAAATGGCTTGATCCAAGCTCGACAAACGGGGCACCAAAATAGGTTCTGGTCTCTCCTTCCGGTTCCTTTATAAGCAGACATCTTATCGTTCTGCCACCCACTATTTCCACTCTGGCGCTCATATAATCAAGAGTGTCTATGCCGTGGATGCCATAATCCGCCAGCTCACTGCCGGAAAAATAGCCCTCATGAATCAGAATCGGTATCTTTTCGTCCAGATCCCAGAAATCATTGTCATCGTTTCTGTCCGTGGATTCTTGCAATATCCATACCCAATCCCGGTTTTTCGTTTCGAACTCTTCCAGCACATCCCGAATGGCGCTTTCGTTATATCCCGGCGTCTTGGCGCACTGAATCAGTTGGGCCTTGGTTATGTAGGTTATCTCCGTGTTTCCCGTATTGGTTTGCAGACTGCCGTCCTTGCCGTCGTCTATCGGGTAAAAGTCATGTACACTGACATATCCGAACGTCGGCATGACAACCCAGTCACGCTTCACTCCGGACGTTCCGGTATATGAAATATAAGGTTTGGCTCTCCATATCGGAAACCGCATGTAGCCCATGCCGTAAAGCGCCTGATCCCGCTTCATGCCTATGTACGCCTGCCTGAATCCGCCTTCTATGGATATGTCGCGCATACGCGTTTGCATGCGCATGGCCGCCTGCGATGCTTCAGTGACTATACGTGCCTGCTCTGCCTTTTTAAGCGCTATGGCACGTTCCTGCAAAAAGTATTTCACCCTGTCATCAACCTTGCCTTTTGAAGTCAACAACAGGGACAGATCCGCAATACCGGAATCCTGCGCATGACGGTACACTTCCTGCATGAGATAAAACCGTATGCGGTCAAGGGTTCCCTTGTCTATGGTAGGCTCCGGCGTGGCCTGACAGGTAGCCATAGCATCAAGTTGCGGCAAGACAAGATCGACTCCCCAGTTTACCGTCGCGTTGACTTTCTGCTGTGTAACGCCATAATACCGCGACGGCGTAAACCCGAACGCCATCTCTATATCCGCCGCATCTTCCGCCGTGTATTCACGCGCGTATTGCTTCTGCGCCCGTATTCTGGCGCTCCACACTGTCTTTCCCTGATGCTGTATATAAGACTGCTGACGTTCGTATGAACGCCTTGTACGAGCAGCCGCTATCTCGGCAATTTTATCCTGCCCCTTCGGAGACAGTCGTTTCTCTTCCGCCATTCGAAATTCCTATCTGCTGTTCCATCCTCCAAGCGCACGAGGCTTTCTGTTCTGCATAGCCAGAATATCAGACAACCGCATGTTGTTGTATGTCATGTCGTACGCTTCTTCCGACATCTCCATTCCCTTGAGCTTCATGCGACCGTTCAACAAATCCGCCCCGCTTGTTGCGAGATATATGGCAAACGTTTGCAGGGCATCCGCAAAATGGCTCGTCCAGTCATGAATAGGCACCTTGCTTAAAATATTGCGCTCCTGATCGAACGCAAACCTGTACTGCTTCAACGTGTCCAGAATGAAAGCACAGTCCTTCGCAGGATCGTCAACCGGCTCTTCGCTCTTGTTCACTTCCATTATCCGTATGAGCTGCGATGACGCCGATATGCCGTCGCTCTTTCTCGACGGCTTGCCTACCGGCGTGAACTTTATCCCGTAATTCAACGCCTCCGCATACCGTGATATCCCGTCAAGATCCCACGTCTTGGACATGACATCATGCGGACCGACATGCTCACCGTACCGGTACGGCTTTGACCTCAACTCTTCCGCGCAGGTGGCAAGGCCCCTGTTTTTTATAGACGACCAGTCTATAAGCCGCGGGACACGATTTATAATCTGCCAGTACAATATGACCGTACCATCCGCAGAGCCTATATCCCACGAAGTATGCACCGGGTATCTCGGATCGTATTTTATGGGGAACGCCCTGTCCCTTTCGCATTCGACCAGCTCTTCAGCCCATACGGCCCCTACTACCGCGGCTTCCCATTTGGACTCGAACTCCTGTGAAAACAGCGCGTCACCGAGCACCGCCCCGTATCTCGCCCTGTATGTCTGCCTCGTCTTGTCAAGAAGCTCCTTGGAAAACACATTGACATCGTATGCGGACAAATGGCTGGCGTAGCTGTGCGGATCCGCCTTGGCGTCCATATACTCGTTGTAGAAGTGATTCTTTCCACGAACGGAAGATACATGTATGGACCACCCGTTGTTTTCGAGCAGCATAGGCTCGAAATAGGCGAAAGCGTCGGGACGGGATATCGCCGCTTCCGACATGACTATGCCGACGGGAGACCCGCCGACCAGACTGTCGATGTTGTCCGACCCTATCAACTGCCACACGGAATTATTGTGGAACGTTATTTTCATCGACTGGTTGTCGACGTGACGTATAAGCTCCGGCGGAAAAATGTCCTTCCACCGTTCACGCTGCGTCACCGGATTGCGCATGTCCCACAACACCTTTCTGGCCTGCGCATACTCCGGCAGACAGTGATAGTACACACCAACCCGCTGATGCAGCTTCACCGCCGTTATGTGCATGGCGACCTCGTCCTTGCCTAGCCGACGCGCCCATGCAAGCACCGCTCGCCGAAAGGTCGGCTTCATGGCCTCCCTCCACACCGGAACCTGATAGAACCGCGGCTTCCATCCGTACGCGGGCAATGTGATATTAGCCATCTCCCGCCTCCCCGCCGTCTGTCGATGCATCAGGGCAGCACTCCATTATGGTACCACCCGTATCCGGAAACGTCGGATGATGCATTACGGGAAAGCCCGGAGGCTCGCACATGATGACGTTCACCTTCATGGTGAAACATTCGCTGAAACCATTCTTCAAACGAATGGAAAGACGATATACACCGTTTGGAAGATCGTCAGGTACAGGCCCTATCTTCACAGCGCCCTGATTTTCCGTGTCCTCTTCCACCCTGACGGCTGCGCCCGTACAGTTTCCGCATAGCCACGCCGTCGAAAGCGGGGGACAGTCCGACTTGCCAAGAACTATGTATGGATCATCCTTCGTCACTGTTATCATAAAGGCTCCGACGCAATCTTTCTTCTTTCACTCGGGTACAGACATCAAGCACAACGGCAAACAAAACGATACCAAGCAATACAAAAGCGGCAACGGTAAAAACCGTTCCGGTCATCAGGGCCAGCACCACGGCGATCGCCAACACCAAGACCCTTGTACCGGCGCAGCATTGGCAATATGGTGCGAACAGTTCCAGAAATTGCTGAACACCGTTCAGTGCGTCGATATGATCGCAGTGACACGGATTGATTTTATGATACCACGCGGCATCAGGGTCAGGCGTATAAAACTCTTCTTCCGGCGTCATTTTCTGTTTCTGCCTTTCGTGAACCCGACAGGCATCAGTCCCAAAATAACCGGCGGTCTGGAAAGAACGCCTTGCTCGATCGCATTTACCGCAAGGTCTCTCGGCGAAAACCACCGTCTCGCCTCGACGATCCCGTCTCCCGTCACGTTTGGGCCTGTAGCCCTAAACGTCATTCGCGCTCCTTCTCCGGACATCGGCGTGAAAGTCGTATCTGTTTCGGCGTCATACACCTTTTCGAACATTCCCGGCCTGACATGCCCCCTTGCGTCCATAATACCCATTCAATTCCTCCTGTGTCGGCATTCTGTATTTGTCCGGCTCCCTCCATATGGCAGACAACGTGTGGTGCCTTGGATAAGACGATGGACAACTGCATAATATAATAAACACCTCGTTATCCGGCTTGTATACCGCCGGCATTCCCCTGACAAGTATTCTCGCCTGATCCGGTGTCATTTTTCCGCCGGGGGTTCTTCCACGTCCGGAATGTCGGACAACGACGAAAAGTCCTGTATGACCACTTTAAGCGGCCCGCCGTCCGGATTCACCAGCGCCTTTTTCTCGATGAACATCGGATCGTGCGCCTTTGCAAGCGCCAGCAGCAACGAGTCGCTGTACTGCTTCTCGACGCCTACCACTTCGCCCTTGTAGTACACGCTCTTGTCCACGCCATTCACGCCACGACGTATGACTTCCGCCCGGATCTCTTCCACGATATTGGCCCGGACATCCTGCTCCATCTCGCGAAACTCGTCACTTATCTCGCGTTCCTTCCTTATTTCCGCGAACGGGATCCCGGCCATCGTCGCCGCCTTGCGCTCCAGCCCTTTCGTCTCCCTTAACGCGTTGAGATACCGTCCTATAGCTTCTCCGTTCATTCAATCCTCCTCTGCATGAACCTAGCTTGACCTCCTCCCCTCGCTAAAGCAAGGGGATTCCTACT
>UMCF01049875.1_pt1 | contig 12769 bp, 10 predicted proteins | sample 1964131 | NCBI WGS metagenome assembly UMCF01 (sample SAMEA4835958, study PRJEB28245) | human gut metagenome | biome: gut microbiome; material: fecal sample | place: Denmark | collected 2008
CCACTTCCGGCACCAAATAAAGATCCCCCCAGCTATGCGGGGGGGATTTTTATTATATTTGCCCAATTACGTCCGTATAACATTGGCAAAATAAATATCAGAATTTATCAAAATGGCGGGAATATAATAAAGATTGGCATTGCCAACAATAAATAATGTTGATATAATGACAATATAACACAGGCACAGTATTTGAACTCTAAGGCACAGTTGAACAAGCGGAGCATGGCCGCATAGGCCGGGAGATAACAGCATATGGATGAAACGGTATTTTTGGCGCATATTGCGGAAGACGGAAGAGAACAAACGGTTGATGAACATGAGCGCGGCACGGCGGAACTGTGCGCAAAGTTTGCGGCGCAGTTTGGCGCGGAAGAACACGCCAAGCTTGAAGCGATGCGGCATGACGACGGCAAAAACACTCAGGGCTTTCAGCGAAGGCTGCGTGGCGGGCCGGCAGTTGACCATTCAACGGCGGGCGCATTTGAATGCTTCAGGGCTAACGCCGTGCACGAAGCGATATGCATTGCGGGGCATCACGGCGGATTACCGGACGTGGGTAATGCTAAAATGGACATGTCGGAGGGCGGCACATTCTGCGGCCGAATGAAAAAGGCACAAAACGGCGGCATAGAAGAGCCGCGCGGCATGGATAGGCCGATAACAGCCCCACAAAGGCCGAATTTTAACGGGGACAGGTTCTATGAATCCGTATGGATAAGAATGCTGTACTCATGCCTTGTTGACGCGGACTATTTGGATACGGAAAACTTCATGTCCGGCGGGAGGGTGGCACGCGAAGAATACGATGATATGGCAACGCTGTTGGCATATTTTGAAAAGTATATTGCTCCGTGGGCTAACCCGCAGAGTGAGCTGAACAAAAAACGCTGGGAAATACTTTCTGCATGTCTTGCTGCGGGCGAAGGTCCAAAGGGAATATACACGCTGAGCACACCAACCGGCAGCGGCAAAACCACGGCGTCGCTTGCATTTGCGCTGAAGCATGCCGTGAAGCACAGCATGCAGCGCATAATATACGTTATCCCCTACACATCTATAATCGACCAAAACGCCAAGGTATTCAGGGGAATACTGCATGATAAAAACGTGCTGGAACATCACAGCGGCATAGTATTCGATAAGGAAGATAAGGATTTCGATTCGGCTGACTATAAAAGCGCGCTTGCGGCGGAAAACTGGGATGCGCCGGTGGTGGTGACCACGGCGGTGCAGTTCTTTGAATCGTTTTATGCCAACCGCTCCTCAAAATGCCGAAAGCTGCACAATGTAACAAACAGCGTAATTATATTTGACGAAGCGCAGATGATGCCAAGCGAAAATCTGCTGCCTTGCGTTGCGGCAATAAGCACGCTGTGTGCGCATTTCAACTCCACCGCCGTGTTATGCACGGCAACACAGCCGGTGGTGGACGATTATATTGTAAAATACGCGCCAAACATTGCCATAAAAGAGATATGTCCGGAAGTTAGACGGACATATGAGCAGTTCAAACGGGTCACATTTGAACAGGCAGGTGAGCTGGATGACGAGGCGCTGGCGGCGCGGCTTGGCGGGCATGAGCAGGTGCTATGCATAGTCAATTCGCGCAAGGCGGCGCATGCCGTGTTTAATAAGCTGCCCAAGGAAGGCAGGTTTCACCTGTCCACGCTGATGTACCCCGAACACAGGCAAAAAACCATAGACATTATCAGGCAAAGGCTGACGGACGGCGAGGTATGCAGGGTTGTTTCAACGTCGCTTATAGAGGCGGGCGTGGACATAGACTTCCCGACGGTATATAGGGAAATGGCCGGGCTTGACTCCATACTTCAGGCGGCGGGGCGATGCAACCGCGAAGGCAAACGCAGCCGCAAGGAGAGCATAGTTGCCGTATTTACGGGCGAACACCGTGCGCCGAGAATGCTGAAAATGAACATATCTGCGGCTAACAGCGCCATGCGCGGGGAGGAGGACATAGATTCGCCGGAGGTTGTGCGCAAGTATTTCAATACGTATAGGACTTATCTCGGCGACGGGACGGACAAGGTGCGCGTGGTGGAGGCGTTTGAAAAGGATAAGGTTTACGGCATGATGCCGTTCAAAACGGTTGCCGAGAAGTTCCGCATAATTGACCAGAACACGCGGACGGTATACATACCGCTTGGCAAAGGCGTGGAGAGCATTGCGCGGCTGAGAAGCGGCGAAAAGTCCCGTAAGCTATTCAGGGAGGCGGGCCGCTACGGAGTGACTATATACGAAAACCAGTTTGAAACGCTCTATTATTCGGGCTGCATAGAAATGATAGACGATGAAAACGCCGTGCTGATAAACACAGGCATTTACGATGAAAAGATGGGGCTGAAGATAGAGGAGAGCAGCGATGCAAATTTTATGATATAAATATAAGCCAATGGCGCAAGAAAACTTGCGCCATTGACCCTGTTGCTAAAACATAAAGACAAATGTTTCAATCCCCGAGGCAAAACTCGACAACACAGTATAGCATGGATGCTGTGCGAATACAAACGTAAATTCAAATGAATTAAAACGTAAAGACAAATGAAGTTGACAAATCGCAACGGCGATGGTAATATATGGTTAACATAACGATAATAAATAGCGAAAGGAGTGATATCTTGTCTGTAAGGATAGAAGTATGGGGCGACTACGCCTGCTTCAGCAGACCCGAGCTTAAAACGGAGCGCGTGAGTTACGACGTGATGACTCCGTCGGCGGCGCGGGGAATGGTTGAAGCAATACTGTGGCACCCGGGGCTGAGATGGCACATAGACAAAATCTATGTGCGTGCGCCTATACGCTTTACAAATATAAGGCGTAACGAGGTCAAGGATGTTGTGAGCGGCCGCAAGCTTAAAACAATAATGGAAAAAGGCAGCGGCGAAGCGTACATTGCAACGCCCGAAAGCATACAGCAGCGCGCGGCGATGGTGCTGAGGGATGTGCACTATGTGATAGAGGCGCATTTCGACATGACTGAGCAGGCCAGCGCAAGCGATAATCCCGCCAAATTTCAGCAGATGATAAAGCGGCGCGCGGAAAAAGGCCAGTGCTATCATCAGCCGTATTTGGGTACGCGGGAATTTCCGGCGAGGTTTGGTCTTTGCGAGGAGATGCCGTCTTGCCCCGATGAGCTGAAAGGCGAAAGAGACCTTGGCTGGATGCTGCTGGATATGGATTATTCAAACGACGGCGGAATCAGGCCGATGTTCTTCAGGGCGAGCATGAAGGACGGGGTCATAACCGTTCCGCCGATAGGCAGCGAGGGGGTGAAGTCATGATACTTCAGGCGCTGACTAAATTATATGAAGATTTGGCGGAGCAGGGCAAAATAGCGCGCGAAGGCTGGAGCACGGTGAAGATAAGCTATCTGCTGGAGATTGACGAGGACGGCACGCTGCTTGGCATTGTTCCTCAGTTCAAGGAAGTGGTTTCCGGCAAAAAGACGCTGTCCGTGCCGATGGATAGAATATTGCCCGCGGCTGTGAAACGTTCCTCCGGCATTGCGTCGAATTTTCTTTGGGATAATTCCGCATATATGCTGGGTATAGATGGCAAGGGTAAACCTGAACGCGCTAAGGAATGCTTTGAAGCATGCAAAGGCTTTCACCGTGAGCTGCTTGACGGTATAGACACCGCGGCGGCAAGGGCGATACTCAATTTCTTTGATGGGTGGGAGCCCGCGTCGGCTGCCGAGCATCCGCTGATAGTCGAAAATCTGAATGAATTGTACAAAGGTGGCAATGTAACGTTCTATGTAAACGGTCGCCTTGCTGCCGAGGATGCGAAAATAAAGGCCGCATGGCAGAGATATTACGACAATAGCGACGGAGAACGGATGCAGTGCCTTGTTACCGGTAAAGAGGACGTTATTATGCCAACGCATCCGGCAATAAAAGGCGTTGCGGATGCGCAGTCGAGCGGCGCGGCGCTGGTATCATTCAACGCGTCTGCATTCTGCTCATACGGAAAGGAGCAGAACTACAATGCGCCTGTCGGCAAGTACGCGGCGTTTGCGTACACATCTGCGCTGAATTATCTGCTGTCCGATAAGGAAAACGTGCACCGCATAGGCGATACTACCGTTGTATGCTGGGCTGAAGGAGCGGAGGAACAATATAACGGGCTGACCAATATGTGGATGTTCGGGGACGATAACAGCACCGGACTGAGCGACGCCGACCTTTACGCGGCGGTAAAGCGAATAACGGAAGGCAAGTATTGCAATGAGCTGAAAATAGACCCGAAACGACCGTATTATGTGCTCGGGCTTGCGCCGAACGCAGCGCGGCTATCGGTAAGCTTTTTCCTGCGCAATGAGTTCGGCAGCTTTATACGCAACGTGAACGAGCATTACGAGCGCATGGAGATAGTTAAAAGCAAGTTCGATAAATTCGATACTTTGCCAATATGGGCCATGCTGAACGAGACCGTGAACCCGAAATCTCAGGATAAAAAACCAAGCTCCGTGCTTGCAAAGTCCACGGCGCGGGCAATATTCTCAGGCACAGCATATCCGGCGGCGCTTTTGAACGGGGCAATGCTGCGCATAAGGGCCGAACGGAACATAACCCGCGGCCGCGCGGCGATAATCAAGGCATATTATCTGAAAAACACAAATAAGGGCTGTCCAAAGGAGGTATTGACGGTGAGCCTTAATGAACAAAGCACAAACATACCATATACGCTCGGAAGGCTGTTCGCCTATTATGAAAAGGTGCAGAAGGAGGTCAACCCGGAAATAAATGCCACGATTGTGGATAAATATTATATTTCCGCCATGTCTACTCCGGCACGGACATTCAAACTGCTGAATGGGCTGTATCAAAGCCATCTTCGCAAACTCTACAGACTTAATAAAGATAGAGCAAGGTGGTTCGACATGGAAGTTGGTAAACTAAAAGATGTATTTGACGAAACGTACCCGATAAAGCATACATCGCAGGAACAATGTTCGTTCGATCTTGGCTATTATCATCAAAAGCAATGGTTTTATACTAAAAAGGAGGACAGATAACAATGGAAGCTATTAAGAACCGTTACGATTTCGTGATACTGTTTGACGTGGAGAACGGCAATCCCAACGGCGATCCCGATTCCGGAAACATGCCGCGCATAGATCCGGAAACCGGTTACGGGCTGGTTACGGACGTTTGCCTGAAGCGCAAAATACGCAACTATGTGGAAACGATAAAGGAAGGCGAAAGCGGCTACCGCATATATATAAAGGATAACGTGCCGCTGAACAGGAGCGACCGCGAAGCATACGACTATCTTGGAATAGAGCCGGCAAAGGTTGCGGACGCGAAGAAAAAGAAAGAGAATCTGGATATTGAAATACGGGACTTCATGTGCAAAAACTTCTATGATATCCGTACGTTCGGCGCCGTGATGACAACATTTGTGAAGGACAAGCTGAACTGCGGCCAGGTGCGCGGCCCCGTGCAGCTAAGCTTTGCAAAAAGCGTGGATCCGATAATGCCGCAGGAAGTGACAATAACCCGCGTTGCCATAACAACGGAGGCGGACGCCGAAAAGAAGGGCACGGAGATGGGCCGCAAATATATTGTTCCTTATGCGCTATATAGGGCGGAAGGCTACGTTTCTGCCAACCTTGCGCGCAAGACCACCGGCTTTTCTGAGGAGGATCTTGAACTGCTGTGGCAGGCGATAATGAATATGTTTGAAGTTGACCATGCAGCTGCGCGCGGGAAAATGGCCACAAGGGAACTTATTGTGTTCAAGCATGATTCGGAGCTTGGCAACGCGTCGGCATATAAGCTTTTCGATTTGGTAAAGGCTGAGCGCAGAGAAGGAGTGGATACGCCGCGCGCGTATTCGGATTACAATGTTTCGGTTGATGAAGCAGCGCTCCCCTCGGGCGTTGAATGCATAAGAATATAACCGACTATCGTGAGGAGGATTATCTCCAGATATCGGGGCTACAGCATTTCAGGTTCTGCCGAAGGCAATGGGCGCTGATACACATAGAAAAGCTGTGGGCGGAGAACTACCGCACGGTGGACGGCGAGCTGATGCACGAACATGTGCATGACGCGGAATTTAACGAAAGCCGCGGCGATGTTATTATACGGCGCGGTGTATATGTACACTCGGCAGAACTTGGCATATCCGGTCAATGCGATGCATTGGAATTCCACAAAGGCAGCATCGGAGTACCGATGCGCGGTAAAGAAGGGCTGTGGCAGCCGTATCCCGTGGAATACAAGCGCGGCGAATTCAGGATGGACACGGGGGACACATTGCAGCTTTGCGCGCAGGCTATGTGCCTTGAGCATATGCTGTGCTGTAAAATAGAGCGCGGTGCATTGTTTTACGGCATGCCGAGGCGGCGCATGGAAATAACCTTCACGGACGAACTGCGCAAGGAGGTGCTTGAGGCGATAGCCGAAATGCACGATATGTACAGCCGCGGCTATACGCCGAAGGTAAAGCCGACAAAGTCCTGCGCGGCATGTTCGCTGAATGAACTGTGCTTGCCTTCGCTCATGAAAAAGCGCTCGGTCGGCGCGTATATAAGGGCGGCGATGGAGGAGATCACATGAAAAGGTTTTTGAATACGTTTCATGTGCTTTCGGAGGACATATACCTGTCGCTTGAAGGTGAAAACGTGGTTGCAATGCGGGACAAGCAGGAGGTTGCCAGATATCCGCTGCACACATTGCAGGGCATAGTATCGTTTTCATATGCCGGCGCATCACCAGCGCTTATGGGTGCATGTGCCAAGCGCGGTGTGGGGTTCGCACTCTGCACGCCGAACGGGCGGTTCCTTGCGCGGGTATCCGGCGAAATAAGCGGGAATGTGCTGCTGCGGCGCACTCAATACAGAACGGCGGACGATATGCACGCAAGCTGCAAAATTGCGCGGACGATGATATTTGCAAAGCTGTATAACTCAAGGTGGAGCATAGAACGCACGCGCAGAGACCACGGCATGCGCGTTGACGATACGAAGCTGGCGGAGGCATCGCAGAGCATAAAGGCACTCCTGACGCAGGCGATTTCGGCGGAAAATATGGAAAGCCTGCGCGGGATAGAGGGCAACGGCGCGAATACATACTTCGGCGCGTTTGACGAAATGATACTCAACGCGAAGGATGTGTTTTACTTCAATTCAAGGAGCAGACGGCCTCCGCTTGACCGGGTGAACGCAATGCTGTCCTTTGCATACAGCCTGCTTGCGCACGATTGTGCATCGGCGCTTGAAAGCAGCGGACTTGACCCATACGTTGGCTTTTTGCACAGGGACAGGCCGGGGCGGGAATCGCTTGCGCTTGACTTAATGGAAGAACTGCGGCCGTGCATGGCGGACAGATTTGTGCTGAAGCTGATAAACAACCGCATGGTGAAAAAGACGGATTTTGTGATGCAGGACAGCGGCGCGGTGTTGCTTACCGATGAGGGCAGAAGAAGCTTCATAAAGGCTTGGCAGGATAAGAAAAGGGAAGAACTGAAGCATCCGTACCTTGGTGAAAAGCTTAAATGGGGCCTGATACCGTATATTCAGGCGCAGCTGCTCGGACGTTATCTTCGCGGCGACTTGGACGACTATCCGCCGTTTCTGTGGAAATAAAGCTACGGGGGAGTGAAAATGCTTGTGCTGATAACATATGATGTTAATACAGAAGATGCCGACGGCAAGCGGAGGCTGCGCCAGATAGCCAAGCAATGCGTAGACTACGGTCAGCGCGTGCAGAATTCAGTGTTTGAATGTATGCTCGATTCCGCACAATGCCGTATGCTAAAAGCGCGATTGTGTGCTATAATGAATAAAGAGAAAGATAGTCTAAGGTTCTATTACCTCGGAAAGAATTTCGAGAATAAGATAGAGTACTTTGGCGCGAAAAGCTCATATTTACCCACGGACACCTTTATTCTTTAGTGCGAAGCATAAGCGTACATAAAAAACACCGCTTCTTCGCACCGAAAAAAGCCTGAATAATGCAATCCTGCGGCGCGATACAGCGCGCGTCACCGTGCCGCAATGGATAATATTCAGCAAATTCGCGGAAATGCTGCATACAAATGCACTTTTCCGCTGTCGCTCCCCCTCGTGGGGAGCGTGGATTGAAATCTTTTGTCAGAGAAAGCGGCAGCAGAGAAAGCGGCGTCGCTCCCCCTCGTGGGGAGCGTGGATTGAAATCCCGCAATCCCGCCGACGGTGGCGGAGCAACTGGTCGCTCCCCCTCGTGGGGAGCGTGGATTGAAATCCGCCTGTCCAGTCGGATACGGACTGGCGGGTCATGTCGCTCCCCCTCGTGGGGAGCGTGGATTGAAATGGGAGTAGGCGCGGTGTATTTTGTCCTGTCCTTATAGTCGCTCCCCCTCGTGGGGAGCGTGGATTGAAATGGCCTTGGGCGACAAGAACTCTATCTCGTTGGCGAGTCGCTCCCCCTCGTGGGGAGCGTGGATTGAAATCATTATGTACTCCCAGCACTGCCGTATCATAGCGGTCGCTCCCCCTCGTGGGGAGCGTGGATTGAAATTTTCGATGTCATTTGTTTATCCTCCGTGCAAAAAAGTCGCTCCCCCTCGTGGGGAGCGTGGATTGAAATGCGTTGAGCAGCAAGCGGCGGGCAAGACGGGGCAGTCGCTCCCCCTCGTGGGGAGCGTGGATTGAAATACGCCGTTATACACAAGCTGCTCCTTTTCAAACGCGTCGCTCCCCCTCGTGGGGAGCGTGGATTGAAATACCTATTGTTTGTTTAGTTGTATGGAGCTTTTCGGGTCGCTCCCCCTCGTGGGGAGCGTGGATTGAAATTTTGTTGATGCGTGGATACCGGAGGACAATATGCGCGTCGCTCCCCCTCGTGGGGAGCGTGGATTGAAATATACACAGACACTTGTGCTTGCGGGGAGCTTTGCGTCGCTCCCCCTCGTGGGGAGCGTGGATTGAAATCCTATGTTGATGTTGATTTTCATACGTCCTCCTTGTCGCTCCCCCTCGTGGGGAGCGTGGATTGAAATGCTTAGCCCCGCACAAATTCTGGGCACTGGCGCACGCGTCGCTCCCCCTCGTGGGGAGCGTGGATTGAAATAATCCTGCGCGGGGTATTTCAGCGGGCGTATAGTCGTCGCTCCCCCTCGTGGGGAGCGTGGATTGAAATTAACCAGGCCCTTCGCTCCGCCCGCAACTTTTTCGTCGCTCCCCCTCGTGGGGAGCGTGGATTGAAATGCTCTGTTCGGCCAAATACTTAAGATATGGTATTGCGCGTCGCTCCCCCTCGTGGGGAGCGTGGATTGAAATCTATATACTATTATTACACAAAGCGAGAAAAAAATGTCGCTCCCCCTCGTGGGGAGCGTGGATTGAAATGTGACGAAACTGCCGACATTGAGAAGCCCAATTCGTCGCTCCCCCTCGTGGGGAGCGTGGATTGAAATAAAGACGCTCAACATGCCCCTCTGCAAAGGGATTGGCGTCGCTCCCCCTCGTGGGGAGCGTGGATTGAAATGCCTAAATGTATTTGGCGCAATGCCTAAAGCTTTGGTCGCTCCCCCTCGTGGGGAGCGTGGATTGAAATTTGTCATTCGGCGCGTATGCATTTTTAAGCGCCGCGTCGCTCCCCCTCGTGGGGAGCGTGGATTGAAATCACTAAGCACCAAAAACAGGCAAGTGGTGACGGAAGGTCGCTCCCCCTCGTGGGGAGCGTGGATTGAAATCTGTATAAGCGACAGCTCGTAGCGGCTCACGGGCCGTCGCTCCCCCTCGTGGGGAGCGTGGATTGAAATTTGCGGTCACACCGCAACTGTGGAGCTGTTTGGGCCGTCGCTCCCCCTCGTGGGGAGCGTGGATTGAAATTGCTATTATGCGCGCTTGCGCCATGCGCAGACGTGCGTCGCTCCCCCTCGTGGGGAGCGTGGATTGAAATCTTTACCTTTTTGCCCATACTCTTACTCCCACCAAGTCGCTCCCCCTCGTGGGGAGCGTGGATTGAAATGGGGATCCGACGTTGTCTCTTGTATTGTATATCCGTCGCTCCCCCTCGTGGGGAGCGTGGATTGAAATGCCGTAAAGTACACCACCGTGCCGACCGTAGCAGGTCGCTCCCCCTCGTGGGGAGCGTGGATTGAAATCCATTTGTCCACCAGCCCCGCCAGTTCGGCAGGGGGTCGCTCCCCCTCGTGGGGAGCGTGGATTGAAATTGCATCGTGCGCCCCTGCTGGGCTTGTTGCAACTGGTCGCTCCCCCTCGTGGGGAGCGTGGATTGAAATTTACTTCATCGCGCGGGGTTCTCGCGCCAAGCTCGTCGCTCCCCCTCGTGGGGAGCGTGGATTGAAATCGCGCGATAATACGCAGCTCGCCCAATGTAAGCGTATGTCGCTCCCCCTCGTGGGGAGCGTGGATTGAAATGCATCTCGCTCGCGCTTGCTCGTGCCGCCATCAAAACGTCGCTCCCCCTCGTGGGGAGCGTGGATTGAAATAAGAGTTCTGCGTGAATTATTGTGATTTTTTAGTGTCGCTCCCCCTCGTGGGGAGCGTGGATTGAAATACGGCGTTTGAAAAGGAGCAGCTTGTGTATAACGGGTCGCTCCCCCTCGTGGGGAGCGTGGATTGAAATATCGACAAAATACCCACCCGCATTACAAGCTACGCGTCGCTCCCCCTCGTGGGGAGCGTGGATTGAAATCGCTACCCGCCACATGGGGATAAAATCTTCGCCATGTCGCTCCCCCTCGTGGGGAGCGTGGATTGAAATTCCTTTTTCGTTGGGGCGGTATCACAGCTCCGCCGTCGCTCCCCCTCGTGGGGAGCGTGGATTGAAATTTCGACACTTATCAAGTGACTTAATGGGTAAAAAGTCGCTCCCCCTCGTGGGGAGCGTGGATTGAAATGTATCTACTGCCGACAGCCAAGCCCCATATGGTGGTCGCTCCCCCTCGTGGGGAGCGTGGATTGAAATGACCGATACGCGCTGACATGGTATGAGGTGTATAAGTCGCTCCCCCTCGTGGGGAGCGTGGATTGAAATACTCCTGCGGGCAGATTGATGATAAGCCCAGTACTCGCTCCCCCTCGTGGGGAGCGTGGATTGAAATCTCCGCACCCATTTCTCAAGGTCGGCGCGGTTGTCGCTCCCCCTCGTGGGGAGCGTGGATTGAAATATCACTTTTATCGCTTCCTCCGCGCCCCTGCAAACAAGTCGCTCCCCCTCGTGGGGAGCGTGGATTGAAATATTTTTTTGCCGCCTCCGCCACGGTGGCGACGGCTCGTCGCTCCCCCTCGTGGGGAGCGTGGATTGAAATCCCACAATGCCGCCCACGGTGGAGGAGCAGCTCCGCGCGGGTCGCTCCCCCTCGTGGGGAGCGTGGATTGAAATTTAGAGAACGGCTCCACGGCACAGCCTTGGGACGTCGCTCCCCCTTGCGGGGAGCGTGGATTGAAATTATTCTCATGGCCTTAAATCTTTCGCGCTGTTCCGCGTCGCTCCCCCTTGCGGGGAGCGTGGATTGAAATAATTCGCGGGTCAGGTCGGCAAGGCCGCCTGCTATGGTCGCTCCCCCTTGCGGGGAGCGTGGATTGAAATTCAAACGCGCCCTGTAACTGTTCTGCACTGTATTGTCGCTCCCCCTCGTGGGGAGCGTGGATTGAAATTATTGTATAAATTTAATATAGATAGGCTCCTACTGTCGCTCCCCCTCGTGGGGAGCGTGGATTGAAATATAATGTCACCTCTCATCCAGATATCTTGACGGCGTCGCTCCCCCTCGTGGGGAGCGTGGATTGAAATACGTTTTCACCGCGCATCTTGGGCGAGGTCAGCCGTCGCTCCCCCTCGTGGGGAGCGTGGATTGAAATACCAAAAGAGGGGGGACTATCTACCTTTTGTTTTTGTCGCTCCCCCTCGTGGGGAGCGTGGATTGAAATATACTATTAGAAACATCTCACGCACCACGCGCCCCGTCGCTCCCCCTCGTGGGGAGCGTGGATTGAAATCGATTTTTGCGAAAAATTAGGCGAGGCAGTAGGATGGTCGCTCCCCCTCGTGGGGAGCGTGGATTGAAATCTGCGGCAGAACTGGGCGATACTATAACAACAATGCGTCGCTCCCCCTCGTGGGGAGCGTGGATTGAAATTGCCTTTCCGCGTCGATATGTGCTGACCGCACCCAGTCGCTCCCCCTCGTGGGGAGCGTGGATTGAAATATAAAAGCCGGTAGCGACGGCTTGCGCGAACTTAGTCGCTCCCCCTCGTGGGGAGCGTGGATTGAAATATCGCCTATGTATCGTCCCCTGAAGTCGCGCCCATGTCGCTCCCCCTCGTGGGGAGCGTGGATTGAAATTCGCCGCGAGGTCATTTATGTCCACGGGCGGTGCAGGTCGCTCCCCCTCGTGGGGAGCGTGGATTGAAATAGGTACAGCTTCGCCAAGGGCAAAATGGGGCACGTCGTCGCTCCCCCTCGTGGGGAGCGTGGATTGAAATCTGCCGAGCGACGCGGAAACGCAGGACATCATAGTCGCTCCCCCTCGTGGGGAGCGTGGATTGAAATTTTTGCATAAGCACTTGCAATAGTTGGATAAAACGTCGCTCCCCCTCGTGGGGAGCGTGGATTGAAATACAGAAATAAATATTTGATTTTTAATACAGAGAAGTCGCTCCCCCTCGTGGGGAGCGTGGATTGAAATTTCTAACTGCACGAACACTATTAGAGAATTAAATGTCGCTCCCCCTCGTGGGGAGCGTGGATTGAAATACCCGCCGCAATGGCGTGGCGGGAGATGTATC
>UMCF01002829.1_pt1 | contig 12752 bp, 10 predicted proteins | sample 1964131 | NCBI WGS metagenome assembly UMCF01 (sample SAMEA4835958, study PRJEB28245) | human gut metagenome | biome: gut microbiome; material: fecal sample | place: Denmark | collected 2008
CGTATGACAAGAAAGGCGATGCCCATTACGATACGGTATCGGCCTTCATCAAGAGTATGCGTGGGTCCGACCCCGATGCGGCCCTGCACTATATGGCTCGTATGATCGACGCCGGAGAACAGCCGTCCTTCATCGCCCGCCGCCTGGTCATCTGTGCGGCTGAAGACGTAGGACTGGCCGATCCCCAGGCCCTGGTCATCGCCAATGCCGCTGCCCAGGCCGTCCAGTTCGTCGGCTGGCCGGAAGGGCGCATCATCCTGTCCGAAGCCGTCATCTACGTGGCCTGTGCGCCGAAGAGCAACAGCGCCTACATGGCTATCGATGCGGCTTTGGCCGACGTCCGCCATAAGGACTGCGGCGATGTACCCGATTATCTGCGCGACAGCCATTACAGCGGCGCCGCCGCCCTGGGCCATGGCCTGACCTACCAGTATCCTCACGATTTCGATGGGGGCTGGGTGGCCCAGCAGTATCTGCCCGATGCTTTGAATGGGGCGTCCTATTACCGGGAACGGCCCTATGGACAGGAAGGGAGCATGGCAGCTGCCTGGCATAAGCGCCGTGGCGGCAAGTAATCTATTAGTAGAAGGTGAACTGTTTTGACAAAAGGAAAGACCCGTAAAACCAGCCGCACCAAGCGGACGACTGGCACGCGTCAGAAGGCGAAGACTGCCAGGAAGGCAGGGACGTCGCCACTTTTGAAATATGAAATCATAGGTATTTGTTGTATCCTCGCAGGCGTCTTTGCGACGGCCGGCTTCATCGGCGTCGATACAGGCCGCATCGGCCACAGCGTCGACGATATCTTAGCGTATATCTTCGGCCTGGGCCGGATCGTCGTCAGCCTGTCCCTCATCGTCCTGGGCCTGAAATACATCGTCATCCGCAAGGCCTGCCCAGTGTCGAAATCGTGGGCCGTCGGGACGTGGATCTATATCCTCCTCCTGGGGCTGGTCCATTTGCTGGTCATCCCGGAAGGGACGGAATTCCTGCCGCACAGCTTATCTGTCGGCGGGGGAATCGTCGGGGCCGTCATGGCCTCGGTCCTGCGGCGGTTTCTTGGATTTTTTGGAGCTGTCATGGCTATTACCGGTGCCTGCATCGTCACCTTCCTGGTCTGGAAGAATTGGTCTATTTCTAAGCCTGTGGCTGTCGTAGCCGACAAGGCCGGCCAGGAAGCGGCCAAAGTGTCGGGTAAGGCCGTTGAAGGCCTTCAGGACGCATCCCAGTCCCTGAAACAGTGGCATGAACGCCGCCGCATCTTCGATTTGCAGGCTGAAGAAGCCAAGGCTTCTTCAGATATTGTAGGAGCCGTCCCGGAGCCTTTCCAGCCCGTCGGGTGCCGACCAACGGAAGGCGCAAGACCGTTGCTGGAACGGACAGCAGAGGCTGGGCGTCCCGCTTGTGGGAATACCGATGATTATCCCGCTGATATGGAACGACCGGCCTCAACCATTGCCGATGCCCGCGACTTGGGCAACGGCGTCGAAGAAGTCCGCTTCGATGCCAGCCCTATCGAAGAAGACGTGCCTTACGATTGGGCCAGCGACGATTCGTATGAAGAAGTTCCGGAAACGCCGGAGGAAATGCCGGAAGACGCCCGGCCTTACAGTCAGATACATGAAACCGTCGTCGGCGATACAGTGCCGACGGCCCATGACGTACAGCCCGGCCCGGCAGCGCCGGCGGCTTCGCTGGCTGGAGAAACGGATGTCCTCGGCCATGATATGGACAACCTCAAGCCCATTGAAGTCGAAAAGAGCAGCGTCGCTGTCGAAACCAGCGAAGAAGGGAGCAGTGCCGTTCCCAAAGCGGCTGGCGAAAAGACGTACCGCCTGCCGCCGGTGAGCATGCTCAAACCAGGGCCGCAGCATATCGTCGGCCTGAGCGATGAAGTCCGGGAAAATGCCCGCATCCTCCAGGAAACGCTGCAGAGCTTCAACATCGATGCCAAGATACTCAATGCCAGCCAGGGGCCGTCCATCACCCGTTACGAGCTGGAGCCGGCAGCGGGTGTCAAAGTCAGCAAAATCGTCCACTTAGCCGATGATATCGCCTTGAAACTGGCCGCCACGGATATCCGCATCGAAGCGCCGATTCCCGGCAAAGCGGCCGTCGGCATCGAAGTGCCGAATAAAAAGCTGACCGGTGTCAATCTGCGCGATGTCATCGACACGGATACGTTCCGCAAGGCCGCCGGCGGCGTCCCGGTCTGCCTGGGCAAAGACATTGCCGGCAACCCCATCGTCGCCGACCTGACCAAGATGCCTCATCTCCTGGTAGCCGGTTCGACCGGGTCCGGCAAGAGTGTCTGCATCAACACCTTCATTGCCAGCATCCTCTTCAAGCAGCGGCCGGAAGACGTCAAGCTCATCCTCATCGACCCGAAGGTCGTCGAATTATCCAATTACAACGGCATCCCGCACTTGCTGACGCCAGTCGTCACGGACCCGAAGAAGGCCGCCAGCGTCCTGCGCTGGGCTGTTCGGGAAATGGACGACCGCTATAAGCGTTTCGCCATCACCCATACGCGGGATATTTCCCGCTATAATGAACTCCATCCGGAAGACACGATGCCTTTCATCGTCATCATCATCGACGAATTGGCCGACCTCATGATGATGGCTTCAGACGACGTGGAAAAGTCCATCATCCGCCTAGGCCAGAAAGCCCGTGCCTGCGGCATGCACCTCGTCCTGGCGACGCAGCGGCCGTCTGTCGACGTCCTGACGGGTCTCATCAAGGCCAACGTCCCGAGCCGCATTGCCTTCGCCGTTTCCAGCCAGGTCGATTCACGGACTATCCTCGACATGGCCGGTGCAGAAAAACTGATCGGCAAGGGCGACATGCTCTTCTATCCTCTCGGTGCTTCCAAGCCTCTCCGCGTCCAGGGCGCTTTCATTTCCGATTCGGAAATCGACGAAATGGTCGAATTCATCAAGGCCCAGGGCGGTCCCAATTACGATGAAGCCGTCCAGAAGGCCCAGTCGGAAAATCCCGAAGACAGCGTCGATTTCTTTGAAGACGACCTCATGCGCCAGGCCATCGACATGGTCCTGGAAACGGGCCAGGCTTCGACGTCCATGCTCCAGCGCCGCTTCCGCGTCGGCTATACGCGGGCAGCCCGCATGATCGACATGATGGAAGCCATGCACATCGTCGGCCCCAATAACGGCAGCAAGCCCAGGGAAATCCTCATGACGGCCGACGAAGTCCAGCAGAAGTATTTGAGCTGAACCCCTGTACCCCTGGCCGTATCTGTTATATAATAAAAGATACGATTATAGAGAATGGGGAGAGGAACAACAGTGAACGAATCGTCGATCGGAGAAGTGCTGCGACTGGCAAGAGAACAACAGGGGCTGACACTGCAAGACGTGTCCGATGCCCTCAATATAAAGCGGGAATACCTGGAAGCCCTGGAAAAGGACGAATACGATGCCATTCCCGGCGCCGTCTTCGTCAAGGGCTTTCTTCGCAATTACGGCAATTTCCTGGAACTGGACGGCATCGCCCTGGCCCGGGAATACAAGGAAAACGTCGAAGAACGGACGCCGCAGCCGGAAGTGCGGACCATCATGCCCGTCAAAAAGAAGAAAGTCCGCAAGGACAGCAATAAAAAGAAGAAGCAGCGTCAGGGAAAATGGCCGGAAATCACTATCATTGCCGGCATCATCATTTTCCTGCTGCTCATCATTTGGATTTTAATTTAAATAAGGAGCCATATGCGCGAGAAATTCTTAGTAACCAGCCGGGAGGACATGGAACGCCGCGGCTGGGATCAGCTCGATTTTGTCTACATCAATGGCGACGCCTATGTCGATCACCCCGGTTTTGCCGCAGCCCTCATCGGCCGCGTATTGGAAAGCCGGGGCTATCGTGTCGGTATCATTTCCCAGCCCGACTGGCATAGTGCCGAACCGTTCAAGAAATTGGGACGGCCGCGGCTGGCCGCTTTGATTACAGCCGGCAATCTCGATTCCATGCTCAATGAAAAGACGGCAGCCAAGAAATTCCGCAGCCGCGACAGCTATTCGCCAGGCGGCGAAGCCGGCCACCGGCCGGAACGGGCGACCATCGTCTATGCCAACCGCATGCGGGAAGCCTATAAGGATGTGCCCATCATCATCGGCGGCATCGAAGCCAGCCTGCGCCGCTTTGCCCACTATGATTACTGGTCCAATAAAGTGCGCCATTCCATCCTCCTGGACAGCAAGGCCGACATCCTCAGCTACGGCATGGGGGAACATTCCGTCGTCGAAATCGCCGACGCCCTGGCCGAAGGCAAGACTGTCGCCGAAATGTACGACATCCGCGGCATCTGCTACGTCACCAGCCGGCCGCCCATTTCAGATAAGACCGTCGTCTGTCCGTCCTATGAAGACGTCAAGAAGGATAAATTGACCTTTGCCAAGGCTTTCAAGATGCAGTACGAAGAACAGGATCCCTTTTACGGCAAGACTATCATCCAGCCGTCAGAGAACCGCTTCGTCGTCCAGACGCCGCCGGCCCTGCCGCTGACGACAGCCGAGATGGATGCTATCTACGAACTGCCCTTCCAGCGGCGCTGGCATCCTGATTACGACGCAGCCGGCGGCGTTCCGGCCCTCCATGAGGTCCAGTTCAGCCTGACCAGCCAGCGCGGCTGTTTTGGCCACTGCCATTTCTGCGCCATTGCCAGCCATCAGGGCCGCATCATCCAGCATCGCAGCCATGAATCATTGGTCAGGGAAACGGAGCGCATGACTCATCTTCCCGGTTTCAAGGGCTACATCCACGATGTCGGCGGCCCGACGGCGAACTTCCGCCACGTCGCCTGTGCCAAGCAGCTCACCGACGGGGCCTGCCGCAACCGCCACTGCATCGGCAGCGAAACGTGCCCGAACCTCAATACGTCCCACGACGATTACCTGAAGCTGCTGCGGGAAATACGCAGCGTCAAAGGCGTCAAGAAGGTCTTCGTCCGCTCGGGCCTGCGCTATGACTACGTCCTGGCCGACCACAACAAGGCTTTCGTCAAGGAACTCTGTCAGTACCACGTCAGCGGCCAGCTGAAAGTGGCGCCGGAACACGTCGTCAAGCACGTGACGGACCTCATGGGCAAGGCCGACGTCCATGCCTTCCTGAAGTTCAAGGACTGGTTCGATGAAGCCAACCGGGAACTGGGGAAGAAACAGTACCTCGTCCCGTATTTCATGTCCAGCCATCCCGGCTGTACCCTGAAAGATGCCGTCGCCCTGGCCGAATTCCTGCGGGATATGCATATGCAGCCGGAACAGGTACAGGACTTCATCCCGACGCCGGGCAGCCTGTCGACGGCCATGTACTATACAGGCCTCAATCCCTTGACGGGTGAAAAAGTCTACGTCGCCCGCCGGCCGGAAGAGAAACAGATGCAGCGGGCCCTGATGCAGTATAAGAACCCGGCCAATTATGATATTGTCTATAAGGCCCTGTGCCTGGCCGGCCGACGGGACCTCATCGGATACGGTCCCAAATGCCTCATCGCGCCGCGGCGCCATCAGGCAGGGAGACGGCCCGATAAGGCCGGCCGGCATGCCGCTCCGCCTCGCAGGCAGGGGAGGGGACCGGCTAAGACTAGAAAATTCAGGTGAAGCTAATGAAGAAATTCGTGCCCTTTATCGTGCTCAGCCTCTTCGTCATCCTGCTCCTGAGCCTGTGCGGGCCCATCCTGGTACAGCGCCAGCAGGAAGAAGCACAGCGGGCGTATGAAGCCGAACGCCATCTCGTCGTCTTTTCCGACTTGCCTCAGGATGTCAACGACGGCCTGGCCCAGCGCTTTTACGAACAGAAACATCTGCGCGTCCAGATCTATTCCAAGAGCGACAGCGAGATCCGCCAGTCCCTGAAGGACGACGGCGGCGTCAAGCCCGATATCCTCATCGCCTCGGAAGACGACTTGCAGGCTCAGAAGAAAAATGGCATCTTGCAGCCCTACGCCTCACCGGTCACGGATAAAGTGCCGCCGTCCATGAAGGACCCGGAACAGCTCTGGAATGGCCTCTGGTATAACCCTGTGGTCTTCGTCCTCAGCCAGGCCTATTACGAACGGCGGGGCATGCAGATACAGTCCTGGGACGACCTGTTGACCGACCCGGGTATGGTCCTGGCTTTCCCGGACCTGGCATCCATGGATATGGCCGGCGAGTTCCTCTGTTCTTTTGTGGAAATGAGAGGCATGGAAGACAGTGAACGCTATCTCAGCTCGCTCCAGAGCCATGTAGCGGCCTATTCTAAGTCCATGTCGGTCAATGTCCGCCGCGTAGCCAGCGGCGAAGCCGATATGGGCGTCGCCGACGCGTCCGTCGCCCGGCAGTATTACAATGACGGGGCGCCAATCTTCATCCTCTATCCTCAGGACGGCACGTCGTACTGGCTGATCGGTGCGGCTGTCACCAACTGGTGTGAAGATGGAGAATTGACCAACGCCTTCATCGACTGGCTCTATTCGCCCGATGCTATTGACGTCTTGCGGCAGAGACACATTTTTTTGAGCGAAGCCCTGCCGCCGGCCAACCCGGAAGTCGATGCCAAAGGCCGGGAGCTCGTCTTATTCCCCGTAAAAAAACAGTATTCTGATCAGGGCCGCCGCGATTTGCAGGCCTGGTGGATCAAATCAATTCGCTTCGGAAAGGAAAAGTAAAGATACATGGAAAAAATCGGATTTGTCAGCTTAGGCTGCTCCAAAAACCTTATTGATACGGAAGTCATGCTGGGCATCCTCCGCGACCGCCATATGGAGATCACAGAGGACCTGCCCCAGGCGGATATCATTATCGTCAATACGTGTACGTTCATTGAAAAAGCCAAGCAGGAATCCATTGATACGATATTGCAGGCTGCCCGCTACAAGACGGAGGGGAAATGCAAGATACTCATCGTCACGGGCTGCCTGGGCCAGCAGTATAAAGAAGATTTGATGAAGGAAATGCCGGAAATCGACGCCCTCTTGGGAACCGGTTCGTGGGACCGCATCTGGGAAGCCATCGATACGGTCAAGAAAGGGCGCAAAGCCTGCTTCATGGACGACGTCAGCCATCTCTACAACCAGAATACGAGCCGCCTGCGGACGACGCCGAAGTACAGTGCCTATGTGAAAATCGGCGAAGGCTGCAACAACGGCTGCTCGTTCTGCATCATTCCCCATGTACGGGGCAAGTTGTACAGCCGGCCCGTCGATTCCGTCGTCGCCGAAGTACAGCAGTTGGCAGCCGACGGCGTCAAGGAAGTCAACCTCATCGCCCAGGACACGACGAGCTATGGCGTCGACCTGGCCGGTCATTCCCTGTTGCCGGAACTGCTGCGCCAGCTGGTGAAAATCGACGGCATCCGCTGGATCCGCCTGTTCTATCTCTATCCCCACTACTTTACGGATGAATTGATGGACCTCATCGTCAAGGAAAAAAAAATCTGTCCCTACGTCGACTTGCCGCTCCAGCACATTTCCCAGTCCGTCTTGCAGCGCATGAACCGCCGCGATTCCGAAGCCGATGTGCGCAGCCTCATGAAGAAGCTCTGCAGCCACGGCCGCAAGCTGACCCTGCGCTCGACGTTCATCGTCGGCTTCCCTGGCGAAACGGAAGAAGAATTCCAGGAACTCTGTGATTTCGTCAAGGAAACGGAATTCGACGATGTCGGCGTCTTCACCTATTCCCGCGAAGACGGCACGCCGGCAGCCCTCATGGACGGCCAGATTCCGGAAGAAGTCAAGGAAGAACGGTATCATCAGCTCATGGCCATCCAGGCCAAGGTATCGGAAATCCGCAATCAGGAACTGGAAGGCTCTGTCCATACGATGCTCGTCGAAAGAGTAGAAGAAGAAAAGGGTATCCGCCAGGCTGTCGGGCGCATTGAAATCCAGGCTCCCGACGTCGATGGCCTGACCTATCTGGAAGACGCTCAGGATGTACAGCCTGGTGATATGATTCCCGTCCGCATCGCCCAGGGCTTTGCCTATGACCTCGTAGCGGAACGGATGGATTAACCGAGGTGATCGCTTATGTTCGTGGAACTGGTTACGACAGGTTCCGAATTACTGTTAGGTGAAATTACCAATTATAACTCAGCTTACTTGTCGAGGAAACTCAATGAAATCGGCTATTCTGTCATCTATCATACGACGGTCGGCGACAACCCGCAGCGCATGGAAGAAGTCCTGAAGACGGCCCTGTCCCGCGTCGACATGGTCATCACCACAGGCGGCCTCGGGCCGACCCAGGGCGATATGACCAAGATCATCGGCGCCCGCCTCATGGGAATGCCTCTCGTTTATGATGAAACCATTGCCGAATCGGTCCGCCAATGGGTCCTCGTCCATCACGGCAGCACGGCCATGACGGAAAACCAGAAGCGCCAGGCCATGGTCCCGCAGGGCGCCGTCCTCTTCGATAACGGCGCCGGTACGGCACCGGGTGTGGCCATGCAGCAAGGCGGCAAGACCCTGGTCCACCTGCCGGGACCGCCGACGGAAATGCGCTGGATGTATGAAAACCGCCTGAAACCGTGGCTGCTCCAGACTTTTGGCAGCCAGGGCTGCATCGCTTCGCGCTATATCAAAATCTATGACATGGGCGAAGCCTTCATCGAAGAGAAACTCATGGACCTGGTCAAGGAGCAATCGAATCCGACCCTGGCCATGTATGCCCGGCCAGGCTTCGTCGAAGTCCGCCTGACGGCCCGGGCTGACCGGGAAGATCAGGCGCGGGCCCTGCTGGCTCCTCTGGAAGGGGAAGTCCGCCGCCGGCTGGCTGGCCAGATTGTCAGCTTCGACGACGATACCATGGCCCATGTCCTGGGCCAGATCGTCCGCGACGGCGGCTATTCCGTCAGCGCTGCCGAATCGTGTACCGGCGGCCTGGTGGGCTCGCTCATCACCGATGTGCCGGGCGCTTCCGATTACTTCCGTGGCTCGGCCGGGACGTACTGCAATGAAATGAAAGAAAAGATACTCGGCGTTTCTCACGATACGCTGGAACGCTATACGGCCGTCAGCGCACAGACGGCTGCTGAAATGGCCGAAGGCAGCCGCCGCCTGTACGGGACGGACCTGGCCGTCAGTACGACGGGCATTGCCGGCCCCGGCGGCGGTACGCCGGACCAGCCCGTCGGCCTGGTCTATACGGGTATCAGCGGTCCCTGGGGGACCGTGACCCACCGCAACGTCTATCACGGCGGCCGGGTCGAAGTCAAACAGCGGGCTGCCCTGCGGGCCGTCTATTACTTAGTCCACTATATAGTGACACATACAAAGAAAGCATAGTTAGGAGGAGACAATTTGGACGCAAAACAGACAGCACTTGAAAATGCAATGCGCAAGATTGAAAAGGATTTCGGCAAAGGCGCCATCATGCGCCTCGGCGACGTCGCCGACAAGATGAACCTGGAAGTCATCTCATCGGGTTCCCTGGCCGTCGACCTGGCCGTCGGCGTCGGCGGTTATCCCCGCGGCCGCGTCATCGAAATCTACGGTCCTGAATCGTCAGGCAAGACGACCCTGGCCCTGCATGCCATCGCCTCGGCCCAGAAGAGCGGCGGCATTGCCGCTTTCATCGATGCCGAACACGCCCTGGATCCGGTCTATGCCCGCCACCTCGGCGTCGACACGAATGAACTGCTCATTTCCCAGCCCGATAATGGCGAACAGGCCTTGGAAATCACGGAAGAACTCGTCCGCAGCGGCGCCGTCGACATCATCGTCGTCGACTCCGTAGCCGCCCTGGTCCCGAAAGCGGAAATCGAAGGGGAAATGGGCGATTCCCACGTCGGCCTCCAGGCCCGCCTCATGAGCCAGGCCCTGCGCAAACTGACGGGCATCATTTCCAAGTCCAAAGCCATCGTCATCTTCATCAACCAGCTCCGTGAAAAAGTCGGCGTCATGTTCGGCAACCCGGAAACGACGACTGGCGGCCGGGCCCTGAAATTCTACGCTTCGATCCGCATGGAAATCCGCAAGGGCGAAGCCATCAAGTCCGGCGGCGATGTCATCGGCAACCGGGCGCGGGTCAAAGTCGTCAAGAATAAAGTGGCTCCACCTTTCAAGCACTGCGAATTCGACATCATGTACGGCACGGGCATTTCCCGCGAAGGCACGGTCCTCGACCTGGGTACGTCCATGGATATCATCGAAAAGAGCGGCACCTGGTATTCCTATAAGGGCGAACGCCTGGGGCAGGGGAAGGAAAACGTCAAGATTTTCATGAAGGAACATCCGGAAATCACGGACGAAGTGGAAAAGATCATCCGCGATACCCTGGCAGCAGAACCGGAAAAATTCGACGAAGCCATGGAAGAAGATACGGCGTCCCTGGATGCGGCGGATACAACTGCTGAAAACAGCGACGAAGCCTAAATGGACTATCGCGAAGCTTACGAAAAAGCCTTGCAGCTCCTCAATGTCCGCTTTCTCAGCGAAGGGGAGCTGGAGGCCAAGCTGCGCCGCCGCGGTGTTGACGACGACGTCCTCGAGGACGTCGTGGCCGCCCTGGAAGGGGAACACTTCCTCGACGATCAGCGCCTGGCCCGTGACGTGTACCGCTATTATGCCCGCAAAGGGCAGTACGGCCACTTGTATATCGTCAACCGCCTGCGCCGCCGCTGCCTGCCCGTACCGGAAGACGTCGAGCGGCCCGACGAATACGCTCTGGCCGGGGATCTGGTGAAGCGCAAGTTCTCTTATCGCGCCGATGAAGCCCGCAAGGCGGCCCGTTTTTTACAGTACCGCGGCTTTTCGCCCTCAGTCATACGGGACGTCCTGGAAGATTTTACGGTCCATTGATACGTTAATCTTGACTAAGTCTATCTTGACATTGATATAAAAAAAATTTACAATTAAGAGAGCCGGTTTGATACACTGGTCTATATTTTGCATAATTGTAGGTTTTTTGAACATGAAGTAAATTTTACATACTCATAAAAAAAGCCGGACTGCGAGTTCGGCTTTTTTTTGTGAAAGGGGAGGTGAATCCATTACTATGCTAACGATTATTGCTGCAGCAGTCGCCTGCGGTCTCATCGGCGGCGGCACGGGCTATATTTACCGTAAGAAGATCGCCGAAGGCAAGATCGGCCAGGCCGAAGTCGAAGCACAGCGCATCATTGCCACGGCCCAGCAGAACGCAGAAGCCCGTAAGAAGGAACTTGTCCTGGAAGGGAAGGAAGAAGTCCACAAGATGCGCAACGACGCGGAACGGGAACACAAGGAACGCCGCAATGAATTGCAGCGTTTTGAACGGCGCCTGTTGCAGAAAGAAGAACATTTGGACAAGAAATCCGATTCCATGGAAAAGAAGGAAGATGCCCTGCAGCGTAAGGAAGATGAAGTGACGCGGATGCAGGAAAAAATCGAAGCCCTTCATGAACAGAAGATGGCTGAACTGGAACGGATTTCCGGCTTGACATATGAAGATGCCAAGGAATTGCTCCTGAACAACGTCCAGACCGAAGTGAAGCACGAAACGGCGCAGATGATCAAGAACCTGGAAGACCAGGCCAAGGAAGAAGCCGAAGGCAAGGCCCGGGAAATCATTTCCATGGCCATCCAGCGCTGTGCTGCTGACCATGTCGCCGAAACGACAGTATCTGTCGTTTCCCTGCCGAACGATGAAATGAAAGGCCGCATCATCGGCCGTGAAGGACGCAATATCCGGGCTATTGAAACGCTGACCGGCGTCGATCTCATCATCGACGATACGCCGGAAGCGGTCATCTTGTCGTGCTTTGATCCCATACGCCGTGAAATCGCCCGCGTTGCTCTGGAAAAACTGATTGCCGATGGCCGTATCCATCCGGCACGCATTGAAGAAATGGTCGAAAAGGCCCGCAAAGAAGTCAATCAGAAGATCCGCGAAGCTGGCGAACAGGCGACGTATGAAACGGGCGTTCACGGTCTGCATCCTGAACTCATCAAAATCCTCGGCCGCCTGCGCTATCGTACCAGTTATGGCCAGAATGTTCTGCGCCATTCCATCGAAGTCTCTCAGCTGGCCGGCATCATGGCCGCTGAACTGGGCGTCGATGAAAACCTGGCCAAACGGGCCGGGCTCATCCACGATATCGGCAAGGCCCTGGACCACGAACTGGAAGGGACTCACGTTTCGATCGGTACGGAAATCGCCAAGAAATACGGCGAATCCAAGCTGGTCGTCAACTGCATCGCTGCCCATCACGGCGATGAAGAAGCGCACAGCGTCGAAGCCGTCCTGGTGTCGGCGGCAGATGCCGTATCGGCTGCCCGTCCGGGTGCCCGCCGGGAAACGCTGGAAAACTATCTGAAACGCCTGACGAAACTCGAAGAAATCGCCGAATCTTTCGATGGCGTCGAAGACTGCTTCGCCATCCAGGCCGGCCGCGAAATCCGCGTCATGGTCAAACCGGACAAGCTGGATGAATCGGACTGTGTCCTGCTGGTCCACGACATCGTCAAACGCATCGAAGCGGAACTGGAATACCCAGGCCAGATCAAAGTCGTCGTCATCCGCGAAACGCGGATGGTGGATTATGCAAAATAACCTTTTTTGAATTCATCAGGACGCCCGGTGATGGCTTCGGCCATGACGGGCGTCTTTTTCATTCCTACAAAAAAAGTTTGAAAAAAATAAAAAAAGTACTTGCCAAAACATCCTTCTTGTAGTAGAATAGTTTTTGTTCGAGGCACTAAGAAATACCGAAACAACCTCGAAAGAACGAAAGAAAGTGGCCCCGTGGTGTAGCGGTTTAACATGTCGCCCTGTCAC
>UMCF01063328.1_pt1 | contig 12747 bp, 7 predicted proteins | sample 1964131 | NCBI WGS metagenome assembly UMCF01 (sample SAMEA4835958, study PRJEB28245) | human gut metagenome | biome: gut microbiome; material: fecal sample | place: Denmark | collected 2008
TGTGGCAAAGCGTTTATCCGGCTGCGGTTCGGGAACAGAATATCTGGCAGTGACGCCGTGGGGGGATCTGTACCCTTGTCATCAGTTCGTTGGAAATGAAGATTTCCTGATGGGCAATGTGGACGAAGGTGTTCTGCGGACAGATATCAGAGATGAATTCAAACAGTGTAATGTCTATGCAAAGGAAAAATGTAAGGACTGTTTTGCCAAATTCTACTGCAGCGGTGGCTGTGCGGCAAATTCCTACAACTTCACGGGAAATGTGAACGGTTCCTATGATATTGGCTGTGAATTGCAAAGAAAGAGAATTGAGTGTGCCATTATGATCAAAGCCGCACTCAGTGAGTAAATCTCAGATTTGAAAGGGAATCTGAAAGGGAGGAAAAAGAAATGAAGAAAAACAGAGCAGTCATTACGATGATTTTGGCAGTGCTCGCAATTATCGGATTCGGCTATATTGCCTTTGTCGGTATCGGTGCAGGCAAAACAGGATCCATGGGGAATATCAAGCAGGGGCTTGATCTTGCCGGCGGTGTCAGCATTACTTATCAGGTAGTCGGTGACGAATCTCCTTCTGCAGAAGACATGAGCGATACGATCTATAAGCTGCAGAAGCGTGTGGAAAACTACAGTACAGAAGCACAGGTATATCAGGAAGGTAACGATCGTATCAATATCGAAATTCCGGGTGTTTCCGATGCCAATGCAATTCTGGAGGAACTTGGCCGTCCGGGTTCTCTTTACTTTATCAAGCAGACTGACAGTGACGGAAACCAGAATTATACGATTGGTGTTACAGAGGATGGTACATATGATTATGTACTGCTGAAGGATCTGAACACATTGATGGAAGACGGCAGTATCGTACTTGACGGTACAATGGTATCGAGTGCACAGGCGGCTACCGTACAGTCAGACAGCGGTACAAAGGATAAACAGTATGTTGTTTCCCTTACCTTTACGGAAGAAGGCAAACAGGCATTTGCGGATGCTACAACAGATGCTTATTCAAAGGGAGAAACGATCGGTATTTATTATGACGGCAGATTTGTTTCCGTTCCGAGAGTAGATGAACCGATCCTTGGCGGACAGGCACAGATCAGCGGACAGGATAGCTTTGAAGAGGCGGATACACTTGCTTCTACGATCCGTATCGGAGGACTGAAGCTGGAACTGGAAGAGCTCCGTTCCAACGTTGTAGGTGCGCAGCTTGGTGAAGAAGCTGTATCTTCCAGCTTAAAAGCAGGTGCGATCGGTTTTGCACTCGTATGTATCCTGATGATCGTTGTATACCTGTTACCGGGCTTTGTTTCAGCGATTGCCCTTACGATCTATGTTCTTCTGACATTACTTGCGCTGAATGCATTAAATATTACATTAACACTGCCGGGTATTGCAGGTATTATTCTTTCCATCGGTATGGCGGTTGATGCAAATGTCATCATCTTCTCCCGTATCCGTGAGGAGATCGCAGTCGGCAAGACAGTACAGTCAGCCATTAAGATCGGTTTTGAAAAAGCACTTTCCGCTATTGTGGACGGTAATATCACAACACTGATCGCAGCACTGGTTCTTGGCTTAAAAGGTTCCGGTACTGTAAAAGGCTTTGCCATTACATTGGGGCTGGGTATTATCCTTTCCATGTTCACTGCATTATTTGTAACACGTCTTCTGTTAAATGCATTTTATGCACTTGGCTGTAAAGATGAAAAGCTGTATGGTAAAGCAAAAGATATCAAGACAGTTGATTTCCTGTCAAAGAAGGCGGTATTCTTTGCCGTTTCACTCCTTGTGGTCGTGGCAGGTTTTGTATTTATGGGTGTGAATAAATCACAGACAGGACATTCTTTAAATTACAGCCTTGACTTTATGGGCGGTACTTCTTCTACGGTTACGTTTAACGAAGACCTGTCCATTGCGGACATTGACGCACAGGTTGTGCCGGTTGTGGAAAAAATCACGGGTGACAGCAACGTACAGACACAGAAGGTAAATGATTCCACACAGGTTGTTATCAAGACAAGATCTCTGACAGTAGATGAAAGAGAAGCTTTCACAACAGCTATGAAAGAAGATTTCGGTGTAGAGGAAGAGGCGATCACGACAGAGACGATCAGTGCAACAGTCAGCAACGAAATGAAGTCCGATGCGATCGTATCCGTGATCATTGCAACACTCTGTATGCTTGTATATATCTGGTTCCGTTTCACGGATGTCCGTTTTGCGGCAAGTGCGGTTCTGGCACTGTTACATGATGTTCTTGTAGTACTGGCATTCTATGCGGTTTCCAAAACATCTGTCGGCAATACATTTATCGCTTGTATGCTGACTATTGTCGGATACTCTGTCAACTCAACGATCGTTATCTTTGACCGTATCCGTGAGCAGCTGAAGACGACAAAGGTAAGAGACAACGAAGAATTGAAGGAAATTGTGAACGAAAGTATCACAAAGACGCTGACAAGAAGTATTTACACGAATATCACAACCTTCATTACGATCTTTATGGTATTCCTTCTCGGTGTATCCAGCATCCGTTCTTTCGCAATGCCTCTTATGGTAGGTATCCTTTGCGGTGCATATTCTTCTGTATGTATCACAGGTGCTCTGTGGTATGTACTCAGAACGAAATTTGCGGGAAAGAAAAAAGCTCCGGCAAAAGCACCTGCTAAGAAGGCTTCTAAAAAGAACTGATAGGATCTGAATCAGAAATCACAGGAAATGCTCCCTGCTTTGGCAGGGGGCATTTTTGTATGAAAAAAACGGAAAAATTTGTATAATATTTCATGCTGCAATTTGGTAAACACCATTGTGGTGCCTATCGGAGTTTGATATAATAAATATAAATGTGGGGTCTTCCCGACAGATTTCTTCAAAAGGGTGAATGGAGGAAACAAAATATGATAGTATTGGTCATTTTACTGGTAGTGATTGTCGGTGTGCTGGCATTTCTGCTGTTCCGTGAAAAACAGGGGGCGGCAACAGAAAAACAGGATCCGGCGAAGCTGGTGCCAAAGGGGATTCTTGACAGAGGCGGTGTAGGTCCTGTACTTGCCGTGACAAACGACAATAAGGTCTTATTTTTCAATAAAGACTTTGTACAGCTCTTCCCGGAGATCGCAACGGCAGAGACGATATCTGCATATCCGGAAATGATGCGTCTGTTTAAGGATGAGGAATATGTTTCAGAGGTATTGTCCCGTATTTATGAGATCAGATATGAGACGCTGGAGCAGGAAAATGTACAGGGAAAATTTGTATGGCTCGTAGATATCACGGAGCATTACAAGACGAATAAGAAGCTGAAAGAACTGAAGGAGATGGCAGATGCAGCCAATAAGGCAAAGTCCAATTTCCTTGCCAATATGAGTCATGAGATCAGAACACCGATCAACACGGTACTCGGTATGGATGAGATCATCTTAAGGGAGGCAACTGAGGTACCGATCAAAGGGTATGCGGAAAACATCCGTGAAGCCGGTACGACGCTTCTGTCACTGGTCAACGATCTTCTGGATTTCTCCAAGATTGAATGTGGCAAGATGGAAATACTGCCGGTGGAATATGAAGTAGCAAATGTACTGACAGAAGTCATTAATATGATCGAGATCAAGGCAGTCAACAAGCGTCTGGAATTCAAGGCAATTGTGGCAGAGGATATTCCGTATCTGTTATTCGGTGATGAGATCCGTCTGAAACAGGTTATGATCAACCTGCTGACAAATGCGGTCAAGTATACGGAAGAGGGAAGCGTTATTTTAAAGGTAGACTGGAAGGAGGCAGGCGATTCTGCAATCCAGCTGATCGTTTCCGTGACAGATACCGGTATCGGTATTAAGCCGGAGGATATCGACAAGCTGTTTGTATCCTTTGAACGCATTGAAGAAAAGAGAAACCGGAATATCGAAGGTACCGGTCTTGGTATCAGTATTACAAAGGAACTGCTTGAGCTGATGAACTCCAGCCTGAACGTCCGCAGTGAGTATGGCGTTGGATCTACCTTCTCCTTCACTTTGAAGCAGGGCATCAGAGATCGTAAGCCGATCGGCAGATTCCGTGAGAAATATGCATACAGCAATGAAAAGATCAAGAAATACAGAACAACTTTCGTAGCACCGAATGCAAAGATCCTTGTTGTCGATGACAATGCCATGAACCTTTCCGTTGTAGAGGGGCTTCTGAAAAATACCAAGATCCAGGTTGACTGTGCAAACGGCGGTGAGGCTGCACTGGAATTCTGTAAGGACGTCAAATATGATATTATCTTTATGGATCATATGATGCCTTACATGGATGGTATTGAGACACTCAAAAATATCAAAGCAACAAAGGATTCCCCGAATGTGGATACACCGGTTATCGTACTGACAGCCAATGCGGTATCGGGTGCGAAGGAAATGTATCTGGAAGAGGGCTTTGTGGATTACATGTCCAAACCGATCCAGGGCAAGCGCCTGGAAGAAAAAATCGTGGAATACTTACCGGAAGATAAATATGTCATGATCGAATATGATGAGATGGAGAAAAAGCTCTATCAGAATCTGTGGAAGACGGTTGCGGATGATATCATGAGGGAATATAAGTTCCATACACTGGATATCCCGACGGCAGTTGAATCAGCAGAAGGCGATAAGGATTGCGTGATCTTCCTGTTAGAGTCTTTCCGGGATAATGAGGGAAAGAACAGAAATGATATCGTAACATCTTTTGAAAAAGAAGATTATCCGAATTATACGATCTTCGTCCACGCACTTAAGAGCACAGCCAAGATGATCGGTGCAAATGATCTGTCTGAAAAGGCAAGACTGTTGGAGCAGGCAGGCAAGGACGGCGATATCGATTATATCAGGAGCCATCATGATGAAATGATTCAGGAATACAGCAAGGTTGTAGAAGAGATCAAAGATTATCTGGATCAGAAGAGTAACTGATAAAATACATAAGAAGGGTGAAGGGCTGAGGAACAGATTGTTCTTCAGCCCTTATTACGGACAGAAGATAACATGGATCAGCAGCAGCGCGCCCGCATACGGGAAAGAAACAGAAGAAAACAGGTATTTTATGCAAGGATCGCAGCATTCCTGATCGTTGCGGCATTGCTTGTGGGTATCTTTTTTGCAGTGCGCGGCGTTATGGCACTGACAGGAGATAAAAACAGTGTGACAACCTTTCAGGAAATTGAAAACAGGCTTTTCAGACGGAAAAAGAAAGTCTATACAAAGCCGGAAATGACGGAAGAATATCTGACAGTCAATCCATATTCCAGACCGGGAGAGAAGCTTCCCACCGTCAAAAGTGTATTTGTGCATTATACGGCAAATGCAGGGACTTCCGCCATGCAGAACAGAAGTTATTTTGAAAATCTGGGTATTACGGGAGAAACTTCGGCGAGTGCGCATTTTATCATCGGCTATGAAGGGGAGATCGTGCAGTGTCTGCCACTTGAAGAGATCGGTTATGCGGTGAAGGGACGGAATTATGATTCGGTTTCCATTGAATGTTGTTATCTGGAGGAGGACGGAAAGTTTACGGATGCGACATATCAGTCGCTTCTGCAGCTTGTTTCCTGGCTGATGGGAAAATATGATCTGTCCATAGATGATGTACTGCGGCATTATGATGAGGGCGGCAAAAACTGCCCGAAGTATTATGTGGAGCATGAAGAGGCCTGGACGCAGCTGAAGCAGGATATCGCGGACTATATTGCAGAGAACGGTACGTATAAAGCACCTGCAGACAGTGCGGAAGAAAGTGAAAATACAGAGGCAGAGGAGTAGATATATGCCGGAAGAAAAATGGTTTGTCACGACAAAGAAAGCAGATTTTAATCATATAGCGGCAGAATTCGGGATCAGCCCGGTGCTGGCAAGGATCATACGGAACAGGGACATAGTTACAGAGGAGGAAGTGCGTTATTTCTTGCACGGAACACTGGAAGATTTACATGATCCGTATCTTCTGAAAGGAATGAGAGAGGGCAGTGCATTTTTATATGCGGCGATCCGGGAGAAAAAGCAGATCCGCATTATTGGAGATTATGATGTGGATGGGATCTGTTCTACTTATGTCTTATATCATGCATTGCAGCTTTTAGGGGCGTCGGTCAGTTACCGGATCCCGCACCGGATCAAGGATGGGTACGGACTGAACGAAGAGATCATCCGGGAGTGCAGCGGGCAGCAGGTAGAAGTGATCGTCACCTGTGATAATGGGATTGCAGCGGCAAAGGAGATCGCACTGGCAAAGGAGCTTGGCATGGAGGTGCTTGTCACAGACCATCATGAAGTTCCTTACCGGGAAATAACAGGAGTGGATGGCATGACAGAGCGGGAAGAGATCCTGCCGCCCTCTCTTGTCATCGATCCAAAGCAGAAGGACTGCCATTATCCGTATAAGGGGATCTGTGGGGCGGTCGTTGCCTATAAACTGGTGCAGGTGCTTTTGGAACAGGCGGAAAAGGAGCAGTTTATTACCGTGGCTGATCGAAAGGATTGTCTTGCGGAGCTGCTGGAATTTGCAGCAATGGCGACGATCTGTGATGTGATGGATCTTCTGGATGAGAACAGGATCATTGTGAAATATGGACTGAAACAGATGGAACAGTCCAAAAATCTGGGACTGCGGACACTGATCGAGGTCTGCGGGCTGAAGGGACAGAAACTTGGCAATTATCATGTTGGGTTTATTTTAGGACCTTGTCTGAATGCAACCGGAAGACTGGACAGCGCGGCGCGTGCGATGGAACTGTTTTTATGTACCGAGCTGCGGGAGGCTGTTGTGATCGCCACAGATCTGAAAGCGTTGAATGAGAGCCGTAAGGAACTGACAGAGCAGGGCGTGAAAGAAGCGGTCAGGCAGATGGAGGCAGGAGAGCATGGAACGGATAAAGTCATGGTCATTTATCTGCCGGACTGCCATGAGAGCATTGCGGGGATCATAGCGGGCAGACTGCGGGAGAAATACGCTCATCCGTTTTTTGTGCTGACAAAGGCGGAAGAAGGACTGAAGGGCTCCGGCAGATCTATTGAAGCATATCATATGTATGAAGGGCTGCATGGGGTGGAAGATCTTCTGACAAAATACGGCGGACATAAGCTGGCGGCGGGACTTTCTTTAGAAGAAAAGAATCTGCAAGAGCTGCGAAGGCGGCTGAATGCAGATTGTCATCTGACAGAAGAAGATTTTGTCCACAAAATACTGATCGATGTACCAATGCCGCTTTCCTATGTGAATATGCAGTTTGTGGAAAGCCTCTCCTTGCTGGAGCCGTTTGGAAACGGAAATAAAAAGCCGGTATTTGCCTGTAAGGATGTGCCGATCTCACATGTGCAGCTGAGAGGAAAAAATAAAAATGTGGCAGGTTTTCTTTTAACGGACGAGACAGGGAGAAAGCTCAGCGGCATTTATTTCGGGGAAGCAGAGCGGTTTTATGAGGAAATGCAGGGCAGACAGAGCCTGCATATCGTGTATTACCCGGATATCAATGAATTCCGCGGAAACCGCAGCCTGCAGATCGTGGTGACGAATTATATGATACCAGGGGCACAATCCTGAAGCCGTGCCATGCTTGCATGTGCATGGCTGACAGGATTAGTGCCCCGTACACACATGAGCATAAGAGTGTGGCGAAGCACCACGATATGCGAATGTGTGTCGGGATTGCGAGAGTGTAAAACACGGAGCAATCCCGAGGTATCTTAAAAAGAAAGCCGTGCCATGCTTGCATAGCTTCTAAACATACAAAACCGGCGCAGAAAACTCTGCGCCGGTTTTGAATTCTTATGAGGGGGGAGTGATAAATCTCTCTATCACTGCTTATAAGCATAAAAATAAAATGTGAATAAAGTGTGTAGAAAGTATAAAAAGAAACGAAAAAGAATAGAAAAGAATTAGAAACAGTTCGAAAGCCGGGCGGAAATTGTAAAGTGTGTCAAAGTGTGATATGATAAACAGTAAGTTTTGACAAGATAACAGAAAGCGGGGAATGGATATGGTACTGGCAGCATTACTGGAAAAACTGGAATATGAACTGGTCAGCGGATCAGAGGATATGCAGATTGAAAATGTAGTATATGATTCGCGTAAGGTAACAGAAGGTTCTTTATTTATCTGTATTGAAGGCGGAACGGCAGATGGGCATACTTTCATACCGGATGTGGTAAAGAAAGGCGCGAAAGCATTGATCGTGACAAAGGATGTATCCGGTCTTTTGCCGGCGGATGCAGACGTGACGGTGATTCGGGTAAAGGACAGCCGTTATGCGCTGGCATTTGTATCTGCCGCTTATTTCGGGCACCCGGCAGAAAAGCTGAAGGTGATCGGCATTACCGGTACAAAAGGAAAGACGACTACCACGTATCTGGTGAAATCGATTCTGGAGCACGCAGGACATAAGGTAGGGCTTGTCGGTACGATCGAAGCGGTCATCGGGCAGGAGCATATTCCGGCAAACAATACAACACCGGAGTCTTATGTATTACAGGAATATTTCGCAAAGATGGTCGAGGCAGGCTGTGACACAGTTGTTATGGAGGTGTCCTCTCAGGGACTGATGCTGCACAGAACGCAGGGCTTTGTTTTTGATTACGGTATTTTCACCAATATCGAGCCGGATCATATCGGACCGCTGGAGCATAAGGATTTTGCTGATTATATGCATTGCAAGGGACTGTTGTTCAAGCAGTGCAGAGTCGGTATCGTCAACTGTGACGATGCCCATTATCAGGATGTGATCAGGGATCATACATGCAAGATCGAAACATTCGGCTTTGCAGAGAATGCAGATTACCGTGCACAGGATCTGAAGCTGATCAGCGGCGCAGGCTTTTTGGGCATTGATTTTAAGGCAAGAGGAAAGGTAAATCTGGATATCGAGCTGCATGCACCGGGCAGATTCAGTGTTTACAATGCACTTTGTGCGATCGCGATCTGCAATCACTTTGGTGTCACGGCAGATGAGGTGAAGGAAGCACTTCTGCAGGCACATGTCAAAGGCAGGATCGAACTTGTCAAAGTATCGGATGATTTTACGCTGATGATCGACTATGCGCATAATGCCATGGCACTGGAAAGCCTGCTCACAACATTGCGGGAATATAAGCCTAAGCGTCTTGTCTGTCTGTTTGGCTGCGGCGGAAACCGCTCCAAGCTCAGACGTTATGAGATGGGTGAGGTCAGCGGAAAGCTGGCGGATCTGACAGTGATTACCTCCGACAATCCGCGTAACGAAGAGCCGCAGGCGATCATAGATGATATCAAGGTGGGAATTTCCAAAACAGACGGAAAATACGTGGAGATCATCGACAGAAAAGAAGCGATCGCCTATGTGATCCGCCATGGACAGCCGGGGGATGTCATTGTACTTGCCGGGAAAGGACATGAGGATTACCAGGAGATCAAAGGAAAGAAATATCCGATGGATGAAAGAGATATCATTGCGGATGTACTTGCCGGAAGGATTTAAACATGGAAAAGAAATATGCGGATGTGATCGTGGGGATCTCCCACGAAAAGATTGACCGCGCGTTTCAGTATATAGTGCCGCAGCACCTGCAGACAGAGCTGGAGATCGGAATGTGTGTGCATATTCCGTTTGGCAGAGGTAATCATATACAGGAAGGGTATGTGATCGGCTTTTCGGAGCAGGCGGAGCTTCCGGATGATAAGCTGAAGGAGATCAGACAGATTGTTCCGGCCTCTGTGAAAGCAACAGAGCGCAGTATTCAGTTAGCTGCGTGGATCAGAAGCTATTATGGATGCACGATGATCGCTGCATTGAAAACGGTACTTCCCGTCAAGCAGGAGAAGAAAGCAGTGGTATACCGTGAGGTAACACTGGCGGTAACGGAAAACGAAGCAAGAGAATATCTGTGTCAGGCACAGAAAAAACATCAGGCGGCAAAGGTACGGCTCCTCGAAGCACTGCTGGAGGGAGCGGCGCTCAGTTATACGATGGTAACCGGTAAGCTGGCAGTTTCGCCGCAGACGGTAACGAGTATGGCGGCGCAGGGCATTTTGCGGGTGGAAAGCTATGAAACATACCGCAATCCGGTACATTTTGATGAGCTGCCCGGCGAAAAAAAGAAGCTGACAGAGGTGCAGCAGGAAATTGCGGATGATTTTATCCGTTCGTATGATGCAGGAGACCGGACACCGGTGCTTCTGCACGGTATTACGGGAAGCGGCAAGACAGAAGTCTATATGGAAATGATCGATGCCATGCTGCAAAGAGGAAAGCAGTGTATCGTGCTGATTCCGGAGATCGCCCTGACCTACCAGACACTGCTGCGGTTTTATAAGCGTTTTGGTGATGCGGTTTCTGTGATGCATTCCCGGCTGAGCGCGGGAGAGCGTTACGATCAGATGAAGCGGGCCAAGCGCGGCGAAGTACAGGTAATGATCGGGCCGAGAAGTGCACTGTTTACCCCATTTCAAAAGCTGGGGCTGATCATTATAGACGAGGAGCATGAGACAAGCTACAAAAGCGATTCCATGCCAAAATATCATGCCAGAGAGGTGGCAGTCCATCTGGCGGAAATGACAGATGCCTGTGTGGTCATGGGATCTGCAACGCCTTCACTGGAGGCAAATTACAGAGCGCAGCAGGGCATTTATAAAAAATATGTATTATCGGAGCGGATCGGAGATGCGGTTCTGCCAGAGGTGCAGATCGTAGATATGCGACAGGAGTTAGCAGGCGGCAACAGTTCGATCTTCAGCAGACATCTGGAAACTGCGATCGCTGACCGGCTGGAAAAGCGGCAGCAGGTTATGTTGTTTCTGAACCGTCGAGGTATTTCGGGCTTTGTATCCTGCAGGGCATGCGGTTATGTCATGAAATGTCCACACTGTGATGTTTCCCTTTCCGAGCACAGGCAGAAAATGGTCTGCCATTATTGTGGCTATGAAGAGCCGAAGCCTTCTGTCTGTCCCAAATGTCAGAGCAGATATCTGTTCGGCTTTAAGGCGGGAACACAGCAGGTAGAGGACAGCCTGCGGCTGCGGTTCCCGGAGGCGCGCATTCTGCGGATGGATGCGGATACAACGAAAAAAAAGGATGACTATGAGAAAATACTGGCAGTTTTTGCAAACCGGGACGCGGATATTCTGATCGGAACGCAGATGATCGTGAAAGGGCATGATTTCCCGGGGGTAACCCTGATGGGCGTTCTGGCTGCGGATCTGTCATTTCTGGCAGCGGATTACAGAAGCGGCGAGCGTACGTTCCAGCTTCTGGTACAGGCAGTCGGAAGAGCAGGCAGAGGCAGTGTGGCGGGCGAGGCTGTGATCCAGACATATCAGCCGGATCATTACAGCGTGGTCTATGCGGCAAAACAGGATTATGACGGCTTTTATCAGGAAGAAATGGCTTACCGCAAGCTCCTTGGGTATCCGCCGGCAGCACATATGCTGGCAGTCCTGTTTACAGGAAAAAACGAGAAAGAGACTTTGTTCTGGGCAGAGCAGATGCTTTCCATGCTGCGCAGGCAGACAAGGGAACGGAAGGATCTTGTGATCATCGGGCCTGCACCGGCTTCTATCGGAAGGATCAACGATATGTTCCGCCAGATCGCTTATTTTAAATCGCCGGATGAAACGCTTCTTATGCGGCTTCGCGGCTGGATGGAGTTGTTTTGCCAGAAAAACGAAGACAAAATGAGGTCACTGCTGGTATATTATGATATGGATCCGGTACACGGCTATTAGCGACAGATAAATGAAAAGATTGTGAGGAAAAAGAAATGGCACTGAGAAAAATCAGAGAGATCGGAGATCCGATCCTGAATAAGACATGCAAGGAAGTAAAGGAAATCACAGACCGGACGAAAGATCTGATCGATGATATGTTTGAAACGATGTATGAGGCACAGGGTGTCGGGCTGGCAGCACCGCAGGTCGGTATTTTGAAGCGGATCGTTGTCATTGACTGCGGGGATGATCCGTTACTTCTGATCAATCCGGAGGTGCTTGAAACATCCGGTGAGCAGACCGGACAGGAAGGCTGTCTTTCCGTACCGGGCAAGGCAGGTATTGTGACAAGACCGAATTATGCGAAGGTAAAAGCCTATAATGAAGATATGGAAGAGTTCATCGTAGAAGGAGAAGAGCTTCTGGCGAGAGCACTCCTGCATGAGATCGATCATCTGGACGGACATCTTTATGTCGAAAAGGTAGAGGGCGACCTGATGGATGTAGTGCCGGACGATGAGGACGAGATGGAGGAAGAGGAATGAAAGTAGTTTATATGGGAACACCGGATTTTGCGGTAGGACCTCTGCAGGCAATGCTTTCAGGCGGTGTAGAAGTGCTGGCAGTGGTGACACAGCCGGACAGACCGAAGGGCAGGAGTAAGGAGCTTATGCCGTCTCCGGTCAAGGTATGCGCCATGCAGCATCAGATCCCGGTTCTGCAGCCGGAGCGGGTCAAACGGCCGGAAGCGGTAGCAGAGCTGAAGCAGTATGATGCGGATCTGTTTGTGGTAGCGGCTTTCGGGCAGATCCTGTCCAAAGAAATATTGGAAATGCCGCGCCTTGGCTGTATCAATATCCATGCTTCCCTTTTGCCGAAGTACAGAGGGGCAGCACCGATCCAGTGGTCGATCATCGACGGAGAAAAAGAAACCGGCGTGACGATCATGCAGATGAATGAGGGACTGGATACTGGAGATATCCTGACACAGAAGATCGTACCGATCACAGCAGAGGATACGGGCGAGAGCCTGTTTGATAAGCTTTGCGAGGCGGGCGG
>UMCF01102838.1_pt1 | contig 12659 bp, 9 predicted proteins | sample 1964131 | NCBI WGS metagenome assembly UMCF01 (sample SAMEA4835958, study PRJEB28245) | human gut metagenome | biome: gut microbiome; material: fecal sample | place: Denmark | collected 2008
CTGCACGGCGGGCAGCAGACGGATGGTCTTGCGCAGTAACTGCTTCTCATCCTCGCCGAATACGCTGGTCTTGCGGCCTTTCTCGATGGCATTGAATAGGAGCGAGTCGCCCAGGTCTTCTTGCAGATAATAGATATCATCTTCGGAGCGGATGAACACTTGCGGTACGGGCAGTCCTTTCTGGCGGAAATGTTCTGCCATGTAGAGGAAGGCGCGGTTCTCCTCCACAGACTCTCCGCTGACGCCGATAAGTGTAGGACTTCCGATGAGGCGGAAGTAACGGCGGTTGGAGCCGGAGGAGGGGAGTTCGTCAATCTGTTCCGGTTCGTGTCCGGTATGTGCGATGTAGAGTTTCTTAAGTTCTTCGGTTATCATGGTGGTATGTTTTATTTTGGCAGCTAAGATAAAACTTTTGTCGGAGATATGCTTATCTTTGCACGTTGAAAATGTGCTAATGTGCCAATATGCCAATGTGCCAATGACCTGCGGCATGGGGAAGTAGCGCAAGTATAGCGCAGCCGATTAGCACATTGGTACATTAAATCATTAGCACATTAATTATGCGTTCCATCTCTCAGTTTCTCATAGCCGCCCCTACATCGGGCAGTGGAAAGACCACCGTCAGTCGTGGACTGATGGCATTGTTTGTGAAGAAAGGTCTGAAGGTGCAGCCTTTCAAGTGCGGTCCCGATTATATAGATACTAAGTATCACGAGGCGGTATGCGGCCGTCCTTCCGTCAATCTGGATACTTTCATGGCATCTCAGGAGCACGTAAGCAGTCTGTATGCACGCTATTCGGCGGATGCGGATGTTGCCGTGGTCGAGGGGATGATGGGGATGTACGACGGGTACGACCGCGACCGGGGCTCGTCGGCAGAAGTGGCACGGCTCTTGGGTATTCCTGTGGTGCTGGTGGTTGATGCCAAGTCGGCTGCCTATTCCATGGCTCCTTTGTTGTCGGGGTTCATCAATTTCCGTCCGGATATACGTATTGCGGGAGTTATCTTCAATCGTGTCGGCTCGCTCCGCCACTACCGGATGCTGCAGGAGGTCTGTGAAGACTTGAACGTGACTTGTCTGGGCTATCTGCCCAAGCAGAAGGAACTGGAGCAGGAGTCACGCCATCTGGGGCTGGATTTCAGCCGTTCTAAGGAGACGGAGGGGCTGGACATGCTGGTAGGCTTGCTGGAGGAACATGTGGACTGGGAACTGCTGCTCTCGACAACCGGGCTTCCATTGCCTGCGGCGGCTGTGGGGGGGAAGCCGATACTATCAGAGCCGGGGAAGCTGCATATCTCGGTAGCGCGCAACGAAGAGTCCTTTTCCTTCCTCTATGCGGAACATCTGGATATTCTGCGCCGTATGGGCACGGTCACTTTCTTCAATCCGGAGCAGGACCGGGCTGTTCCGCAAGAGACGGATTTGCTCTATCTGCCCGGCGGCTATCCCGAGAACCGTCTGGAGGAACTTGCCGGGGCAAGGCTTGCCAGGGAGTCTATCCGCAGCTATATAGAGGCTGGTGGCAGGACGCTGGCAGAATGCGGGGGGATGATATATCTTTCGCAGTCCGTTCTTTCTGATGGGGATACGGACGGGGGAGGCAGTGATACAGACGGAAGAAGCACCGGGAACAGTGTAAGCAATGTCGGAAATGAGATGGTGGGAGTATTACCTTTCAGCATCACGAACGAGCGTAAACGCAGGAAACTGACATTGGGATACCGTCGGTTCGACTATAACGGATGGCGGCTTAAAGGACACGAATTCCATTATACGCAGCTTGCTGTGCCCGAAGCTGGTGGAAAAGAAAGTGGTGCGTACAGTCTTACTCCCTCGATAGTGCAGGTTTTCAATGCCAGAGGAGAGAAGGTCGCTACTCCCATTTTTCGTTATAAGAACCTGATTGCCAGCTATACACATCTGTATTGGGGCGAGATGGATGTGATGTCTTTGTTCGGTGGAGCCTAATCTTGTAAAACATCTTTTGAATCTGCTGGACTTTCCTTCTTTTTCCTTTCATGTTTTGCTTGAAAAGTCCCGGTATTTCTGCATATTTATATTCCAAATTTGTTTGTATCTTTGCGATAGAGAAAAGGTCTACGGGCTGTGAGGGAGTCCCCTTTACAATCCGGGCTATAGTAGCTGATTTTGAAGAGTTATCCCATGCAGGAAAGTCCTCTACACGTACCTCTGTAAAGGATGAACATCTTAAAATGGAGTTTGTCGATGGTGATTCGATTGGTGTTTTTGCCATAAAGGACGGTGCTATAATGGATGATATTGATAATGCCAAATTGGTTTACAATAGGTCAAGCGGCAGTTGGAATCCGGTGGGAAATGGTACACTTTATTGGTATGATGGAGTGAGTTATGTCGCATACTATCCATATAGGAGGAATATCACAATAGATGTCTCAAAGGGTATGGACGGAGCTATTGCCTCACTGACCGGGAATGAAAAACTGCAACCTTCGAAAGACCAGTCCACAACAGAAAAGCATATTGTCAGCGACTTGTTGATTGCCACCGGCGTACCTGCTATTGACAATTCTTCCGGAATAATCTTGAGCTTGCAGTTTCAACACCAGTTTGCATTGCTTGTGTTGCAACCGCAAGTATACGTAGGTTGTTTTGCTCCTGAAAAGGCAGGCTTTGTTTACCATATGGAATCGAGGGTTTTAGGAACAGACTCGGTAGCTATTAATGTGAGTCTGAATGGTATTACTCCATATCAGATAGATTCTTTGAAATATTGTGCCATTGTTCCGCCACAAGCAAATGCACGGGTTACCGGAAACTATACGACTACCAATGGAAGAGATGATACGAATATAAAGATAAATTATTCGGGCAGCTCCATCACTCTTGTTTCTGGAAAATGCTATACTCTGAAAGTTATCAGTCCCGTACCCGGTAAAGGAAGTATAGAAAGAAAGCTTTATCCCGGGGATTTTATCTTTCAGAACGAAATCGATAGAAGAATAGAGGTACATCCAGGAAATGGAATGTTGGAAGAAGATGGGAAAATCTATGATTATAAAAATGCTATCGGAATGGTAATTACTTGCGATCCGAAAAGGATGACAGACAAGAAGTGCAATGAAAAGGGATGGAATCATGCCTATGTGATGATGTTGGATAGTTTGAAAGAAGGGAATTGGGGACCGGTGGATTTAATCGAAGTGGGTATTGACACAATATCAATAGCTGATGTAAAGTCAAAGCATGATTTTAGTAGAATCAAGAATAACATGAATGGCTACTCTGAAACTTTACAGATGCTGGCAAATCATGAGGGTGATGCATCTTTTGTAAGCGACTGTCGTGCTTTTTATCTGGTGAAAACTTACAATAACAGCAATAAGGTACCGGATGGGATTGAACGCAGTCCGTGGTTTCTGCCAAGTATAGGGCAATGGTTTGATATGTTGGTGAATATTTGTGGAAGATCTCCGGAAAACTTCCAACACAATACCGGTAATGGTTTACAAGATGAAAAGTGGGGACAGGAAACGTTAGATAAATTAGAAGGACAGTTATCCAAAGTTGGTAAATCGTTACCGCAGTTTAACGTGAACTACAGACTTGGTTTCAGTTGCAGTTCTCAATATGATAAAGATAGAAGCTGGATGCTTCTCTGGCATATTGATGATCCCTTATATAAGTGGGAAAGGGTTTGCTTACAAGGATATAATAAGACTTCTGCATGGCATGTCCGGCCGTTTTTTGCATTTTAATCATTCTTTGATTAAAAATAGTCCTAATCTAAGTTTGAATTCATTATGAAAAAGTCCGGATAGCGCATTGATATTTTATGTAATTTCGTTTGTGTTCTCGAAATAGTGGAGTATCTTTGTTTTCATTTAAATATATTATGATTATGAAACTGAATACTTATCGCTTGTCTTCTTTGGAAGACCCTACTGATGAACAACTGCATGCTTTGATGGAACAAGTGGCTGTTGCGGCCCGTGAAAGTTCTCGCAAGGCAAAAAGAGAATTGGAGCGGAGAATGCAAGAGGTGAGAGAAAAATTGAAAGCATATAGAGCTAAAAATGTAAGTGATATATCCATGTGATGAACGAAAAAAATCCGACACTTTGTATAGTAGCTGGTCCGAATGGTTCGGGTAAAACTTCTACGACAGTGCAACTGCTTCATAATGAATGGGCAGAAAATAGCCTTTACATTAATCCTGATAATATAGCGCAAGAACAATATGGTGATTGGAATTCTCCCGTTGCAGTATTGAAGGCAGCAGAATTGGCGACTAAAATGCGTTATGAGTGTTTAAGGAAAAGGCAAGATTTTGTATTTGAAACAGTCTTTTCCTCAGACGAAAAACTTGCATTTGTTGAAGAAGCAAAAAAAGCAGGATTTTTTATTCGCATTTTTTTTGTCTGTACAAATAATCCTGAGATAAATGTACGGCGTATTACACAGCGCTATTTGAATGGAGGGCATGAAGTTCCCATTTCCAAAATTATTTCCCGTTATTATAAATCGTTATTGAATATAGGCAAAGCAATATCCTTGGTTGATAGGGTATATGTCTACGATAATTCAATAGAAAATCAAATTCCTCGATTATTGTTCCGCACTGTAAACGGGACCCTCTTCAAACAATATGTAGAGGAAATCCCGCAGTGGGCACAGTTCCTTATCAAATAGAGAATGAAAAGAGTCTATACCAAAACTGGAGACAAAGGAACAACAGGTATTCATGGTGGCATGCGCGTGCCGAAAGACGATATCCGTATCGAGGCAAACGGATGTCTTGATGAATTGAATGCCGTGATTGGTATCGTGCGCTCCATGCTGGCGGCAAAAGATGCCTGGCAGGAGTTGCTGCATGCTGTCCAGCGGGAACTGATGGTGGTGATGAGCCATGTGGCCACTCCCTCGGGAGTGGTGAACCCTAATCCGCTTTCTGCCGCAGAGCTCACGCTGCGCTGTGAGCAGGAGATGGATGCCATGACCGTCCTGCTGACGGACAACGGCTACTTCCTTTTGCCTGGTGGCACTCCCATATCAGCCCAACTGCAGTTTGCCCGTACCGTGGCCCGCCGTGCCGAACGCCGTTTGTGGACACTCCATCGCCAAGACCCTGTGAACGAGGATATTCTGCGCTTCATCAACCGCCTTTCGGACTTGTTCTTCGTCATGGCCCGCATGGAGATGCAGCGGCAGGACTGGCCGGAGGAGAAATGGCAAGAGTTTGCCTACAAAAGGAAAAGACAGTAAGCACTTATCGCTAACCGCCGGGAAGCTGTTTTCAGCATAGGGGTTCTATTTGCTGTCCGAGCCTTAAATCATACAGACATGCCCGTACTTCCGCTTCGCTGCCGATATGCTTTCCTGCATCGTCGGACAGCTTCACGCATTCGCGCCATTCCTGGTTGACGTTCATCTTGCATTGCGTCAGTTTCATTACGATGTTGGAGGGCTTGAATCCGGTATCATTCGTCAGATTGGTGCCGATGCCGAAGGAGCAGCGGATTTTGCCCCTGCAATGCTCCTGGATGTCGAGTGCCTTGCCAAAATCGAGCGCATTGCTGAAGACGATGGTTTTAGTGGTAGGGTCGATGCCCAGTTCGCGGTAGCGGGCAACGAGCTTGTCGGTGAAATCGAATTCATCGCCGGAGTCGCAGCGTACACCGTCGAATAGTTTGGCCTGCTTGCGGCTCAGGTTACTTAAGAAAATGCCGGAGGTATAGGTATCGGACAGTGCGATGCCCAAGTCACCGTCGTACACGTTCACCCAGTTTTCCAAGGCCATGTAGTTGGCGTGTTTGTAGCCGAACTGTGCGCCGTGGAACATGAACCATTCATGCGGATGCGTCCCCATAGGCTTCATGCCGTATTTCATGGCGAAGTGGCAGTTGGAAGTCCCGGTACAGTATTCGGCGGCTTCCTTCAGACGGTCTATGACTTTGTCCTGTACCTCGAACGAGAAGCGTCTCCGGGTGCCGAACTCCGAAAAATACAGCTGGTGTCGGTTGGAGAGTGCCACCTTTTCGGACAGTTTGCAGAGTATGCCGTCCATGTCGGCCACGTTTCCCAAAGAACGGTTCTTTATTTCGGATACGATGGAAAGCAGGGGGACTTCGTAAAGGGTGGCCTTGTACAGATAGTCCGTGATTTCAATGTTCAGGTGCCGGTCCTCGTCCAGATGGATGCTTACCTTCTCCGGCTGGAAGCGGAAGGAGGAGAGCCACTCCCAATAGACCCTCGGCAGGAAACGGCAGTGGCGGGTCATGTATTCCAGCTCTTCGGCAGTAAGTACGGTCTGTGCCAGGCTGTCCACCGCCTCTTGCAGTTCCTTCAGAAACGTGTCCGTATAGGCGGTGTCGTCTCTGTCCTTGAAGCTGAAAGTGCCCATGGCATAGGGAAACAATTTGATGTAGGCATACGAGGTGGTGAATTTGTAAAGGTCTGTATCGAGTATGGTATGAATCATGGCAAAATATTCTTTAGTTATGATGTTCGATTTTGGGGATGAAGATAGTGAAAATTTCTTATTTGACCAGCCTCTATCTGTTAACAACGGCATATTCCTATTAAACCATGTTATAAATGAGACCGTCATGGACAGAAATTTTGGATATTTCGGGGAAGTCCGTACATTTGCAATGTGTTTTTCATAGTATTAGATTTAAGGTTAACAAAAGATTGGCTGTCTGGGATAGATAGCCTTTTTTTATGCCTTCACTTTTCCTTTTCCGTAGAGGTGGCGTGTAGTGCAGAGCGCCAAAGTTCCATAGACCAATACTTGTATCCACATCGTCAGCATCTGCGGCCATACGTCGGCCAGCGTTCCACCCATTGAATTCAGTTTTACAAAAGCAAGTACGGCAGGACCTGCCGGAAACAGATAGTGGGCTGTCTGCCAATACCACGGCATCAGCTCCAGCGGATAGGACACGCCCGAAAGGAAGATATAGCCCACAGAGAAGAAGGCTATCATCAGCAACGGCGCTTCGGAGTCTGTAAACCAGCGGGAGACGGCCAGGGCAAGGAAACTCGTGCCCAGCAGGAAGGGTATCATCATTGTGACGATGTCTCCTCCGCTGCCGATGTGTGGGATGCTGAACAGGTGCGGCAACAGTCCCAGCAGGAATAGGGAAAACACCACGTAGAGCATGAAGTATACGAAGGTCCTGCCTCCGACAATCCGTAATGTATCCTTCAATGAGTCGGCACGCATCAGCCGTATTCCTTTTCTTCGGGCTTCCGCTTCCTCGCCCGTCAGCATGGCAATCACCATCAGCATCGTCTGGAAGATGATGACAATTAGGACGGCGGGAATCAGATAGGAACCGTAGCCCTCTGTATAGTTGTAGAGCGCCGTGCCGGACACGCTGACGGGAGCGGACGAAGCCACTGCCAGCAGTCCTTGCGGAGGTAGGAATACGGTGCCCTCCATGCGGTGGGCATCGTTCACGGCAAGCATGACGCGCGCACTGGATTCTTGCAGTCCTTTGAAGTTGAGGAAAGCGTCCGTGGCGGCATAGAGCACGAAGACCGAAGTCTCGCCCCGTGCCACACGTGCCTCGAAGTCGGCAGGCAGGTAAAGGATGCCTGCCACGTCGCCCTGCTTCATCCATTGGCGGGCTTCGAGGATGTTGGGTGTCTGGCCGTAGACGGCGGTCTGGGGAGTGGCGTCGAGCAGTCGGATGTATTCGCGGCTGAGGGCGGAGTGGGAGAGGTCTACCACTGCGACGGGAGCCTTGCGCACTAGGTTGGGGGCGTACATGTAGTTGTAGAGCAGTCCGTAGAGGAAGATACCGCCTGCCAGCACGAGCAGGATGGCGGGATTGGTGGCGATGGCATGCCACTCGTGGCGGATGACAGAAGCTGTTGACAATGTGGTAGGTGGGCAAGGTGATGGGGAGGCGGAGATTGCTTCTTCCCTTATCTCTTTTTTTATCCACCATTTCAGCAATGGCAGTATCAGCAGTGCTGCCAATAGGAAGATGAAGAGTGTAGCTACCGACTGCCAGAAGTAGGCAAACCCTGCATCGAAGTAAATCATGGCTTGTGCCGCCTCCGTGAAGTGCCGCACGGGGAAGAGGTAGGAGGCCGCATGCACGGGCGCATACATGGCTGTAACGGGAAACGTGACTCCGGACAGCGTAGCCCCCAACGACCCCACCATGGATACTACACTGATGATATAGGCAATCTTGGGAAAGACAGAATAGATAAAGACCGCCAATGCCTGGGTAGCGATGATGAAGAGCACGGTCACTGCATTCATCAGCCACAGACTGCCAGCGAAGGGGATATGTAGCGGGCCGAACAGTACATAGTTTGCCAGGATACCGATGGACGAGAAGATGAGGGTATAGGGCAGCAGTTTCCCTGCTACGGCAGTGAGGATATTGCCTCGTGCCATCTCCAGCCATTCGCCGGCGCTGCCGAATTTCAGTTCGCTGCCTATGGAGTAGACGGTGGTGAGCAGGATGAGTATCTGGAACAGTACGAAAAAGAAAGGCTGGCTCAGGTAGATGGAGTAGTCCATGTCCGGATTGTAGAGGGGATGGGTACTGGCTTCTACGGGGAGCAGAAAGGTCTGTATCTGTTCTCCGCTGACTCCCAGAGCTTCGGCCTGCATCACGATGGGCGAGAGCGCCACGGGGGCAAGCGTATTCTCGAACGCTGCCATCAGCTCGCTGCCTACCGAAAGAAGGGCATAGTGGTAATAATAGGTGAGCGTTGCGCCAGTTCCCGTCACCGCCTTCTGTTCGAAGCGGGGCGGGATGACGAGGTAGCCGTATATGTCCTTCTGTTGCAATGCCCGGCGGGCGTCGGCTTCGTCGGTGAAGTGCTCCGTCACACGGAAGGTGGGGGCGGCAGAGATGCGTCGGGAGATATTGCGCGAAGTGGCAGTGTTGTCCAGGTCGACGATACCCACGGGAATGTTCTCCATCTGTCCGTTTCCAAAGATGGTGGCCATGAAGAACAGACAGAGTAAGGGTAGCACGACGCAGACGCCGAGGTATAGACGGCGGGAGGTCATGCGGTGCCATTCGCGACGGATAACCATGCGAAGCGCTTTCATTGCGCAGCCAAATTCTTTATCTTTCATTTTTCATTCTTCATTTTTAAAAGTACGGACATCCCCGGTCTCAATCCCTCTACCTGCTGTGTGGGACGTGCGTGTATCTCGAACGTCTGCATGTCATAGCTGCCCGTCTGTTTGGTGGATTTCCAGGTGGCGAAGCTGCCCAGCGGACTGATGTAATAGATGCGGAATTCAATGTCCTTGCCGTCGATGGCGGGGACATCGGCACGGAAAGTGCCTCCCATCTTGAACTGCGGCATCAGGTCCTCGCGTATGTTCAGTACCACGTGTGCATCGTCCATCACGACAAGGCTCATGATGGGAGTGCCGGGGGCCACCAGCTCTCCGCGTTTGGGGAAGATGGTGGCTATCTGGCCGTCTTCGGGAGCAGTCAGGCGGGAGTCGACGAGGAGGGAGGAGACTTCATCGACGGTGCTTCGCGCCGCTTCCACCAGGCTGCGGGCCGAGGCGCGGTCCTCGCTCTGCGCTCCGTCTACGGCCATCTGGTATTGCTCGTAGGCGGCACGTTCGGCGGCTTGGGCGGCTTTGTACATGGCTTCCACCTCGTCACGCCGCTGGGAGGTGACGACACTGTCCTTATAAAGCGTTACAATGCGCTGGTAAGTGGTCTTGGCGAGGGCAAGGTCGCTCTGCGTCTTGTTCCAGAGTTGCCGGGCGGTGGCCACAATCTGGCGGCGGGTACCGGCGTCTATCTTCTTGTTCTGCTCCTGGGCCACCTGCTCCAGGGCATTCACCTGGCGGTATTTGGCTTCGATGGTGGGGCTGTTGATGACGACAAGCGTATCGCCTGCCTTCACCCAGTCGCCCTCTTGTACGAGGAAGGAGTCCACACGTCCGGGTAGCTTTCCGCTGATACGTATTTCCGTTGCTTCCACTTGTCCTTGCAGGACCAGGGGCTGCCGGCTCATGAGTAACATGCCGGCAAGTGAAATGATGACCGTTGCAGCCAGGATAATGACGAATGCAATGCTGATGCTTTTATTATTGATTTTCATAAAGGGTAGGTTTTAATAAGTTGTCTCGAAATATTTCTCGAACCGTTCCGGCGTTCCGCAGATAGCCAGCAGGTTCATCAGTGCCACATCATATTCGTAGTAGGCTGCCAGACGCGCCACGCGGACGGTTGCCAGCATCGTTTCCGCATCTACGACCTCGGTACTGGTTGCCATGCCTTCGGCAAAGGATTTCTTGCGGATTCGCACCAGCTCTTCGCTCAGCTCGATGGTGGTATTCAAGGCGCGTACGTTGTCTTGTGCCTTTTGCAGTTGGGTGTAGAGCTTGTCGATGCCTACGCTCAGGTCTTCTTTGGCTTTTTCTTGTCCCAGGGCAAGGGTCTGCTGGGCTATCTTCGACTGGCGGATGCGCTTCTCACGCGCCAGTCCGTCGAACAGGTTCCAGGTGAAGCCCACGCCTACGATGGTGCGGGGGACGAGGTTGCTCTGTATGCCGTGGGCATAGAGGGTCTGCTTGCCGAATACGGCGATGTCCGGCAGGTAGTCGCTCTGGTCGATGCGGAGCTGCTGGCGGGCAATCTGTGACTGCAGTTGCAGTTGGTTCACGGTGTAGTTCTCCACCCGCATGGCTTGCAGGAACTCCTCTTTGGCGGGCAGTTGGTCGTTGATGAAAAGCTCCGAAGTAGGATGGATGCTGCATGTGTCTTGCAGGTTGAGCAGGGTGCGCAGGGCACTTTGCACGACGGAGGCCTCCTTCCGGGCAGCCTCCAGTGAACGGGCAGCTTCATCTATATTCACTTGGGCAAAGAGCCGGCCTGCCTTGTCTATCATGCCGGCAGCTTCCAGTTTAAGGGCATTCTGGTAATGGCGTTGCAGGCTGTTGTAAGTCTCCTGCCGCACGCGTACTACCTCTTGCGCAAGTTTCAGCCCGAAGTAGCTTTCTGCCAGCAGGGTGCGTTGCGTGGCATCGGTCTGTCCCCGGTTTTCGCGGGCAATGTCTATCATGGTGTTGCCTATCTTCGAGGCCCGGATGCGCTTGCCGCCGGAGAATACGACCCATTCGGCGGTCAGGCCGACGGAAGTCAGGTTGCGTGGAGCCAGTGGAAAGGCAAGGGTATGGGAGCCTATCTGGTCGAGTATGCTGCTGATGAATTGGTCGTCCGGCACGATGTTGTGCACAAAGTCCTTTGCCGGGTCGGTGAACTGGGAAAGGGGCTGTTTTACCTCTATCTTTTCGGAAAGATGCACGAACGTACCGGCACCTTGCAGGGAGGGGTACCAGAGGGCATTCAGTTTGTCACGTTCCGCACGGGCGGCTTCAATTCCCTTGTCAGCTATTTTCAGGCTGCGGTTGCCGTTTTGCATCTGCCTTAGGGCATCACCGAAGCTAAGGGGAAGGGAGGTTTGTGCAGCCACTTCACCGATGGCAAGCAGCACGCAGGCAGCAACCGGAAAAAATCTCCGGCATGATAGATTATTCATAAGTTCGTTCGGTTTAGGGGTTCTTGTTTCTCTAAACAAGAGGAGGTGGGAATTGTTCAGTAGTCATCTTTTTGAATAGAACGTTACAAATATAGGAATAGTTTCCGAAGATATGGCTTATGAATGGGAGAGATATTCGGATTTGCACTATCTTTGCATTCGCTAAAGTGGAATTTATGGAGAAACTTCATCCGATTATGTTTGCCGGGACGGGCAGTGATGTGGGAAAGAGCATCATTGCTGCCGCCTTCTGCCGCATCTTCAAGCAGGACGGCTATCAGCCCGCACCGTTCAAGGCACAGAATATGGCGCTCAATTCATTTGCCACTCCCGAAGGGCTGGAGATAGGCCGTGCCCAGGCTGTGCAAGCAGAAGCCGCCGGAGTGCCTTGCCACACGGACATGAATCCGCTACTGCTGAAACCACAGTCGGACCATACCTCGCAGGTTGTTCTTAACGGGCGTCCTATCGGCAACCGCAATGCTTATGATTATTTCCGCAAGGAAGGACGCGACGAACTGCGCCGGGAGGTTTGTGCTGCCTACGACCGCCTTGCCGCCCGCTATAATCCCGTTGTGCTGGAAGGCGCGGGAAGCATCTCCGAAATCAATCTGCGGGATACCGACCTTGTCAATCTGCCGATGGCCCTGCATGCCGGAGCCGATGTAATTCTTGTGGGCGACATTGACCGTGGCGGTGTGTTTGCCAGCGTCTACGGTTCGCTGATGTTGCTTCGTCCCCATGAGCGGGAGCGAATTAAAGGAATTCTTATCAACAAGTTCCGGGGGGATATACGTCTCTTCGAGTCGGGCATTACGATGCTGGAGGAGCTTTGCGGCATTCCCGTTGTCGGGGTGGTGCCTTACTACCGTGATATCTACATTGAAGAAGAAGACTCCGTGGCGCTTGCCGCAAAGTCTGTCCGTGCCGAGAAGGGAAAGGTGAACATCGCCGTCATCCTGCTGCGCCACCTCAGTAACTTCACCGATTTCAATGTGCTGGAGCGTGACCCGCGCGTACATCTGTTCTATACCAACAATGTGGATGAGCTGGCAAAGGCCGACGTCATCCTGCTGCCCGGCTCCAAGAGCACGCTTGATGACCTTTACGAATTGCGCCGTAACGGTGTGGCGG